>MDTA01166285.1_pt1 | contig 13586 bp, 12 predicted proteins | sample 811151 | NCBI WGS metagenome assembly MDTA01 (sample SAMN05326648, study PRJNA326480) | marine metagenome | isolation source: seawater | place: Indian Ocean: South | collected 2010 | reverse complement strand
TGTAAGGACAACATATAGACCTGCAACTACATCGTCCATTATTACTCCAAAACTATTTTTAAATTTTTTATCAAAAAAACTGACCGGGAAAGGTTTTTTAATATCAAAAAACCTGAATAAAATAAAAATATACAAGTAAAATAAAATTGATTCTTGCGGTTCCTTCGTAGTTCCGTGCGCGATTTCATAAAGATAAATTGGAACAGATTGGCCTATGAACTCATCTACAACAATTTCTTTAGGGTCTTTGTTTTTATTATATTTAATATATTCAGATACTGCATAGAAAGAATAAATTAATACAAAAAATAAAATTAATAATATAATAATGCTAGATAGATTTACTATATGAAATAAACTATATAAGAATAAAGTTGTTATAAGAGATGTTATTGTCCCTGGCGCAAATCTAAAAGACCCAATACAAAAACATGTAACAAATAAATAATTTATTGTTTTAATCATATTTAATGATCGAACATATAGCTTCACAGGCTATTGCTTTTTCTTTTCCTATTACACCTAATTTCTCAGTTGTTTTTCCTTTAATATTAATTTGATTTTTAGAAATTTCACAGAGTTTTGAAATGTTATCGATCATCTTTTTTTTTAAATTATTAATTTTTGGTGTTTGAGTGATAATATTTATATCAATATTATTTATGAAATGCCCTTTCAAATTAATTTGATCTATTACTTTTTTAAGTAAAATAGTAGATCTTATATTTTTAAAATTTTTACTTTTATCTGAAAACATTTGGCCGATATCTCCCATTTGACATGCGCCTAAAATTGCATCAATAATAGAATGAAGAACTGGGTCGCCATCAGAGTGACCTAAAGTTCCGAGTTTAGACTTAATTTTTAAACCAGCTAAAAAAAGGTTTCTTCCAAGAGTTAATCTGTGAACATCAAATCCTATGCCAATAGTTTGTTTAGATTTATAGATATTCCTTAGATTTTCAAAATCTGATTTATCTGTAATCTTAAAGTTATTTTTTTCACCTTCTATAAATTTGATTTTATTTAAATCCATGTATAAAGAAATATCATCATCTTTATATTTTCTAGAATTAATTTGATGTAAATTATAAAGTTCTTTTAAATCAAAAGCTTGAGGCGTTTGAGTTAAAAATAAATTATCTCTTTGTTTCCCAACAATATACTCTTCCTTACTCGAGTCTATTACTTGTTTTACTGCATCTTGAACTTTAATTTTAGGAATTACAGCTCTTGAATTTTTTATTTTTCTTAAGATTGTACCTAGTAGTTTAATTGAAAAATTAGGTCTAGCAACATCGTGAATTAAAACTTTGGTAGCTCCATTTTTATTTTTCAAATATTTTAAAGCATTTAAAGTAGATTGTTGTCTACTATTTCCTCCAACTATTAATTTCACATCATTCAGTTTTAGCGATTTAACTCGTTTTTGATCTTTTCTGTTGTAAACAAGAATGACCTTTTTTATTTGTTTAAATTTTCGCGCTTTAATTAGGTTAATTTCAATTAATGATTTTCCGCCTATTTTTAGGTAGGGTTTGCCAATATTAGACCTAAATCTGCTGCTATTTCCTGCAGCAAGAATAATTAAACAAATACTCATGATATTAACTTATAATATATTTATATAAATAATTAATGCTTATTTAGATGTTTAAAATTATAAAAAATTTCAACTGGATTATTTTGTCCTCATTTTTGTGTATTTTTATGGGGATTGTTACCTTTCTTACATTTATTAATGAAGGATTCATAATTTTAACAGATAAAAATCTTCAAACATTATTAATTATTGATATTTTTTTATTACTTCTTTTTTTCGGTCTTATTTTTAGAAATTTTTATAGATTTTATTACACTGGAAAAAAAAATAAAAAAGGAGCACAAACCAATTTAAAATACATATCTATTTTCTCACTTTTTACAGTAATTCCATCTTTAATAGTAGCCATTTTTTCATTATTCATTTTTAATTTTGGAATACAAAATTATTTTGATAAACAAATCACAAAGGCAGTTAATAATTCTTATGATGTAGCCAAAAATTATTTAGAAGAAAGTAAAGAAAATGTTTTGTCCGATGTCATTTTAATGAGCGTGGGGCTGAACAGAGCATCAGTATTTTATTATTCAAACCCACAAAGATTTAGGACTATAATGAGATCTGAAAAACTTCTTCGTAAAATTGATGACGTTTATCTAATTGATAGCTTAGGAAATATTTTATTATCTGATGTAAGAGATATTAACGAGGAATTTGTTGTTCCATCAGATGAAAATTTTGATCAAGTATTAGAAGGAAAACCAGTTTTTATATCACAGAATTTAGAAAATAAAACAACAGTAATGACCAAACTTAATTCTTTAGTTGATACTTACTTATATATCTCAAGAAATATTGACACTGAAATTCTTAGATACTTAAACGAAACAGAACAGGCAGTAAGTTTTTATTATTCAGTAGAAAACAGTCAAACAGGCATTAAGGTTACTTTTGCTATTATTTATATCATTGTCGTAACTTTATTATTATTTTTATCCACATCGATTGCTATTACTTTTGCATCAAGATTAACTAAACCAATTATAAATCTAATTAGTGCATCCGATTCAATTAGCAAAGGGGCACTAGATGTTAAAGTACCCGATCTTGATGTTGACAAAGAATTCAAGCAATTGAATAAAAATTTTAATTTAATGATCGAGCGACTTAAAGAGCAACAAGATAAACTTTTACTTAATGAAAGATATGAAGCTTGGGAAACAGTTGCAAGAAAATTAGCGCATGAAATAAAAAATCCTTTAACACCTATTCAACTTTCTATTGATAGCCTCAGGGAAAAATATAAAAATAAATTAAGTACTCAAAACCAAGACTTTGAAAAATATCTTCAAACAATAAACAGACAAATCAAAGATATTGAAAACTTAGTAAATGAGTTTTCCAACTTTGCTAGAATGCCAAGACCTATTTTAAAAAAAATAAATTTAATTGATTTAATTAAAAAATCTTTAGACTTCATTAAGATTTCATCTAAAAGTTCAATAAATCTTATAACAAAAGATAAAGAATTCTTCATTAATGGGGATGAAGATCAGCTTAATCGAGTATTTATAAATCTAGTGAAGAATTCTGAGGAAGCCTTTGAACAAAATTTGTCAAAATACCCCAAATATAAAGGAAATATTGACATAGAAATTTACAAGAATAACGACTATATAGTTTGTAGATTGACAGATAACGGTCCAGGCATTACAGACGCTAAAAAAGCTATGACACCTTATTTTACAACAAAAAAAACTGGCACTGGTCTAGGACTACCAATTGTCTCTAAAATAATAAATGAACATGCAGGAAATTTTTCAATTAAAAATAATAAAAAAGGCAAGGGAGTAGTAATAAATTTATCTTTGCCAAAATATAATGCATAAAGAAATACTTGTAATAGACGATAACCCAGATATTCGTTCACTGCTAAGTTCAATTTTATCTGAGCAAAATTATGAAGTTAGAACTGCGGCCAATTATGATCAAGCGGTTTTTGAAATAAATAAAAAATTACCTGACCTCGCAATTATAGATATTAAATTAGATAAAACGGATAAAGATGGAATAGATTTATTGAAGCATATTACTCGAAAAAATAAATTAACTCCAGTAATAATGATTTCGGGTCATGCTACAGTACAAATTGCTGTTGAAGCTACTAGGCTAGGTGCTTACGAGTTTATTGAGAAACCTTTTTCAAAAGAAAAAATTCTAAATTATGTAGATAGAGCTTTAGAGGCATCTAAACTTAAAAAAGAAAAAGACCTCATTGAAGATAAACTTTTCCATTCTTTCGACCTTGTAGGAAAAAGTTCATCTATTTTGAAAATAAAGAAAACAATTGAAAAATTATCCTCTTCAGAAAGTAGAGTCTTAATTTCTGGTCCGACTGGCACAGGAAAAGAATTAGTAGCGAGAAAAATCCATAAAAATTCATTAAGATCTAAAGAACCCTTTGTTATTATTAATGCAGCATTATTAAAAGAAAGTACCTACGAAAAAGAACTTTTTGGAGAAGAATTTGATGACGGCAATATATCTTTTGGAGCATTGGAAAGAGCTAACAAAGGAACTCTATTAATTGATGAGGTATCTGAGATTCCCTTCCAAACTCAAGCTAATGTTCTAAGAGTTTTAATAGACCAAAAGTTCAAAAGGCTGAATGGATCCAAAGATATTAATGTAAATATTAGATTAATATCATCAACATCTAGAGATTTGGGTAATTTGGTAAAAATGAATAAATTTAGAGAAGACTTATACCATAGGCTAAATGTTATTCCTGTAGAATTAACACCTCTTAGCTCAAGAACAGAGGATATACCTTTACTCATAGATTATTTTAAAGAAAAACTCTCAGATATAAATGGAGTTAAATCTAAATCGATAAAAATAAATAATGATAATTTATTCACATATAACTGGCCAGGTAATGTTAGAGAATTAAGAAACTTGGTAGAGAGAATAACTATACTTTCTGTTAATGAGTCACAATCAAGTATTAATAAATTAATTGATGATATTTTAAATCCATCTTCATCAAATTTTTATAATAAGGATCTCCTTGAAAAATCTTTTACATCGCCATTAAAAGAGGCTAGAAAAAATTTTGAAAAAGAATATTTAACTACCCAATTAAAAAAAAATCATGGAAATATTTCTAAAACTGCAGATTTTATAGGCATGGAAAGATCAGCACTTCATAGAAAGTTAAAAGAGCTTGGGATTAAAGGCATAAATTAAAATGAATATTATTATATGTGGAGCTGGTAAAGTCGGCTTTTCTATTAGTAAGCAGCTATCTACACAAGGTCATTCGGTCACCGTGGTTGATCAATCTTCTGAAGATATCAAAAAAATTAATGATACCCAAGATGTTAAGGGTGTTGTAGGGAGAGCTACTTTACCAACTGTTTTAGAAAATGCCGGAGCAGAAAAAGCAGATATGATTATAGCCGTTACAAGGAATGATGAAACGAATATGATCGTTTGCCAATTAGCAAGCTCACTATTTAATGTATCAAAAAAAATAGCGAGAATAAGAACAAAAGATTTTTTAGAAGGAAAGTGGGGCAAACTTTATAACAAGTCTAATATACCAATAGATGTTATAATTTCTCCAGAGTTAGAGGTTGCTAAATCTTTATTTAGAAGATTAGAGGCTCCTGGAGCATTAGACAATGTTCCATTTGGAAAAGATAAAGTAAAAATGCTTGAAATATCAATAGAAAAAAATTGTCCATTAAAAAATATACCTTTAAAAAAACTAACAGAAAAATTTCCTGATTTTAAAGCGAATATCGTAGGGGCATTAAGAAAAGATAAATTTATTTATCTAAAAAAAAATGATCAAATGTTAGAAAATGATAATGTTTATTTGGTTGTTAGCAGTGAGCAATTAAATTCAATATTAAAAGCTTTTGGTCATGAAGAAAAAATCTCAAAAAATGTTTTGATATTAGGCGGGGGAAATATTGGATTAAATTTAGCAAAAATGCTTGAGGAAAATTTTGATGATATAAGAATAAAGATTATTGAAAAAGATAAAAAAAGAGCAGAGGAAATAGCAAATGAACTTTCATCCTCAATAGTTATAAATGGTGATGCATTAGATGAAGAAATTTTAAAAGAGGCAAATTTGGAAGGTTCAGAAACAATATTAGCTTTAACTAATGATGATGAAAATAATATGATGGCATGCGTTTTGGCTGAGAAGTCAGGTCAAAAAAAAAGAACCATAGCTATCGTTAATAAATCAAACTATAATTTATTACAGGACTCTTTAAATATAGATGATCTAGTTGATCCTAGAATGACAACAGTTTCAAGGATAATGGAACATGTACATAGAGGAACTATTGGAACTGTATACTCTTTACTTGATGGAGAGTACGAATTTATAGAAGCAAAAATTCTTGAAAAATCTGAGTTATTGAACAAGCAAATAAGAGATTCTAATTTACCTGAAGATATAAGAATAGGAGCGGTAGTGAGAAAAGATAAGGTAATAATTCCAAGGTCAAATTTTATATTTGAAAAAGATGATCTTGTAGTCTTTCTTGCAAAAAGAGAGCAATTAAAGGCCGTTGAAAATATTTTTAGTCTAGGTTCTATTTAATCCTAAATGAATTTGAAAAGCATCTGTTATTATTTAGGTTTTTTTTGTTTTCCAATAAGCTTTTTGGCTTTTATTAATATTTTATACTCATCCTATTTTGATTATTTCTTAAGCATTGATTCTTATATAGCAACTTTATTCGTCTCACTTTTAATTGGTTTTAGCTTTTATTTTTTTGGTCGAAAAGGAGGTGAAAAAATAAACTATATCGAACAGCTAATCTTGATTTTTTTAACTTATTTAGTTGTTGGTTTTTTAATATCTATTCCGTATTACTTTAGTAATTTTAAAGTAAGTTTTTTAAGTGCTTATTTTGAGGCTATATCAGGAATAACTGTAACAGGGTTTTCTATATTTAAAAATATAAAATATTTGGATCCAACTTTAATTCTTTGGAGATCCTCATCCCAATGGATTGGCGGTTTATATTTTCTAATATTTTTAAGTATTTTTTTTTCAAACAAACTATTTAATTTTAAAATGACACAACTTACATATTCTAACGAAAATAGTTTTAATCTAGAAAAGAAAATTTACAATCAAATACTTCAAATATTTATTTTTTATTGTGTATTAAGTATTATTTTTTTTATCCTATTAAGTTTTTCAGGAATAAGACTTTTTAATTCTTTAAACCTTAGTATGACTTTTGTTTCAGGGGGAGGATTTTTACCATCTGACAATTTATCAAATATAATTTCCTCAAATTTTCAAGAATTAATATCAGCCTTTCTAATTTTACTTTCACTTCTTAATTTTTATTTAGTTTTCAATATCTTTAACAAAAGAGTGTTATCTAAAAATCACAATGAAGACTTATATTTAGTTTTAATTAGTGTTATTTTAATTTTAATTGCTTTTGTAAATGACATTGATAGTTTCAATTTAATTTTTGCTGTTTTAAGTAGTTTAGCAAATTCTGGATTAACATATATTGAAACAGAAACTAATCTTACTTTGTATTTTTTATTAATTACTGTGATAGGAGGGTCTTTAATTTCTAATACCTCGGGAATTAAATTAGCTAGATTCTATATACTTTTAAAAGTAACATCATCTGAAATAATCAAATTAATAAGCCCAAATAGCATTGTAAATAAAACTATATTTAGTTCGGAAAAAAAGATAACTGATGAAAATATAAAAATTTCTTTTTTAATATTTATATCCTTTTTTCTAAGCTTGTTCATTTTGTCTAGTCTTTTGGTGATTGATGATATTGGATTTGAAAGATCATTTAAAGTTTCAATTCTAACATTAACTAATACTGTTAATTCGGAAATGTATGGTTTACAGAAACTAAATTTTGCAAATTTATTAACATCGTCGAAAATAAGCTTAATTATTTTTATGATTATTGGAAAAATTGAGTTAATATCAGTTTTTTTAATTTTCAAAAATTTTTTTATTAGGTATTAAATGTCAAAAATTGTAATTATCGGTGCAGGTGCGATGGGTACAGCTTTTGCATTCCCTTGCTTAGACAATAATTACGATACAAATATAATTGGAACACATTTGGAAAATGATTTTATTGAAGACTTTAAAAAAAATGAATATTTCCATCCAGGTTTAAGAACTCAAATTCCGAAAGAGATAAAAATATTCAAATTTGAAAAATTTAATGAACTTTTAAGATCAAATGTTGATTTAATTGTATTAGGAATTAGCTCTAAAGGAATTGATTGGGTTGCAGATCAATTAAGCAGACTATTTATTAACAAAAACTTACCAAAAATATTAATGCTCACTAAAGGCCTGAGTATATATAATAATAATTATGAGTTGTTAGTAAATAAACTTAAAAGATTGTTATCGGAGAAAGGAATTAAAAATATAAATATTTCAGCTGTTGGCGGGCCATGTCTAGCAACCGGACTGGCTAATAGAGTTCATAGCAGTGTTGTTATTGCTAATAAAGATATTCAAGTAGCAAAAAAAATAGCTGACATGCTAAATACAAATTATTATCATACGTCTTATTCAGATGATTTAAACGGCGTAGAGGTTTCTGCAGCAATAAAAAATATCTTTTCTATGGCAGTAGGAGCAGCAAAAGGTATCTGTAGTTCCAATATATCTGATGAGGCTAGAGAAAAAAATTATTTGAATACTGCCTCTGCACTTATTAAACAGTCAATTTATGAAATGGAGATTTTTGTCGAACATTTAAAAGGAAAAAAAGAGACTGTCAAAGGTTTAGCTGGTTTAGGAGATCTTTATGTGAGTTCTAGTGGAGGAAGAAATGCAGAAATGGGATCTTATATTGGTGAAGGGTTTACTTTTTCGGAAGCTAAAAAAACAAAGATGGAAAAGGTCACAGTAGAGGGAGCTGATTTAGCTAAAGAAATTGCAAAAAAAGTGAGAGAGGATTTTGATCAGAAAAAATTACCTTTAATGCTTAGTATGATAAATGCTATTGTGAATGATAAGAAACTTGTTTTAGACTGGGAGTCATTTAGTTGAAATAATTTATAATTTCAATTGACGCAGGGACAACATTTAGATACGTCTAATTAATTTCATTTTAAAGGAGTTAAATGGTAAAAATTGGTATTAATGGTTTTGGAAGAATAGGTAGATTAATTTTAAGAGCTATTTTAGACAATTATAAAAATAAAATTCAAGTTGTAGCTGTTAATGATTTAGGCCCCATAGAAACAAACGCTCATTTAATCAAATATGACAGTACTCATGGAATTATTGATGAGGAAATTCAGACTTCAAAGGATGGTTTTACAGTTGGAAATCAAGAAATTAAAGTTTTTGCAGAGAGGGATCCAACCAATATCCCTTGGGCTAAAGTGGGTGCTGATATAGTTTTAGAGTGTACAGGCATATATTTAGATAAGTCCTCTGCAGAAAAACATATTAAAGCTGGAGCTAAAAAAGTAATAATTTCAGCTCCTGGCAAAGAAGTAGATTTCACCATTGTTCAAGGTGTAAACAGTAAAGGATTAAAAAAAGATCATAACATTGTATCTAATGGGTCATGTACAACTAACTGCTTAGCGCCCGTAGCTATGGTTTTAGAAAAAACTTTTGGAATTACTTACGGCTATATGACCACAATTCATAGTTATACAGGTGATCAAAAACTTTTAGATACACTGCATAAAGACTTACGAAGGGCCAGATCTACAGAGGGGGCAATGATACCAACTTCAACCGGCGCTGCTAAAGCCATGAGTTTAGTCTTGCCAAGTTTAAAAGGAAAATTAGATGGTACAGCGATAAGAGTTCCTACGCCAAATGTTTCTTTGATTGATTTTACATTAGTAACTGAGAAGGAAGTTTCACCTGAAAGTATAAATGAAGCAATGACAAAAGCTGCGAAAGGTGAATTAAAAGGAATATTAGATATCAATGAAAAACCTTTGGTGTCAAAAGATTTTAATCATAATTCACACAGTTCAATCTTTGATGTAACCCAAACTCAAGTAATTAAAGGAAAGTTTAGCAGAGTTCTTTCATGGTACGATAATGAGTGGGGTTTTTCTAACAGAATGTGTGATACTGCAATCCAACTAGCTGAATTGACCTAATTTTTATTTTTTTCAGCTTCCTCAATTAATTTCAAAGTATTTTTAGGTATGTTTAAATTATCAGATTTTGCATATTCAATGCTTTTATATTTGCTAGATTTATCTTTTTTTAAATTCTGAAGTTCATCAACAGCCAATAGTATCTCTTCTATACTATAATTATCTTCCATTAAGAACCAACTTTGTAAAGCCTGACCATATTAGTCATTCCTGCTTTTCCAAAAGGTAAACCAGCTGTGATGACCACAAAGTCATTTTTTTTGATAAATTTTAGTTTTTTTATAATTTCTTTTGAAATAGACATCATATCTTTCCATCCATTCGCATCTCTACTATTTACAGATTGCACACCCCAAAGTAACGATACTTGTCTACTTACATTTATATTAGGTGAAATAGTAATTATTTTGGCAGCTGGACGCATTGCTGAAACAAGTTTTGCAGATTTTCCAGAATTTGAAAATACTATTATTGCTTTAACATCAGGATTGTAGGCCATATCTTTAACAGAAAGAAGAATAGATTTTACTGGATCTTTATTAGCAACAATAGAATTTTTAAAATCTTCAATATGTTCTCTTTTATATTTTTCAGTCGATAGAATAGTTTTTGTCATAGTTGATACAGCTTGAGTAGGAAATTTACCAATAGCTGCCTCAGCAGATAACATTACAGTATCTGCACCTTGAAATATAGCTGTTGCTATATCATTTATTTCTGCACGAGTTGCAGTGTTATTTTCAATCATACTTTCTAGCATTTGAGTAGCTACTATTACTGATTTAGAAAATGCTGAACACTTTTTTATAAGACTTAGCTGAACTTTTGGAACTTCACTATGACCAATGTCAATAGCCAAATCACCTCGCGCCACCATAATAGAGTCAGCAGCATCAATTATTTTATTTATATTCTGTAAAGCAAGTTTGTTTTCAATTTTTGCAATAATGCCTATATCTTTTTTAATCAATTTTCTCGCTTCTAAAATAAGTTTTTCATTTTGCAAAAAAGATAATGCAATCCAATTACATCCTAGTCGTACTGCAGTTTTAATATCTTTTTTATCTTTTTTGGTGAGATTATTGAAAGACATTTTCAAATTTGGAATATGTACCCCTTTGTTACTTTGAATTACACAATTTTGACTTTTACATCTAGTAATTACAGAATTTTTAATTTTTCCTACTACTGAAAATAAATATTTTCCATCATCGATTAAAATTTTGTTTCCTTTTTTTAAATTTTTAATTATTTTAGTATGAGGAAAAGATATTCTATGGTTATTTCCTATTTCAAATTTATTATCAAAAATAAATTTTTGATTATATTTTATTTTTTGAATTCCATTTTTTATATTACCCACTCTAAGTTTAATTCCTTGCAAGTCTGCTATAAGGGAAATTTTTTTTCCTTTTTTTTTCTCAATTTTTCTTATCTTTGAAATAATTTTTTTAATTTCACTTGTATTATGACTAAAATTAATTCGAAAAGCATCAACTCCTAGATCTACGAGCTTTTTTAACTTAGACTCTCTATAAATTGATGGACCGAGGGTAGCTATAATTTTTGCTTTTTTTTCCATTAAGAGATTTTTATGTTATAACACCACTTTTCTTAAAAAAAAATATCAAAGAAAAATAAATTTAATGAGTAATAAAAAGATAGGAATTTTGACAAGTGGGGGAGATTGCGGAGGTCTAAATGCAGCTATTAGATCAATTTTTTATAGAGCAAAAAATAAATATAACATGGAAGTTTTTGGAATAAGAGATGGCACAGCTGGATTGATTAAACGACCAGTCGATGCAATACAATTAAATCATAAAACTTTTGGTGGTTATTTATTGAGACAAGGTGGGACTTTTTTAGGATCTACTAATAAAGGCAACCCTTTTAAAATTCCTACAACTGAAGGAAAACACGTTGACAAATCTAAAGAAATAATTGAGGGGTACAATTTAATGAACTTAGATGGTTTAATAATAATAGGTGGTGATGGTAGTATGCAAATATTAAAAAAGTTGGCAAAAGTCGGAAATATGAAAATAGTTGCAATTCCAAAAACTATTGATAACGACGTTGGAGCAACAGAAAGCTCTATAGGTTTTCACACCGCAGTAGATGTTGCAACTCAAGCGTTAGATAATTTACAATCTACCGCCGCTAGTCATAGAAGGTCCATGATACTTGAAGTAATGGGACGTGATGCTGGCCATATTGCTTTAAATGCTGGAATAGCAGGGGGTGCTGATATTATTTTAATTCCAGAGATCAAATACTCAATTGATGGGATAATTAGGAAACTTAATTTTATGAAAAAAAATGACATCCAACACTCGTTAATTGTAGTTGCAGAGGCTGTTAAAAAAGAAGATGGTTCTAAAGTTGTTCACAAATATATGGATGGAGAACAAAGACTTGGAGGTATTGGAGATTATATAGCTAAACAATTAATGAAAAAAACAGACGTTGAATGTAGAGTCACAACTCTCGGCCATGTTCAAAGAGGCGCACCTCCAACTGCAAGCGACAGAATACTAGCAAGTGCTTTTGGAGTTTATGCTGTAGATTTATTAAATCAAAAAAAATTTGATCGAATGGTTGCTTGGAGAGACAGAAGAGTGGTAGATGTCCCCATTGACGAAGGAATTAAAACTTATAAAAATGTTGAAAGAGAAGACTCTCTGGTTGAAACGGCTCTGTCATTAGGAATTTATTTAGGAGATAACATTTAATGAGTAATAAAAATTTAAATAATGTTGCAAACAAACTTGTTGATGCATTTTTAAAAAATAAAATTATAAAACCAATTTCAAAAAAATTTACAAAAAATCTTTCAAATGCTCAAAAACTTAGAAAATTGTGTGAGAGTAAAATAAAAAAACCGATAATAGGTTTTAAGGCGGCTGGTACCGGTATCTCTGTTATTAAAAAGCTTAAAGAAAAAGAACCTTTCTACGCTTCTGTATATAAACATAATGTATTAAAAAATAATAAATCTGTAAGAATTAACGAATATACTTTAGGGATCGAATTAGAAGTCTGTTATTTACTGAAAAAAAATTTTTTTGATTTTAAAAAAAAAATATCAAAAAATAATATGAAGAAGTTTATTAGCAAAATTGCACCATGTATTGAAGTAGTTGGATATAGACAGAAGAAAAAAGGCATAAAGAGTTTTGGAGATTTATGTTCTGATTTTGGAGCTAATGTAAAGTTTATTATTGGACCAAAAAAGAAATTTAAAAATAATAATGTTAAAAATTTAAAAACTAATATTTCTAATTCAAAAATAAATCAATCTGTTAATGGAAACACTAATACTGTATATATTAATCCTATGAATGCTTTATTGTTTGTTTTAAAAAAACTTCAAAAAGATAAAATAAAACATAATAAAGACTTTTATGTTTTTACCGGATCTTCCGTAGGAGTAGTGCCTATATTAGGAAAAGGAATTTATAAAGGTAAAATTGATAAACTAGGATTGGTTAAAGCTAAAATTAATTAGACAATAAATAACCGCCTATGATTATAACTAGAATAGAAGTAAAAAATTTCACTTTTTTTATTAAAGATGCTTTTTTTTCTCCTTGAATTTTTCTTTTTGACAAAAAATAAATATTTGTAGCTTCTTTATTTCTGAACTTGGGTCTTAAAGGTGATGGAATAGTTTTGTTTTCTATATTTTTAAATTTTTTCGGATTTATTTGCCACATAATTCTATTAACTTTATTTTTATAAAGTTATCAACAGTTTATACCACTTAAGAGTGCGTCAATTATGCAAATGATAATCATTCTCAATATATTGTAAATGATAATCATTATCAAATAAACGAGGGAAATAATGAAAAAAATAATAATCATCAGCT
>MDTA01084786.1_pt1 | contig 13586 bp, 13 predicted proteins | sample 811151 | NCBI WGS metagenome assembly MDTA01 (sample SAMN05326648, study PRJNA326480) | marine metagenome | isolation source: seawater | place: Indian Ocean: South | collected 2010 | reverse complement strand
TTTTTTTTCTTATTTTTTTATCATTTTCTATAAATTCTCTAATCTGAGAGTCAATTGGAGGTATAGTAATTTTAATTTCCTCGCATATTTTCTTATTATCCAGAGAAAGATCTTGGCATCTCTTTGCAGCAAAGTTAGCTTTTTTAATACTCTTAATTTTATAATTCTTAAAATCACTATTTAAAACATTAAAAAATTTTTTGGCAAAATCTAATTTAGAAATTCGTTCATTTGAAACAATGTTAAATACACCTGATTTATTGCTCTCTATTAATTTTTCAATGTATTGAACTAGATATTTAGAATAAATTGGAGTGAAATAATAATCAGAAAAAAGCTCAATTGATTTACTATTCTTTATTGCATCAATTATTTTGTATTGAAACAATTCTTCATTATCACTATGAGAAAAAAAATTAGTTCTGATAATAATAGATTTATTATTTTTTGATAAAATCTTATTTTCTGCAAGTATTTTTTGATAACTATATTTATTTATTTTTGATCTTTTGTAGCTTTCTTTTTTAAATTTTACATTATTTTTATACAAATGATCAGTTGAAATATGTAAAAATTTAATTTTATATTTTTTTGAAATCTCAGCCAATATACTAGGCAAAAGAGTATTTACAAAAAACGTTTTTTTTGGAAATTTTTCACAAAAATTTAAATTTGTAATTGCTGCACAATTTAGGATTATATCGGGATTTATTTTTTTTATTTCACTATCTAAAATTTCATGATCACTTAATGATTGGTAAAGTTTTAAATTTATATACTTTGCATTTTTTATAAATTTTTTAGTTTTATTTGAAAACAAATAAAAATTATATTTTTTTTCTAAAAAATGAGTAAAATTTGAACCCAGATTTCCAGTGTATCCAAAAATTAAAATTTTTTTTTTCAAAAAATTTCTCTTTTTTTAATATTTTCAATCTCGTTTATTAAAAATTTTTTATTAATTTCTGTAGTATTATCAGAACCATAAAAAAAATTTTTACTCACTTTTTTTCCACCTTTTTTCAATTTATTCATTTTTATATTTAAATTCGGCAATATTTCGTAGTGTTTTTTAAATTCTACAGTAAATTCAGCGTCATCTTTGCCTATCATCTGTTCATGAATTTTCTCACCCGCTCTAATACCAATAAATTTAATTTTTTGTTTTGAGTTTATTATTTTAGCTAATTTTAAGATATTTATTGAATTTAGTTTTTTTACAAAAATCTCCCCACCAGTCATTACTTTGAAAGCAAAGTAAACAAAGTCTACAGCATCATCTAAAGTTAAAAAAAATCTAGTCATATCCTTGTGTGTAATTGGTAAGTATTTTTTGTCTCTTAAAGAGAGAAAAAATGGTATTACTGAACCTCTTGATCCAAGTACATTTCCATAACGCACCACTGAAAACAGCGTTGATCTTGAATTATTAATTTGTGAAGAGAATAGTTTATCAGAACATAATTTCGAAGCGCCATATAAGTTTATTGGACTTGATGCTTTGTCTGTCGATAAAGCTACCACTTTATAAACTTTATGTTTAAGTGATGCTTGTATAACGTTAATTGCCCCATATATATTTGTCTTTATACACTCCTCAGGATTTAACTCTGCTGTAGGAACTATTTTTGTAGCAGCAGCATGTACAACAAAATCTAATTTTTGATTGTTAAAAACCTCATCTAATTTTTTTGGATCACGTACATCTCCAATTATAAATTTTAAATTATTGTAAACCTTAAATTTCTCTTGCATTTTCCACTGTTTCATTTCATCTCTTGAAAATATTATGATCAATTTAGGCTTACTTTTTTTTAAAACATTAGTCACAAACATACTGCCAAATGAGCCTGTTCCACCTGTAATTAAAATAGTTTTTTTATTAAATAAATTATACTTTTTATCTTTCATGATATTTTAATTCTTTCCATTTTAAGGGGTTAATTATTTTTTCATTTTTTGTTTTCAGACTGTTACAAAATCTTTGATTAGGTATTTTATAGGTAAAATTTAATATTTCCTTTAATTGGCTTTTATTTCTAACTCCAATAATAACCTTGTCAATATTATTATTATCTAAAACAAAAGAGAGAAGAAAATTCAATCTTTTTTTTCCTATTAATTTTATTTTATCGTAAATTTTAGAAAGATAAAAGTTAGTTTTCACCTTTTGCAATAAAGCACCTTGTAAGAATATAGATCTTGCATGTATTTCAATATTATTTTTTTTTATTTTTTTCAAATATTTTGTACATCTTTGGTCAACAACACTGTAAGGTAATTGAATAATATCATATTGTGGTTTTTTAATGATTGTTTGTAAATCATTTGCATCGTGACAAGAAATTCCTATTTTTTTTATAATTTTTAATTTTTTAAGTTTGTTTAACTTATGTATTAAATTTTGACCGTTTTTAGAAGATATATTCCACCCATCATGAATAAATATTGTATTAATTAAGGTATTTTTAAAAACATAAGTTTTCTTAATTTTATTTAATATTTTATTAATTTTATTTACATCACTTGTTAATATCTTGGTATTTATAAAAATTTTTTTTTTTACTTCCTTAATTAATTTATTTTTGAAGGGATAGTTAATAGCTGTATCAATCTCTTGAATATAAGTATTTTGTATTGATTTTAATATTTTTAATGTTTTGCTATTGTCTAAATAATTATTCAATGTATTGGTAACTCCATAATTGCTATTTAACTGTGCTGTCCCCAAAATAATTTTTTTCTCAAAAATACTTGACCTCATAGTAATATATTTTTTAAATTTTTTATATTCTTTGAAACCACATTTTTTATAAAGCTTTATAGCTGGACGGTTTCTTCGATCGACATTTAGAAATGTATATAAAAAATTTTTTTTATTTAGAAAATTTAATGCTTCACAAATTACTTCAGTTGCATATCCAGCAGATCGAAATTCTTTTTTACCAATTAAAATACCAATCCAAACTTCCTTTTTTTTTATATTAATATTATGAAATTTGATATTACCAATATGGATTTTATTATAAAAAATGCCACAAAATAAGTTATTTTTATCTTTAATATTTTTTTTAATATTTTTTTTTAATTCAGAAAAATTTTTGGGTTTAAATTGAATAAATTTCTTTACACTATGATCATTAAACCATTCAAAATAATCTTTAGTAATATATTTCAGTTTAAATTTTCTTATTTCAAGTCTTTTCGTCTTAAATATTATATTTTTTTTAACCATTTTTTTAATTCTGTTAGATTAGATATGTATTTTCCATCGGTTGGAAAAAAATTTCCGTCGAAATTTAAATCTTTTGGACTATAATATATTGATGGTATTCCATATACATCAGCTACAAGTGCTGAAGATGTAAATGGAATTGATATAGCCGCATCAGATGATTGAATTAAAGATTGTGCAGAAATATCATCATAAAAAATATTAAACTTCTTTTCTTTCAAAACGAATGTATTTATTAATTTTTTATACTGCTTATCTGTTGACTTTAAATTTCTTTTTATCTTATAAAATACTTCTAAATTACATTCGCTTATTGATGCTGTAACTGTGTCTGTTAGGTACTTTCTACAATAATCTACAGTATATAAATTTTCGACATGCATATAATTATTAAAATATTCCTCTTTTTTAGGCGGAACATCAAAAATAACGACTCTTTTATGATTTTTTTGAATAAAAATATTTTTACCCTCAAAAGGTATTATTGAATCAATGTTATAACTTGTAAAATCCTTATCAATGCAATGTTCTAGCCATTTTTTTTGTAAAGAATTCCAGAGTATATAAGAGCTCCAATTCTGTATCCTGTAGCCAAATAAATTTGGTACCTCCTGTGGTTTTTCACACAAAGGTATTATATTAGTAGAAAAAAAATAAAGGTAATCAGACTTTTTTTTATCTTTTTCTAGCTCATAGTTTAAATACATAGGTTTAACAACCATTTTTGAATTATTGAAAAATGAGTGTTCTGCAATTTTAGTATTTGTTTTTTTGATATACTCCAATTCATGTAGAGAATTTAATGCTGTCAAAAACTCTATACCAAGCTTGGATAGGGTAACTAACGATCTAAAATATGATACTAAATATTTATAAACATTAAGGTTATCAAAAAAATATTTTTCTTTATATATAATTTCACATTGAAATTTATCGATTATCATTTTTTGGTAACTGATTTGCTTGTTGTTATGAAAAAAAACTATATTGTTAGTTATTCTTTTTTCATTGTTATTTAAAAAAAATATACACCAATGATAAAAGTTATTTAATCTCGTATCATGTTCAGTTTCATGGTCTATCTTGGGAATGGAATCCAGGTAAATTAATGTTTTATTTCTTAAGTTTGGTTCTTTTTGAGAAAAATAAAATTTAAAATTATAAATGAATTTTATATTTTGATATGTAAAATTTAATATTAAATATAATTTCCATAAAAAATTTGATTTTGTGAAATTAACATTTATTCCATTTTTATTTATAATATTTAAACAATCACTTGGTAAAGGAAAAAAGAAAGACTTCTTCGTATCAATACATTGCAAAATTTTTTGATTAAAATATTTATTATTTATTAAATGGTTGAAAAGATATTGAATACTAAAAACTTCTATATTTACATTTTTTTTATTTTTAAAATTTTCTATTTTTTCACTTAAATTTTTCTCTAATTCACTTTTAACTTTGTACAATTGATATTCTGATGATTTATTAATTGATTTAAAATTATTATTACCTAAAAATGTGTGTCCAAATAAGACTAAATTTAAAATATAATTGAAAATTTTTTTCATTATTTTTTAAAAAAATTGTAAATAAATTTTTTGTGATCAAAAAATTTTAACTTTTGTATTAGATAAATAAATAATATGAAAATTATAACCTTAACTATTAAAAAAATTGAAAATACATTAAATTCATAATTATTTATTATTATGTACTGGAAGAATGAAATAACTACCATTGAAATTAATATGAAATTTATTCCAAATCTTTCGTATTTTATATTTAAAAATTTTTTACAATAATTTTTTTGTATAACCAAAACTATCAGTGAAGAAAACAATGTTGCAATAGCAACGCCTTCGAAGCCTATAAGATTTATAAAAAAAATACTCATAAAAAAATTTATAACAATGCTCAATAAAAATATATTTCCAGCAAACCAGGTTTTTTTAAGATATATAATTTGCGTCCCATATATTTTCCCAAAAAACAATGAAAAATAATAAAGTGATAATAAAATTATGATGTTTTCAGCTCCATAATATCTTTCGTCAATCAAAAAAAAGTAAATTATATCGTTAAATAAAATTATAAATAAAGCTGATAAAGCTGAGATATACAAATATGGAGTTAAATAATTTTTAATATTTGTAATACCAGAAAATAATTTTTTATTCAGTTCAGTGATAAAAACTTTATCTAAAGATGTAGTTAACTGAAAGATAAAATATGCAATAGATTGTGCAATAGCATAAATACCGGTGTTTGCTGACACTGATAACAATGTTATTATTATTTTATCAATTTTTGTATTTAACTGCCCAAGAAGAATTCTAAATATCAAGGGATATGAAATCTTGAGGACGTTTAAAACACTTTCAATACTAAAAACAATCTTATTATACCTAATTTGATAAATTAATATAAAAAGAAAAATTATTAAGTTTGCAACTAACAAAGAATATACCAGAGAAAAAATTTGATAATTATTGAATAATAAAAATAGCGCAAGAAATAGGTATAAAAAATTTTTTAAAAATAAAAAAATACAATATTGATAGCTTTTTTTTTCATTTACTAAAAAACTCAAATAATATTTTGATATAAAATCTAAGGATATTGCTAACATCAATATTCCCCAATAACTCTTACCAGAATACTGTGTAATTTTCTTAAAAATATAATCTTCGAAATAAAAATTTATTGAAACTATAAAAAATAATATGATTAAAATAAATAATTGTATACTATTAAGTAATTTATATTTATTTAATTCGGTCCTACATTCAAAATAATTACGTTTGAAGCCAACTAAACATCCTAAGTTTGAAATGGCTATGATAAATGTAGCAATTGCTTGAATAAAAATATAATTACCAAATTCTGACGGGTTAATAGACTTTGTAATTAAAGGATAAAGTATAACAGGTACTGCTAATGTGAAAAGATTTAATAAAAGATAATTCCTTGAGGATTTAATTTCTATTTCTTCCATTTTTTTTTATTATTTATTTGAAATAATTGTTCCATTAATTTCCAATCATTCATATCATCAACGTCTACTGATTTATGAAATGGTAATTTATAACCCAAAGTTTTTTTAAAATTGAAATTTTTTTGGTTTAAAAAATTTTTAGAAAAACAATACAATTGTCCCGCATCGTAAAAATATTTTTTTTTTGATAAAATTAAATTTCTTATTTTTTTATTGGGAAGTATAAATTTTTTTTTATTTAGCTCTAAGGACCAATTCACTGGCTTGGGGAATGAGGAGATTGTCATTACACCGCAATTTTTATTTTTTTTTAGCAAACGACTGCATGCAATTAAGTCTTTTACCTCAATTAAAGGCGAGCATGGAAGTATACACCAGTACTCATCATAAACGAGACTATATTTTATTTGAAATTCTTTTTTTACAAATTTAATTACTGAAAATAAATCTACATTATCTCTGCACAATAGTTTTGGTCTTTTAAATTCAGTTGACACTCCAATTTTTTTTCCAATATTTATTATTTCTTCAGAATCTGTCGATATATGAATTTTTTTAAATAGCTTAGACTTGGTTGCTATTTTTAGTGGATATAAAATTATAGGTAACCCATTAAGTTTTTTTTTATTCTTATTAGGTATTCTTTTTGATCCAGATCTAGCTGGTACGATTAAAATTCTTTTCATTAAAAAATTAATTGAATTTTGTAAAAATTGGTTTTACAATTTTTCCTTTTATTAACTTATCTATATTTGTTTTATTAATCTTTTTAGAAAAAATAAGACTTTTTTCAAAAGCCTTTATAAAAATATTTAGTTCTTTTTTATTATGACTATATGATGGTATAAAAAAACCTTGAAATAAAATTCTATTTTTAATCATTTCTTGCATAAATAACGTCCTAAGTTTATCTGATGGCTTATTTCGATTTAAAAAAACAAACGATAATAACCAGTCAGAATTGACGATTTTAATGTTATTTTCAAAATTGTGTTTAATAATTAAACTTTGACAATTTTTAGACAATTCTCTTAATATTTTTTTGTTTTTTTGAATTACTTTTTTTGTTTTAAATATTTTCAAAGTTGCCAAAAAAGCGCGTAACGGTCCAGTTTCCGCACCATGAGTGGACGATATTAGAAAAACTCTTGGACTGTGTTTTTGTTCTAATCCCCCAAGCTCCATAACGTTTTTTGTTCCTGTAAGTGCGCAGAAAGAGTATCCATTTGCAAGACCCTTGCCCCACGTTGTCAAATCTGGTTTCAAATTATACTTAACTGTTGAGCCAGGTAAAAATGTTTTAAAACCAGTGACCATTTCATCTGTAATGAATAATGCTCCATTTTTTTTTATAATCTTTTCAGCTTGTTTTAAATAATTAGAAACTTTTATTTTACATTTACAAAAGGTATTACAGTAATTTTTTTCAGGTTCTAAAATTACACATGCAATTCTATTTTTATATTTTTTGAAAATCTCTTTTAAACTATCAATATTACATTGATTAAAAGTAATTGTTTTATTAGAGATAGATGATGGAATACCAGCATTACATTTTTGTTTTGACATAAACCAATCATCATAACTATAAAAAAAATGCTCTTTAGGAAAAGCTACTAAGTCTCTATTCGTATAAGCTCTTGCAAGTTTAATTGCAGCCGTAGTAACAGTTGATCCATTTTTTGCAAACTTAATCATCTGATGATTTGGCACTAAATTTAAAAATTCTTTTGCAACCTGAAATTCTAAAATCGATGGACGATTAAAGTTTAATCCTTTATCTAACTCTTTTTTTACCTGATTGTTAATATATTTGTTGGCATGACCAATGCTCACTGATGACAAACCCATTCCACAATCTAAATATTTTTTATTATCTGTTCCATATACATAACAACCCGAACCTTTGATTATCGCTGGAGGCGCGTTACTTGTAAATTGATTGTCTGCTTTCGAATAGGTATGACAACCTCCGGGAATAAGTTTTTTATAATTTAAAAAGAATTTTGACATTTAAATTTTATCACCAGGAAAGTAACTTTTTTTAGCAATTTTACCCAGGACTTTATCATACATTTTAAGAGGAGAGCCAGTTGCTGGCCTTACAATTTTAATATTTTTTTTGGTAATTACTTCGCCTTTGTTAATTTTAGATGATACGAAAATAGATCTCCTGTATTTAAGTGACTTAATCTCATTTTTATTCGGTTTCAGCATGTAATTACCAAGGACTTTAGGAGTTTGTTTACAAAGATACACAAAGCTTTTCATGTTATTTTTATCTGTAGAAAAGAAATTATCAACAGAGTTAATTTTTCTACTTATAATAAAATGTTTTTCTATAATACAAGCTCCTTTACTAATTGCAACAATTGCCGCAAGTGGATCTTCAGTGTGATCAGAAAATCCAATTTTAATATTTTTAAATACTTTTTTTAAAGTCTCAATAGAGTTTATATTTGCATCTGCATTTTTACACGGGTAATCAACTGTACATTTAAGCAAAGCAATATTTTTTTTATTTTTAAAAATTTTTAAAGCATTTTTTATTTCTTTTATACTTGCTGCTCCAGTAGATATAATAACCGGTTTTTTTGTCTTTGCTAACTTTCTAAGTAACTGTAGATTTGTTATCTCTAAAGATGCAACTTTATAGGCTGGACAATTTAATTTTTCTAGAAATTCTACTGTGCGCTCACTGAACGGAGATGAAAAGCACAATATTTTTTTTTTTTTACAAAAACTAAATATATTTTTATGCCATTTCATCGGCGTTTGTCCTTTTGAATAAACATCATGTAAATATTTATTCTTCCATTTATTAGAGACATTTCTAATTTTAAAACTATTTTTTTTTACATTTAGAGTTAGATCGCCAGGTTCATATGATTGTAATTTGACTGCATCAACACCACAGTTTTTTGCAGCTAAAATTGTTTTCTTTAAAATAGATAATTTTCCATTATGGTTTCCTGAAATTTCCGCCACGATGAATGGGTTTTTTGACGAGATTTCAAAATTTTTAATTCTCATTTAGTAAGCCCATTTTATTATACTTGTTCCAAAAATAAATCCTGCTCCAACACCACTAATCAGTACATTGTCACCTTTTTTAATTTTCTTTTTTTTTATAGCTTCTGCTAAGGTAATACCAATAGACGCATCAGCAGTGTTTCCATATTTGTCAGCTGTAATATAAGTTTTACTTGACGGAATTGACAGTCTACTAAGTAAAAAATCTATTAATTTTTTATTTGCTTGATGAAAAATAAAAAAATCAATATCACTTAGTTTAAGTTTTGCGATTTTAAGGGTTTGTTTGATATTTTTAGGTTGATATGTGACAACTTGTTTCCATACTTCTAAACCGCTTACCTCATAAAATTGCTTATATATTTTTTTTTGATTATACGAGTTTGCATAACTAGATCCACCGCCTCGCATTCTTACAGCATCATATACTCTTGTGTTACTAATTATTGATGATCCTAAATGACCGTAATTTTTTTTCACCCCTGATACGATTGCTGCACATGCGCCATCTCCAAAATATATTGAGCTTGAAGGGTCTTCCCAATTTATAAATGGCGCTTGTTTTGCAACTCCTACAACCAAAATATTTTTATTTGATGAATTCACACTATTAAACGCAATATTTAGACCTGTTTGAAAACCCGTACAATTCGCCATTACATCAAAACAGCCTGGATCTTCTAGCTTTAGCAATTGAGCTATCTTACATGCCAATGCTGGATAAATATAATCACCACTAAAAGTACAACATATGACCTGGTCTATTTTTATTTTAAATTTCAAATTTTTAATAGCTTCAAGAGAAGCTCTATGTCCCATGTAGGAAGCCGTCTCTTTTTTGCTCGATATCCTTCTAAATTTAATGCCTGTTTTTCTGAAAATTTCATTTGGATTGAGATTATTTGACTTAGATAATTCTAGATTTCCTAATTTTTTTTTTGGTACATAATACCCTAAACTAATTATACCTGGTGATTTCACAAAACTGATCCTATAGAAATTTCTTGTCCGGTAATATAATAATTTTCTTTGTCACTTAAAAACTTAATTAAGTTTGTTAATGCATTGATTTTTACGATTGGTATATCTTGAAGAGATAATATAGTATTTTTCCATGCCTTACCTCTTTTTTTTGTCTCTAAATTTTGAATGAGATACGGAATTATTACATTTGCATTAATTTTAAATTTTAAATTTTCTTTAGCTAATATTTTAGTAAATGAAGAAACGGCAGATTTTGATGCGGAGTAAACTGAAGATCCCTGAAGATTTTTTTTATAAGAAATGCTAGAAAAATTAATTATAGAACCAGATTTTTTTTTTATAAAATATTTTAATATTTCTTTATTACTTATAAAAATAGACTTCAAGAAATTGTTAAAATTATTTTCATATTCAAAATTTTCATTCATATTATAAACTAGACCCCCTCCCCTGGTACTGCCTGAAAGACATATAAGAGTATCAATTTTTTTTTCTTTTTTTACAATATTTCTAAACCAATCCTTTATCTCGTTTGCTTTGCAGGCATCTACTACAGTATGTTGGAAATTTTTATTTTTTAATTTAAATTTAGATCTTGAACACCCATAGATTTTAATATTCTTATCTTTAAGCAATTCTAATTGTATTTTTTTAGCTATCGATCCACTAGAGCCTATAATACAAAATATTTTCAACTTTAATTTAAAAAAATTTTAAACTTTGTTTTTTAAAAATTTTTTTAATCCACCTAATGTTAGTTTATGATTATTTTTTTTAAATTCTGGTATTTCATTTAATATAATGAAAAAATCTTTTTTAATTTTTTTTGAAATCTCATTTTCAAGATAACTAGTAAATTGCACAAAGGCAACTGAATCTAGTGGGGAACTGGTTCCAGTTAAATACGTTTTATCACTAATTTTTGTATCTTTTGATATACTCTTTTCCATCTTCAATTTTTTAAATACTTTTTCTATTACTTTGTTTATTTCCATAATTTTTTTTTGGCTTTAATATCCATACAAAGGCAGATGGTATTTTTTTTGAGTTTTCATCATCGAATTTCCATTCATATTCTAATGAGTAGGGGCAGTCAACTAAAAGAGATTTATAGTCGGACCATGATAAAATTCCCTGACCGGATAATTTATGAAAGAACAAGTACTCTGGCATCAAGCTCTTTGGGTATATCTCTTTAAGTATTTTATTTTCATGCTTAACAATTTCACCAATTAATAAACTACTTTGTGGAAAGTTTTGATAAATTTTATTTAAAAAGGTTCTTAAATTTTTGACCTTATGATTTGAAATTTCATGCAACATAAACCACATGGATATTAATGGTTTAGAGTCAATTGATATTTTTCTACTTTTTCTTTTCCAAAAGGATACATTGGAAATATCACTTTTAAAAATAATAGATTTTTTTTTATTGATATATCTTTTTAAATTTTTTTTGCATGTATTTACGGAGTCATTTGATAAATCCATGCCAATAATCTTTAAATTTTTTTTAATTTGTAACGCTAGCTTGATAAAGTCTCCATTTCCACATCCAAGATCAATAAGTGTATCAAAATCTTTACAAGATTTGCAATAATTCAAGGGTTGATAAAAATATCTTAAATGAGTCAAACCGCTGCCAAGAATGTTTTCTTTTCTATCAATTTGAATATTTTCTATATTTTTTTTTCCTGTTAATATTTCTCCAAGATTTAAAACTACACCTCTATAAGAATGCGGTACAAAAAAAGAATTTGATCTTCTGAAAATTTCATAACCAATATTTGTTAAGCACCAATTATTTTTTTTATATTCAATAATTTCTATTTGACTCAAATAATCCAAGCATAGATCTAATATAAATTTATTTTTTATTTTGTTATAATTTTTTTTGTTAATTATTTTTGAATCTTTGGTGAAAATATTCTTTTTACTTAATTCACAGATAATAGGAGTTGCGTAAAGACCTCTTAGAATAGAGGGCAATGTTTCTGAACTATAATTTCGCATATTTTCTTCTGAAATATATAAATCCTTTACTATTTAACCAGTCTTTTTTTTTTAAAGAAGTGTATATAAATTCATTATTTAACTCAAATTCTCTTAACTCCCTATATCCATTTAATTTATTTAATTTTCTAAAATTTATATTTTTTTTTGCAATATAGCTAAATATTTTATTAAATTTAAGTTTTGTAAAAATTAATCGATGAAATAAATTCATAATTTCAAAAGATAAAAATGCGTAATCTTTACTTATTGTATAAAATCCAGCATTACAAACATTTTTACATTTCGTCATATCAATTTGTGTCAATCCTATTTTTTTATCATAGTATCTTATAGTCCAAGCAGAATATTTTTTTGAACTTAATTTCTTTTTAAACCATTCACGGTGCTCTATTTGATTGATTTTCTTTTTTAACAGAAAATTGTGAACAATTTTTTTTTTTCTCCATTCAAATATTAAATTTTGATCTTTGGAGTTAATTTTATATAATTTTAAATGTTTCAATTATCTTACTTATGTTTTAACTTTGTAAGTTTTTTAGCTAGAGCACTAATTTTTTTGTCTTCTTTGTAAATTTCTGAAAATATTTTAACAGACTCCTTTGGAGCTTTAGAGTATGCCAGTCTTAAAATGTTCATCCAGTTTGCATTATTTTTTTTTCTGCATTTTTCAATTTGATCAATAATTTTTAAAAATTTATTTTTCATATTATAGATTTGTTAATATTGCCATCCAGGTAAATTGTTGTACCATTAATATACTTTAAATTTTCCTCCACTATAAACCTTACAAACTTTCCAATCTCAATGGGGTCGCCAATTTTTCCGGACGGTAAATTTTTTTCATAATCTTTCATATTTTTTACTAACTTTTTTAGTCTATCAGTTTTAAAAGGGCCGGGTGCAATATTTACAAAACATACTTTATTGTTTGATTTATGTTGTGATACTGATTTCAAAAGACTGACGAAGCCACTTCTTAATGCTGATGAAATATCTAATCCCATAGCAGGTTCTTTTACAATTGAAGATGAGATTAAAAATACATACCCATTTTTTCTAATTTTGATTTTTTGTAATATTAATGCAAATCCAAGAAATAATTGATTAAAATATTTATACCACTCATTTAAATTGATCTTATAGAAATCCTTAGGTGATGGACCCCCGGTATTTAAAACTAACACATCTGCAGATTTATTTTTTTTAAGAAAATTTTCTACACTATTAATATTTGATGTATCGATAATTTTTCTTGAACATGAAATTACATTAGAGGAAATTTTTTTAAGTTCATTTGAAACAGCTTTGCCTATACCC
>MDTA01218019.1_pt1 | contig 13591 bp, 5 predicted proteins | sample 811151 | NCBI WGS metagenome assembly MDTA01 (sample SAMN05326648, study PRJNA326480) | marine metagenome | isolation source: seawater | place: Indian Ocean: South | collected 2010 | reverse complement strand
TGCTATTAGGTTCTTGTTTTCATCATATATTCCGACTTTAGATATAAATGTTGTACTCTTAAAAGGGGCATCAAAATTTACAAAATCAGAAGTCGTGATATTTTTGATAGTTCTTTTTGGTTCCGAGTAGTTTTTAATATTTGATTGTGATTTTTCATTACTTGCAACATAAAAAGTTGGGTTAACAGAAAAGTTATACATTCCTCTTTCTGCAAACGCGAACATAGTTAACGTTGGTATTTTATTTGTTCCTCTGAACTTTACTTCACACGAAGACCTCACAACACTTCCACTGTTTATAGATGTACCGACAACGGGCAGACCCGATCCAAAGCTTTTCCAAGTCATTTCTGTTGGAGAAGATGAAAAGAACTTATCTGAATATGAGCCTCCACTGATATCCCAAGAACCCGTTAAAAGCATTATACCTTGCTCATAAAGAGCCATACCAGCTACCTCACCGGTTTGCGAACCTGTTGTTTCTATCAGCACCCCGTCACCATTTATATCTTTAAGCTGACCGACTAGAGTACCTGTAACATAATAGTTTAATTCTATTGATTTTCTATCTATCTGAGAACCGTAAAAGATACCTGGGACACAGATCATATTTACTTCTTTAGTACCAAGATCTCCATAGGAGAAGTTCTGGCCAAAAATGTTTCTACTTTCAATTACGTTCCTTAGTGATCTAATATACTTTTTGTTTGCCGGGGCGGTGGTGGCTGAGCCAATATTTGAGAAGCCATGGTTGCTGAACTCTACACCAGAAGGAACGAAAATCCTACTAAGCCCTGCCTTCATAGGGTAGCTTTGCGTTATTTGACTTGCGTTTGCAAATTGATTTTGGTCATCAAACTGTGAAGTGCTTATGCTTCTATTAGCGTACCTGGTGGTGTCTTTTTCTATGTAGGAATACACTAGAGAGTCAGACGGTCTGTTCACGTTTAGTTCGTGTAAGCTAACCTGGCCATCGACAACATGAGTCACTTTATTAGAAAAGTTACCATCCAGTAATATATCATTATTTTTATAAACAGAACCACTGAAAATTAAAAAGCTGTACTCCGGTTTGGTGACCAGGGTACTATAAATCAGGTCCTGTCCTCCAAACTTTCTGTAAGTCATTTTTAGTAATCCAGTCTGACCCTCAAGGTCAATTCATTAGTTGGATCTTTTCTAAGCGGCTCAGAAAGCTTTGCAACAGCTAAAAGCTCATTGTCTGCTGAGTATAAACCTACAGTTGTAACATAAGACCTAGGAGGTGCAAGTCTATTGTCCCCCTTCACTACCACTTTACTATCTTTAAGGTATGTTGGGTTTGAACTGTAATTAAATTCATTGTGGTTTGCTCTACAAAAGTATATCGTCGAATTTAACTCAGTTGTGTTATTAAACTGAACATTGGTTAGTCTGTGTAAAAAAGCATCCGACATAGCATCAATCGTTGAACCTGTTGCCATGTTTCTTAAATCTCTGCTAGTGGTGGTACTTCCTGATAAAACTACTGTGTCTTGGTCTCCAAATATAGAACCTGTTAAGACAGCCACACCAGCTTGATAATATATCAGGCCTGCACCGGTCCCATCTCTACCGCCAGTGAAGGCACCGTTGGCGGCGTTAGCGCCGCCGTTGATACTAACAAGGGCCAAGTTGCTTGTAATTGTTGTGTTGCCGGCTGCGCCGGATTCTTTTTGCGTTATCGTCACAACATCACCGTCGCGAGATGTCGTAACCAATGCTGCTATCGGGCTTAAGCCGATGGCAGTAACAAAATTGGCTGCTCCGTTGTTAGAGCCGCCGCGGGAGAACTCATCAGCGTCTGTTGTTCCGGAATTTCCAGTAACCGTAAACGTTGCAGAAGTTGTTGTTGAGCCGTCAGAATTCAGTGCCAATATAGTAATTTGATTTCCGATTGTCGGAGAATTAGTAAAGTTAACTGTTGCAGACGCTGATATGGCTGTAAACTCAAGAAAGCCATATTCACCTGCAGGAGAATTTGTGTTATAGTTTGTCTCTGCCCCTGTATCAGTCAGTGTGATTACAGTACTATCATTGGTGTCACCGTAAGTAGATGTGGCCAGTGACATACTAAAGCTGCCTTTTTTAATTTCGTCTTTAACTAAGAGCCTTGAAAATGTAAGAAACCAAGCTTCGTTATATTTATCAGTGGTCGTATCTGCAAGGTTACCATCCTTATCAAATCTTCTAATTTTACTGTTTGTATCGAACCCAGAAAGGACTTGGGCCATTTGAGAATAAATGTTAAGCTTTTTGTTGTGTTGTGTACTAGTCGAGCCCGAAAACGAAGAGGATGCATGATAGCCAAACGTAACATCAAAAGCGTGATTAGCAGATGAACTCAAGAACGGATAATCGTACACCGATTTAAACATACCATGAGAAAAGCTTTTTACATTGTTGTTATTGTCATATGTTCCCGACACTAGAGTGCCCGTAATTGGTATAACCTCGTGAAGCAGTGTTCTAGAACTGGTTCTATCTGATTCGGAAAAAGGTTTAAAAAATGTATTAGCCATTATTATCTCCTAAACTATCAAGTCTTTCTTACTATTCTTACAGGAATGTCAATTGAGTAACCAGTTGTTACACCAACAACATTAATTAATGTATCAATAAATTTATATGCAGCTACAGTGTCTACGCTTGTTATAGCTAAATTAGTACCCGATGATCCCAGTTCATCAAACAAAGCTGGTGACTGCTGAACGTGCAATGAAGCTCTTGGGTAAATTCTAAGTATAGATCCTAACGGCCCAGGGAATACTTCATGAATTTGTTCTAGTGTCCTAGGCTCTGGAAAGCCTATGATTGTTGTCCTTTGTCTTTTATCTGCTAGCTGCGCTGCAGATCCAGGCTTACCTTCCACTGTTCTTGTCCCATCGCCAAGAGCGACATAATATGATGCGATACCGTCATCATCAACAAATTGGTTTTGAAGCGATCGTGTTGTGAGTCCGCCAACACCGGCTCCGTTGGCGATTACCCTAGTTGTAACTTCATGCAATTGAATTAGCCTGTGGTCAACTCTTATCAAAAATGCAGTCTCCAAAAGGTCATCTGGAAGCTCTGACTTAAAAGATATGCCTCCTTCGGAAGAGTTAATACCTTGATCAACTGCGATGTGTGTTGTGTCTGCGCTGTCGATTTTTGCTTGTGCACCTAGGAGAATGCCTCGATTATAGGGTTTCGCAAGTGGGGCGCCAGTGCTATCTTGCTCCGTGTTAGTATCTGCTAACAATATGTAACCGCCTGAAAATGCATTAGCCGCGGCTGTCTCGCTCCTGTTACCCTTGTTGTCATTTAACTTAAACATAGGCATATATAAGATATTGTTCCTATCCATGGAGACTAGTTTACTCTTCATCAAAGAAGTATTATTAGTAAATGCCTCAAGAATTGGTGTCTGCATGATCTCTAAATCGTAAAATGCGGAACCACTTGGGTGCGATCCATTGTAGATACCATAATTGATCTCTTCATCACCAAAAGCAAACTTGGTAATTTTGAAATTTCCCCTTGCCATCCTTTGACGACCAGCGTCCGTCAAGACAGCATCTAAAATTATGTCTCCGGAATTGTCTAAAAAAGCCATCAATAAACTCCTCTTAATTATCAAAAATCAATAGTAAATAGTATTTTACTTTAAATAATCCTTTTATATTTCTTTTTCATTACTTGGGTTCAAGTTTGATTTTGTTTTGTGTAAAAGTAAAATTAATATCTACTTTTTTGCCTGTTGTCTTAGACGTGCATCTAAGTTTAAATCTTTTACCCCATACACTTTCGTTATCTGCTTTTCTACCAAGTTTTAAAACATCTAAATCTGGTGCTGTTTTTTGAAACTCTGTTGTATCTGCTTGGGCTTCTAGGCCAAGGTCTTGCCTAATATTTCGAACCAAAGATTCTGAACCCTCTTGTTGTGCCTCTAGCGCTTGAAACACTCTTTCAAAGTTTATCATTTTTTGTTCTGTGTTGGGGCTTATCTTAATAACTTTAGCAAAAGATATATCTAGTTCTTTTGGTTTTTTATACATCTCGTAAGCTTCTACTTCCATAAATATACCGTTCTGATAACTTACCATTCTAACCCTAAAAACTTCTGTTGGATTAGAGATTCCGCCATCATCATATGTCCTGAATGTATAATAGTAATACTTGTTTGGCTCAGCGTCAACGACAAAAAATGCTGTTTTACCTGTTGCCTGTTTTGTAATTATTGTTGCTGAAGGGCTCTCGAAGTCGCGATAAGTTTCAGGTTCTTCTTCTATTCTTATCAACTCGAACTCATTTGGTAAAGAATCAGACCTATATAAAATTTCAGATCCGGCCCTTCTATTTTGGGTTCTGTATATTTCTTGTATTATATTCTCATCTGTACTTAGCACTGTAATTGGCTTTTCAAGTATTTCACCAAAACCAGATTGCAAAAGTATCGCGTACTTATTATCAACTCCCTGATAAGGCAGAAAGCTAACTTGTGGAGTTATTGGCGGCTTGTCTGCAGCTGACACTACCTTTTCAAAGAAAGGGGCATAAATGATGGAAACTGAGCGTCCAGATCGCACATTTATAGCCAAGCGGCCATCGCGAGTATCGGATCCAACGGTTTGCTGTCCGTCTGTTCGCCAACTGTATCCACTAGATTGTTCATCGTACTCGTACTTTGTGCCTATAACAAAATTGATCGTAAAAACTTTATACTTATATTTACGATCAGGTATAATTTGAGTGTCTAGAAACTCTAATCTTTCTATTGAATCATTATCCATCAAAAGTATTTCTTGTATTTTTACATCTTGTTCTTGGCCAAATTCATTCTCTACGATTCTGTGCTTTTCTATTTTATACCCAACCACTTCAGCATATGCTTTTCTGCCATATAGTAAGTCTGCATATGATCTTTGATATTTTCCATCTTCGATTATTTGATTCATTTGATCTGAAAATATTTCACTTCTTATAAGTTCTTCAAGCCTAGTAAGTCTTTCATTGTCCCAGCCATGATAATAGAGTGGATATTCTTCTAAGTCTCGAGGCCAAAATAATTCAAGATTAAATTGGTTTGGGTAGGTTAACATCTGGTCGATATCAACGTGTATATGATCTATAACATTTTGCACCGCCTTATCATTAACAGTTACGTCTATGGTGTTTTCTGGGTCTGGTGCTATAAACTGGTCGTCTAGGACTTTTGTGAATGTCTTCTCCGTCTTTTTTACTGCATTTACTAATCTGTATCCTTCTGGATTTTCTGCTGAATTAATGTTAGGTTTTAGTAATTGTAATATTAAGGTGTCCATCTTGTTTCTTTGTAGTGCAGCGTTTATCGGGCCACCTTGTGTAGTATTGATAGATATTTCACAATAATTATTTAATGAGCCTTTAATTGTTTTATTTATCTCCTCTAGTGATTCAACACGAGTGCTTGGAAATTTTAATACAGACTTGGACATAAATTCATTTTCGTTTGAAAACTCTTCGTAATTTGCAATTGAACTTTGATTAAATTCTATTAAACCAGGTGGCAACACTTCTTCTAACTGCTGATTGTTGTTTATCAGCCTTTCTGTCTGTTTAGATTGATAATATTGATACACACTTGGTATCTCTAGTTCGCTTTCTAGATCCTGATGTAGTTCTTGGTTTCTTATATTAACAGCGATATCTGCACTATCAAATGGTGAAATTATAATGTTGTTCATTTCGCTTTCAAAAAATGCAGCGGGTGCATCAAACGTGTAGTCAAAAAACCTCTTATTATATTCAATGTTGCCGCCGGCAAGAAAAGAAAACTTATCTGGATTTTCTTGCCAAAATGTTTGCCTACCTTCTTCAAGCCATACTGATGAATTAGTTCCTGCCATATACATATCCATAATATGCGATGGGCTTGTTTCGTTTTCAAAATAACGACGGGCGCGGTCGAACGTCGGTTTATAAAACTTAAATGGCATATTTTCTGATAAAGTATAACCATCAATGTCTATGTCCATTTTTAAATAAGCCAAACTGGCGTTGTTTAAACGGGGTTCAGACTGCAATGTAAGTAAAGAATAATTAAGTAATTCGTGACCAGATGGCTGGTTAAGTTGTATCGAGTTTGGTTCTGGTAAGCGACTATCACCTACTGGCCTAACTGTAATGTTTTCAGATTCTCCGTTAAAATTCCAGAAATTTAATAAACATAATCTAAACTTGTCAATCTCGTCCACCACTGGATCTTCTGAATCTTTTTGGTTTATCCAAACTGATGAGTGGTTAAACATGGCTTCTTCTATTCTTGAAAAAGCGTTGTTGTTTATAGTATAGAAGTTTTCTTCATTAATTGTAGTCAAGTCACGAGTTGCTGACACATAAGGTATTTCTGTAATAGCTCCTTCCTCTATTAATTCATCCATATTTTCAGGAGGCGGTGCGGGCGGAGGACTTGGAGGTGGGGGCGGTTGACCAGCATCTATCGCCACTTCTCTTGCAAAGGGATCCTGAGCCGGCGCAAGAACAATTGTTGGAATAACATTGGTGTGCGCGCGGATTGTCCACGAGGGTACACACCTGCCGTTGGATAAGACCTGGCCAGGAGGGCACTGTAATGGTCCAATCTCAGATTCTTCTCTTTGTTCGTCACACGGATTTCTTATGGCCATAAATTATACCTACCTAATGTTAATAACTAGTCCCGCTTGGTGTACTTTGATTACGATTTGCTATTGAACTATTAGAACTAGCGACTCGAGAAGATAACATGCTTTGATTGCGGTTTGATGTTGGAACGTTAGAACTAGCAGTTCGATAATCTTGCCTATTATCATCTCTTACTGTTGTTTGCTGTGATTGTAAAAGCATAACATTGTCTGTCAAAATCGCGTCACCCAAGGCGCTTGACTGGTTTTTATATATCACAACTGTTGGATCTAAAACTTCTGTCGCTGGGACGAGGCCATTTGGGCTAATCGCCATTGGGATAAAGGATTTTTCTGTTAAAGCTTTTTTATTTTTTTCATTTTCTTTTTCCTTCTCTGCTTTCAAGACGATACCATTCTTACCTTGTTGGATCTTTTCCTTAAAAGTTGTAGCGTTTTTAGCCCTCTTAATAGAACTATTTACAGCTAGTGTAGTCTTGATTGTGCTATAGACCTCTTTGAGTGCCTCTTTGTTTGCAAAAGTGTCTTTGTATTTTTCTTCCATTTCTTTTTCAAATGACTCAGAATTATCAGAAAGCACCACTGAACTAACTATAGAAGATTGTAGATCTTTTGTCATAAACTTATCTTTTTCTATCCCTTTGTTTAAAATCTCTGACTCAGATGTTACAGTAGCCTTAGTGATCATAGACTCTAAAGATGCACCACCATACTGTGTTAAAAGATTGTCAACTTCATCTAATTCATCTAAGACAGACAGTGTATTTTCAGTTTTCGTCACCGGTGCAAAATTACTTTTTTGTATCGCCGCTTGAACTCTTGAATTTGCCTGCTCAAATTGCTTATCGGTAGTTAGCTGGTTAGTGCTCACTATTGTTTCTCTTCTGAAAATTCTTTCAGTGTCTAGTGAGAAGGCACCTTCATCCGTATTTCCTCGAGGTATCACTACCGCCTCTGTTAGACCATAAAACAGAGAAGGTGCTACAGGAGCTAATGGTAAAGTAAGCAAGCCACTTACTGTGATTTCTTCCGGTGTCGGTATTCTAGGTAATGCCGCGCGAAGGAACACAGAATTGTTTGGAAACGTTTCTGCTATTATGTTTGCACGTCCCGAAACTTTTATTAGTTTATTTGGAAACCTTACTGTATTTGAGATATTTTTTTTCTTATTACCCAAGTCAAGAATACTTGGTTGTATCACCCTGTATGGCTCTAGAAGATAATTTAATTTTAACTCTAGTTTCTGTGCTATATCTAAGAAATATTCTAATGTTTCTATCGTAGTGTTCTTAGCTAACAATGATCTTTTGACTTGTTTTAGTTCGTCAGAATTAAACTGCTCTTTTGCAGTTAAAACATATAACAATTCAGCATATAAATCAACTATATTATCGCTTCTATATTTAAGTTGTTGTGATCTCTCCTTAAAAAATTCTGAAAAGTCACCTATTGAATAGTTATAATTTCCAACTGCATTAGCTTGTTCTCTGTTTTGTTGATCTTGTAAACCATTTTCAAACTGACTACCATTATAATAATCTGATTGTCTATAGTCTAGATAGGGCCTTGAAGCCTCATTGACATATTCAGAATATTGTTTAAGGGCCAGGCTATACTCTTGTTTTTTTGCTTCTAAATAGCACAGTATGCCATCTTCTAAAGTTATTTCAAGATTGTATTCATGCTTTGCTTTATTTGTATGTCGAAACAAATCATAATCTTTTATAATAATAGTCTTTGTTTTGTTTGTAACTTTTGGCTGAAGTTCAAAAATTTCTGAATCTGTATTTGATGCCGCGGCAATAATAGATTGTGTTGACCCGTCCCTAGGAGCACTGGTTCTGATAAGGTGTTTTTCTATTTGATTTTTATCATAGTCTTCGTAATCTGGTGATGAAACAGAATTATTACCTTGTGGGTGTGCAGTTAATCTAACTCGCGAAACTGAAAAATTTTCTACTTTGGAAAATCGCATTATTTCTGCTAGAATGTTCCTACTGGTGTTTGAATCGCTATTGTTGTGTAAATTGTAGATATACCCTAGTACAGAATTAGATGTAATTATATCATCCATTTTCAACAAAATTATACCGCCATGATATATTTTTTCATCATCTGTCGACACCCACGCTAGATCTTCTGGGTCTATTGATGTATCTGTTAAGTTAACATTACCTCTTCTTAAGGATGTCACAGTTAGATCCCTTAGAGTGTCGGCATACTGACTGACCCTGTCCCTACTAATAGACGATAAATGTCCAAGCTGTACATTTAAAGCCTGCAAAATTTGATCTCCAAAAGATAATAAATCTGGATCAAATATTTCTGATGACTCATTTCCATTATAGCCGTTGTACACTCTATCTTGCGAGAGGTTCATGCCCTCTAATGAAAGTGCTCTTTGTGTAAAAATTCTTGATACAACTTTTGTATTTTCTATTTCTCTTACAGAAAGTTTTGGCGCGGTTGCATGGTTGCTTCGGCCCGGGCCGGCCATCCAGCCAACATAGCCAGATGGTGCCGGGCTATCTTCTGAATGATAATGAACTGGTCCCGTGTAGGCTTCCCCATTTTCCATAAAAAACACTCTTCTTGTTTCTGGGACAACCATATAGCCGTTAGTACGAAACCCCTGCCTTGACCTAACTAGGCAATTTTCATATATTAATTCTGATCCTACTTGCGACAAGGGGCGCATAGCTTTAAGGCCGAAGTCCTCTTTTAGTCTAAGTAAATCCATTTGTGCAAATGCGATAATGTTTAATTGCTCTTCTTGTTCGCCAAGTGGATTGTTTAATAAATCAATTGTAATTTCAAAAGAAGTATTATAGCCTTCTGGGTCGTCTAAAAGTCCTTGGTTTATTGGCACTTGGTCTTCTGCTGCGATAAGCGGGTCTTTTAAAAAGTATTGACCCTGCAATATTTCCTCTAATGTAACTGCTGTGTACCCTTTTAGGTTAAAAGGGTTTGGTCTATTGTTATCAACTTCTGTTTGGTTTCTTGGTCCAAGCACAGTTTCCCAAAGTGCTAGGTTTCTACCTCCGGAAATAGAGTATAGACCTTCGACTCTTGAAGATGGATAATAAAATCGCGACAAATCCAATTCACTCAACTTAGGGGCGGCTATAAAATAATATTTTACATATGGGTTAAATTCATTTGAGCCTAACCAATTATCATAATTTATATCTCTCGGCCTTGTCAAGGCGCAAAGTATCGTAGTTTTTTTATCAGACACAATTATCTTTCTGATCGCAAACTCAGGTAATATCTCGGATGATACTAGGGGTGTGTGATTAGGCATGTCTATTTTTCATCCCTATAAAAGCGACCATGTCTTGGTGTGATGCTAGCATCCTTAAACACTTCTTCATCGACTTCAATCGTAAAGTATTTATTAAACTCTTCCTCTGATTCAATTTTTATTATATTATTGTTTTCATCTATCTCAAAAACTTCTATATCAAAATTTTCTCTTAACTGATTTATATCCGTTTCTTCTATATCAATTATAATTTCTTGCTCTGCAACTCTTAATTCACTACTATCTAGAAAGCCTATATTGTTAGATAGTAGATCTATGTAAACTTGATAATCTAAGATACCAGGATCAATATCGTGCTGTCTTGTTCTGTCTTCTATTAATTCAAACGATGAAGAAATGTTCAATTGAGGCACAGGAAGCGATATTCCCTCAGCGCTTATCGTATCAGAAGAACTACTAATTTCTGAATCTATAACGTTTATTCTAAAAGCGGGCGCGGATGGTGAGTTTATTTTTGTATTTGATAGTGGATATTTTAAAATTTTATCTGCGATTAAAGGGTCTTGTCTTCTTTTTATTTCCATAAAAGTTTTCATAGAACCAGAGTTTATAAGATTTTGATTTTGGTCGAATCTTGTTTCCACACCAGCCACTAAGTATTGAGTCTCCAGCCTCTGGCATTCATTTATTCTTTCTTCGGATCTTTTCTGTGACTCACTGAAGCCAGCAGCCTCCGAATTATATAATATTCCGTCGTCGAAAAATCTGTAGAAAACTGGTTTGAAGGCTCCGCGAGCTAAAAGATTCTTTCCAAATTGAGTAAGTTTTATATCTAAAACATCTTGTTTTTTATCAAAAAAAGCCATTTATAAAATATCACCTATTTTATTATTCGTCATTATTCAGATAGTTGAAACTATCGATTTTAGCATCTAGCTTAATTAGTTCCACAAACGAAAAGTAATCGTATGGCCAGTTAAACTGCAAGTCCATTGTGCCGTCTTCTCTTCTGCCTGGTAAGTTCTTCGGTAAAGTTAACCCAGTTTCCGAACTTTTTGCGGCAGCTAAATATTGCAAGCTTTCTATGTTTTCTTCTCTTGGGTCAATAGATCTTCTTCTTATTTTTTCAAGACTATTGACGCCACGCTGCTTAACTTTAAAAACCATCCACCTTGTTTTATTATCACCAGATGGCGAGAATAAGGATCTGGGATTGTCAGCTGGGCACAGAGGAGATCCATTAAGCTCTACTGTTTCCAAGTAGTGGCTAACATACGATATATCATTATGTGGTCTCAGTCTTCCCAATAATTGCTCATTGGTATATGAATATCGTGGACTGGCTGTACTCTCAGGCGATTTTGGATAAAGATTTTGCCAGATATTCGACAGATCTTCCCTATCAAAAGAAGCATGAAATTGAAAGAAATACATCATAAATGGGGTTGGTATATCCCGGGCTGCAGCATTTCTTGGAACTCTAGTGAAATCAAACTGTGGTGGCAAGATATATTCATCCATCATAAACAATTGATATTCAATTGCATCGATAGGCGCATCTGAAGTTGGGACTTTTGTCCTAATGTCCATTTCTGTTTTATAACTGTTATAACTTTCAATCGTTAGTATTCTGTCAGTTAAAGGAGTCGTTTTCATTTGGTTCCTGACCTCTTCGACGTTTTGTTTGGCGATTTGATAGTATTGGTCATTAAGTTTCACAAACTCTATTATGTTCTCAAGATCTTCTCTTACAGTATACGGTATAGCTACAATAGCCTCTTTCACTATTTTTCTGTCTTCTACTAAGCCAATCCTGCTTCTATAATTTTTAGCTCTCTTGAGGGCGCCCACTGAGGGTTCATTTTCATTATTAAATCCAAGCTTTTCAGCTAAGCCACCAGAACCATCTGCTTGGGCGACATCTTTGATAGATAAAAAGTAACCCTTGGCATCTTTTTCATTTAAAATAGTGCCTTTTTGGTGCCACATACCTGTAGAGCCAGTCAGAAAAGTTCCTGTTGTAGAACCTGCTTTTGGTAAACCACGCTCATAGTAGGTGTCCCAATATCTAGTTTTCCAAGGTGAGCCACTGACCTGAGTAATTGCATCTGTCTGTAAGTTATATGCAGACGCTTTAACATCAGAAAAATCCATAACTGGAGTTTCCCACTTGGTTTGTATAACCCACCTTTGTAATAAATTATTAGGATCAACTTGCTGAAGGTTAAAACCATTTGCTGCATCTGGTTGGTGACCCTCTATTTGCTCTAAATTATCAGTCCTTAATGTCACACACATGCCTAAATTTAAAGACGCTGAAAGTGACATAGATTGCTTGTAATTTGTATTAAAATTAGCATTTGATGGTGCTGTATGAAAATTATAATACTCGTATGTGGACTTCTCTATTATTTCCGGCGCGCCGTAAACTCTTGACTCCGTTGGAGTAAAAGTAATCTCAACATAAGGTGTAGCATTTGGATCTAAAAACGGTGGAACAAATGGCGCAAAGCCATGTTCAGTTTTAGATGTTACTGTGCTTGTGGTGAAAGAGGCTGGCTGGCCTGGTTCACCGTCAGTAATAATGTTGATGAAGCCACTGTGAGTCTGCGTGTAAACATTTCCCTCTAGCTTAGATTTGCCAGTTGTACCGTCTTGATAAGAGCCTTCCTGGGGGAGACCCGTTGAGCTGTAAACAGGAAAAGTAATCATGCTTCCGACAAAGGGTTGATTATGCGGCGATGACGATGCGAATGGAGTACCATCGCCCTTTTGACTCTCAGCATAACTAAAATTGTTTCTTGGGCCAAATACATTAGATGTTACAGTTAAGTTATTGCTGCTTTTGTTTATTGTAACATCTAGCCCAAGGTCAGCATTTGTTAAAGCTGTCTCAAAACTAGTGGCGACAGCTGTACCAAGGGCGTTCTTTACGTTTATCAAAGCAACATGATCATCTTGATCAAAGGCCCAGTGATTACCTGCACCATTGGAGGTAAATATTGATTTTACTCCAGCATATGCTGATGATGTTAGGTAAACCTTTACTGCTCCAGATTCAGATGAAGGATTGGCTGGAGCAGTGAAGTGATCCTCATTATATAAAAACACATGTAGAGATTTGTCATTTTCATCTGTAAATATCAACTGTGGCATAAAGTGTGAAGCTGTTGCAGCATTAACGTTATACTGTACAGAGCCCCCAGATCCGTGATGGTCATTAAAAGTGAGCGTAAAGCTAGGCTTTGTCGCGGTCGAGCCCACTTGCGTATACTGGGTCAAGTTCACCCCTTGAGCAGAATCATCAACTGGAGGACCAAAAGCAGAGTGTCTATCATACATAACAGTATTAATGTTGTTTAAATGTACTCTCATTTTGTAAGTGCCAGCTTCAAAACGTTCTCTGATTGGCTTTGATATAGCTGTTGTTAAATGACCGTCTTCAAGAAAAAAGTTTACTGTTTCAGCAGCGAAGTTTTGAGACGCCATAGTGTAAGGACTTATCTGCCTTGAAAAAGCTCTTCTGGTGTTTGAAAAGGTAATCCCTAACCTCTCCTGAGCATCATCTTCATCAAAACGGCCAAATAGTCCGGGGCGTTCAATAATTTTATGAAAATGTTGGTCGCCATATATCAAACTAGCACTAGGGTGTGGCTCATTA
>MDTA01125630.1_pt1 | contig 13592 bp, 14 predicted proteins | sample 811151 | NCBI WGS metagenome assembly MDTA01 (sample SAMN05326648, study PRJNA326480) | marine metagenome | isolation source: seawater | place: Indian Ocean: South | collected 2010 | reverse complement strand
TGACTATATTAATGCAGAGGGTGAGCTAAACAAGCAAAATTATTACGATAAGCACATAGCTTCTGTTAAAAAGCATATCAAGGATCTTGCGAATAAAGACTATACATCAATTTACAAAAACAAGACGCTCAAGATGGTGATCATGTTCATGCCTGCTGACAACATATATTCCTTGGCAGTGGGAAATAAGGAAATAATCGAGCTTGCGGCTACAAAAAAAGTTACTCTTACTAGCCCAACCACAATATTGGTAGTACTTCAAATAATACGAAGAGAGTGGAGTAATAGATTACAGTCTGAGAATATGAGTAAAATTGTAAGTGGAGCATTAGATATTTACGATAAGGCTCGCTTGGTTGCGGATTCGTTTATGGATTTTGAAAAATCACTCGTTGATGTGAACAAACATATAATCACGGGAAAAGAAAGAGTAAAAAAGCTAGTTAATAAAGTTGAGAATATGCGTACAATAGGTGGCATAGAACCAACTAAAGAAATTTCTGATAAAGTCAGAGTAGTGAATAAAGAGTAAAAATGCGCACGTAGCTCAGTTGGATAGAGCACGAGCCTTCTAAGCTTGGGGTCGGGGGTTCGAATCCTCCCGTGCGCGTGTCAATCAAAGACAAGTGACAGCTCCACGGCTTGCCATAAGTCGTTTAAAGTGTTTTTCTCGCTTTTTGAAAAAAATTGAAAAAGCCTTTAGATGCATAATTCCAGTATTTCATATCATAATCTCTGAACACTTTTATAAAATCGATCCCACTATCTCTGAGCTCGTTTTTCACATTCAGTAAATAATCATTAATGTAGCCAGTTGGTGTGGCCATAGTAATAATTTTTCCTAATTTATTCTCTTTAGCCCACTGAATGATTGAGTAAGATTTATCAGTTACTAAACTTTGTTCATTAGAAAATAATCTTGCGCATACGTCATCACATAAACTTTCTTTAAAACGCTTTACATTATCACTGTAAATATCTGATTCTTCTGGGGAATATGGTAGAATATAAATAAAATTAGGTACAGTGAGCTTATTACATGTTTCAAAGTCTAAGTCTTCAGATGTAACAATTAACCCTATCCTTTCATCTGTTTCAGTGTCTGAATATTCAGTGAACTTCTTTGAGTTAGCCTTGTATTCTGTAAATTCAAAATCCTTTGCGATCGATGATAAATAGCGGCCATTACCCTGCTCAAATCTGTTATTTGTAAATTTAGAAATGTTCGAGTAGCTTGCCAGATATGATTTACCCTTTGTTTGAAGGCCTGCGACCCACCTCCAACTAAGAGTGTTGCTAGCTGGGTCTCCATCAAGTAAATGTTGCATAAAGAAGTCTGCCCCTAATTGCCATGGTAATTCAAGTGTATGAATCCATATGCTCGCATACCACATTCTTGCATGATTATGGAGATAACCATTCTCTATCAACTCCTTGGTCCACGAATCAAAACAATGAATATTAGTTTTATATGAAGTAACGTCTGTAATATCATGATTTTTATGTTTATTTATAAATAGTTTATAGTCGCTCCATACCTCTGGCCTCATTTCCAACCATCCTTTCCAATAAGTTCTCCATAGTACTTCTTGAATAAATTTTTCTATTTTCTGAAGTGGGTATTTTTCTAGAGATTTACTTATCGTAAATTCCTCCGTGATAACTCTATGTCGCAGATATGGTGATAGCATGCTTATATTCTCTCTATTTTCAGGGCCAAAGTCATAGTTACGATCACGGCTATAGTCTTTCAAGTTAGACTCAATAAAGTCACTTAGTCTTGATAATGCTGCTTTTTTTGTTGCTTCCATAACGATGGATATTATAGTCTTATCAGCCAATTGTTGTATAATAGTTTTTTTAGAAAGGAGTCGAAAATGGTTCTAATTTTAGTCAGTATTTTGGTTGGTGTAATTATCTTCTTTTCGAGTGTTATAGCGCCAACAGTATTTTCATCTGTTGATGAGAAAAATGCAGGCCTTTTCTTACGTGCGTTTTTCCCTAAATATTATATATTTGGTATCATAATTATCTTACTAGCTCTACTGTCAGCTATTTTGCTAGAACCGGCACTCAATCTATTAGAGCTAAGCATGATCTCAGCGATACTTGCTATGTTTGTAATAAGTAGACTCATGATTCCCTCAATAAATAAAGCTAGAGATATGGGTGAATCTGCAAAGAAGAAATTTGATCGCCTGCATATGTTCTCTGTTATACTCAACTTTTTAGCACTTATTGTTGGTTTAATTTTAATCTATCTAATTATATAAATGACATATAAAACAATAATAAAGGCTGATAACCTAATCAAAATTATAGATAATGATAATTTAGTGATATTTGATGCTCGTTGCGATATCAAAGACTCATCGTATGGCATTGATGCATATAATGACGGTCACATACCCAATTCCATATTCATAGACATAGATAATGATATGTCCAGCACTAAAGGGCCTTCAACAGGTAGACACCCTTTGCCAGACCCTGATGAACTAGCGGAAAAGCTCTCTCAGTGGGGTGTAGACAACAGTCAACAGATTGTCATATATGATGACGCAGGAGGCGCATTTGCTGGAAGAGTTTGGTGGATAATGCGATGGATGGGGCATAAAGACGGTGTTGCTATTTTAGATGGTGGTTTAAGTGGTTTCTTAAGTGCTGGTGGAAAATTAACCACTAAGCAAAGATCAAGAAGTAGGTCTCAGTATGAATATAATTGTAAAAACGATATGTTTGTATCAACTGAGGAAGTCATTGAAGCGCAGTACAAGGTAGACACGGCGCTTATTGACGCTAGATCGAAGGAGAGATATCTAGGAATCAAAGATCCGGTCGATCCAGTTGCAGGCCACATACCTGGAGCACTTTCTCAGCCTCTAGGAAATAATCTCACTGCTAAAGGATACTTCAAAAGCCCTGAAGAACTGAAGCTAATATACTCAAAGTTACTGGGCGACATTGAGTCAGACAAAATTATCTCGATGTGTGGATCTGGTATAACTGCGTGTCATAATATTATCGCCATGGAAATCGCAGGGATTAAAGATGTTCGATTGTATGTAGGTTCATGGAGCGAGTGGATTACAGATTCCCAGAGACCCATTGCTAAAATAGAGGATAATTAACTATACTTTTCGTCAATATATATCTGTATTATATCAATAAACTGCTCTTCGATATTATCCCCGCTTAGGGTCTTAAATTTTTTTCCATCTATAAAGACTGGGGCATGCGGATTCTCATTATTACCAGGAAGACTAATACCGATATCAGCATGCTTAGATTCTCCGGGCCCATTTACTATACATCCCATTACCGCCACTGTGAGATCTTCCACGCCAGGATATTTTTTCTTCCATTGCCCCATATTCTGGTCAATCATATGTTTTATTGATTTTGACAGTTTTACAAAATAGTCATTAGTTGTTCTTCCGCATCCAGGACATGAAACTACCTTGGGTTTGTAATTTCTGATCCCAAGAGAGGATAATATCTGCTGACAGACTTGCACTTCTTCTGATCGAGATTTTTGAGTATCAGGTGTTAGCGAAACTCTTATAGTATCTCCAATACCTCTACTTATGAGTATTGATAGGGCTGATACTGACGATATGATAGCGTCTCTGCCAAGCCCTGCTTCTGTCAAACCAAGGTGAAGAGGGTACTTGGTAATACTTGAGACCTCAGTATAAACATCTATCAAATCACTTACATTGCTCGTCTTACAAGATAAAATAATTTTGTTAGGCGCTAATCCCAAAGCTTCAGCTTTTTTTGCTGAGGATACCACAGAATCAATAAGACAATTTTTCATTAATTTTGAATAATTTACAGGACTTTTTGAATCTATTTTTTCAGAGATTATCTTATCTAAATCTGTTTTCTGTAAGCTTCCCCAGTTCCCACCAATTCGTATGGGTTTATCATATTTGATAGCCAAATTAACGATTTGCTCAAAATTCTTATCAAACTTCTCTTTGCCACCTACATTGCCAGGGTTGATCCTATACTTATCAAGGACCTCTGCTGTTTCAGGATATTTTGAGAGTAAAATATGGCCATTAAAGTGAAAATCTCCAACTATTGGTATGTTAGAATTAAATTGAAGTAACTTTGATTTAATAGCTGGAATCCTCATTGCGGATTCCTCGTCATTTACAGTTACTCTTACTATCTCAGAGCCCGCATCGAACAGCTCTAAGATCTGATCAGCAGTGGATTTTACATCTGACGTATCTGTGTTTGTCATAGATTGAACTCTAATTGGATGCTCAGAGCCGATTTCGACCCCACCTACGTTAACACTATATGTCTCACTCCTCTTAAGCATATCCATATTATATTGCAAATTACGATGCAATAGATAGAATATTGATCAATAACGACCGGGAAAATAAAATGCCTTCAGAAGACGAAAAAGAAGCTAAAAGCAAAGAAGAACCAACTCAAGGTAGCCATGATTCCTCCAGTAACGTTAGCGTAGATGCTGATGATATTGAAAATAATAAGGATAGCGAAAAGCCAATCGATACATTTGAAAGCCTATCTAAGAAATATAACGAGACTTATGATTCTCTTCTGAGGGCTCAAGCGGAAATAGAAAATATTAAGAAGAGAGCCATCAAAGAGGTCGAAAATGCCCATAAGTACTCTATAGAGGCTATCTTGCAAGAGATTATTCCTATTTATGATAGTTTAAACTTAAGTTGTAAGTTTAATAAAACTAACACAGACATAGAAAAAGTGCTTGAAGGAAACAAAATGCTTCTGGAGATGTTCCAGAAAATCTTTGACAGCAATAATATTAGAGAAATCAATCCTTTAGAAGAAAAGTTCGATCCAAAATATCATCAGGCAATTAGCACTGTTAAGGATTTAAAACTTGCCGATGATACTGTATCCGAGGTTGTTCAAAAAGGCTACATGCTCAATGAGCGTGTAATAAAACCAGCATTAGTGATAGTAATTAAAAATAACTAGGGGTTGAATTATGCCCTTTTAGCCCTATATTGATATAAGATTTAACTGGAGAAAGATATGGCTAAGATGATAGGAATTGATTTAGGAACAACAAACTCGTGTGTTTCAGTTATGGATGGAACAACACCTAAGGTAATCGAGAATAGTGAGGGCGATAGAACCACTCCTTCTTTTGTTGCGTATACTGATGACGATATTTTAGTTGGGCAATCAGCCAAACGTCAGGCAGTTACTAATCCTAAAGATACTCTTTACGCAGTCAAAAGACTGATAGGCAGAAAATTTGATGAAGATGCTGTCAAAAAAGATCAAGATATCGTGCCTTACGCAATCGTGAAAGCTGAAAATGGTGATGCTTGGGTGGAAGCAAAAGGTAAAAAAGTAGCTCCGCCTGAGGTTTCGGCTAAAATTCTCCAAAAAATGAAGAAAACAGCAGAGGATTATCTTGGCCAAGAGGTAACAGAAGCTGTAATTACTGTTCCAGCGTACTTCAACGATGATCAAAGAAAGGCAACAAAAGACGCAGGTAAGATTGCTGGCTTAGATGTAAAAAGAATTATAAATGAACCAACAGCTGCCGCGCTAGCTTACGGTCTGGATAAACAAAAGAATGAGCAAAAGATTGTTGTCTACGATTTGGGAGGAGGCACCTTCGACGTCTCTATTATAGAGATCTCTAACCTTGATGGAGAACAATCATTTGATGTCTTATCAACAAACGGAGACACATTTCTTGGTGGAGAAGATTTTGACCTACGCTTAATCGATCATCTAGCAGATGAGTTTAAAAAGGAGCAAGGTGTGGACTTAAAAAATGACCCGATGGCGATTCAAAGACTTAAAGAAGCAGCCGAAAAAGCGAAGATAGAGCTATCATCGAGCACTCAAACAGATATTAACCTTCCATATGTTACAGCAGATGCATCAGGACCAAAGCATCTTAATATGAAACTTACACGTGCAAAATTAGAATCTTTGGTTGATGACTTGGTATCAAGAACATTGGACCCATGTAAACAAGCACTTAGTGATGCAGGTTTAAGTGCTAGCGATATTAACGAGGTAATCCTTGTTGGCGGACAGACAAGGATGCCAAAAGTACAGGAAGCTGTACAAAACTTTTTTGGTAAGGAGCCTAAAAAAGAGGTAAACCCTGATGAGGCAGTAGCTATGGGAGCTGCGATACAAGCAGGTGTTCTTGGAGGAGATGTTAAAGATGTTCTACTGCTTGATGTAACTCCTTTAACACTTGGTATCGAGACTATGGGAGGAGTGAGGACTCCATTAATTGAGAAGAACTCCACCATCCCTACGAAAAAATCACAGGTTTTTTCTACTGCAGAGGACAACCAGCCCGCAGTTACAGTACATGTTCTCCAAGGCGAAAGAGAGATGGCATCAGGCAATAAATCTCTTGGAAGATTTGATCTAACAGACATACCGCCAGCACCAAGAGGTACACCACAAATTGAAGTAACTTTTGATATTGATGCAAACGGTATTCTAAATGTATCTGCAAAAGATAAAGCCACTGGCAAAGAACAGTCAATCGTAATCAAAGGCTCAAGCGGTCTTTCTGATGAAGAAATAGAGAAAATGAAAAAAGATGCAGAAGTTCACGCAGACGAAGATAGAAAAGCCAAAGAATTAGTAGACGCTAAAAATCAGGCCGAAGCAATGATACATGCTTCTGAAAAGTCTATCAAAGACCTTGGGGATAAAGCAGATAAATCCGAGGTTGATAAAGTTAATGATGCAGTTAGTAAATTGAAGGAAACCCTTAAAACTGATGAAGTAGAGAAAATAAAAGAAGACACAATGAAATTGACTGAAGCTGCCGGAAAAATTGCAGAGCAGGTCTACAAAGAGCAAGCAGCAAACGCAGAGACGAATGCCTCAAGTGAGACTTCAGCTAATGCCGAAGAATCAAACAAAGACAATGTAGTTGATGCAGACTTTACAGAAGTTAAAGAGGAAAAAGAAGAGAACAAAAAGGCTAATCAATAATGTCTAAAGCTGACTATTATGAGACCCTTGGCGTCAGCCGAGATGCATCTGCTGCTGAAATCAAAAAAGCATACAAAAAACTTGCAATGAAATACCATCCTGACCGCAATGCAGGAGACAAAGCTTCAGAGGAGAAGTTTAAAGAACTTTCAGAAGCATATGAAGTATTAAGTGACGCCTCAAAAAAACAAACCTATGACCAATTTGGTCACGAGGGAATGAATTCAAGGTTTGGCCAAGGCGCTGGTGGCTACACATATTCAGGTGAGAGTTTTAACGATATATTTGGTGATATATTTGGTGATATCTTCGGAGGAGGTGCATCCTCACGAGGTCGTCAAAGAAGAGGAAGAGATTTAGAGTACCAACTATCATTATCACTAGAAGAGGCAGTTTCTGGCAAAGAGGTCAATATATCTATTCCAACTCTGGTATCATGCACGGATTGTAACGGTACGGGTGCTCATGAAGGTAGATCATTTTCTAAATGCTCACAATGTAATGGTGTAGGCCAAGTAAGAATGTCTCAAGGTTTTTTTTCTGTACAGCAAACATGTCCTAGATGTGGAGGGAGAGGTAATGTTATAGAACGACCATGCTCAACATGTTCTGGGGCAGGAAGATATGAAAAAACAAAAAAACTATCCGTAAAAATACCAGCAGGCGTAGACACGGACGATCGCATTAGATTGTCTGGAGAAGGTGAAGCAGGTGGAAGTGGTGCAACCTCTGGTGATTTGTATGTAACCGTTAATGTCAAACCTCATAAAATTTTTCAAAGAGATGGGAATGATTTGCTTTGCGAAGTCCCATTAAATTTTACATCTGCAATCCTCGGTGATAAATTAGTCGTTCCAACTCTTGATGGTAAAGTTGAACTTAAAATACCAAAAGGAACTCAATCAGGAAAAACATTTCGTGTTAAGCAAAAAGGCGTTCAATCAGTTCGTTCCAGAGAGAGAGGTGATCTCTATTGCAGAGTGCATATAGAAACACCAGTTAATCTTACAAAGGAACAAGAGGAGCTTATAAAAAAATTAGATGATTCATTTGGAAGAAGTAAATCCAAACATAGTCCAAGACAAAGAAACTGGTATGATAGTATTAAAGATTTTTTTGAGTAAACAACATGACTAATATTGCAATCAATGGTTTTTTCGGCAAAATGGGACAGGCAATTTTTCAAGAGTCTCAGAGCTTGGAGTCATGCATAGTTACTGTCGGTGTTGATAAAGAGGAGTTAATTAAGACAAAAACTTTAAAAAATATTCTTCTAACATCTGATATTTCGAAATACGCCGATAATTTTGATGTGATAATAGATTTCTCTTTACCTGACTCATCACTAAAAGTTACGGAGATTTGTGTTACGCTCAACAAGCCACTCGTAATAGGCACAACAGGCTTTGCTGAGACAGATTTAAACCTAATAATGAATTGCTCAAAAAAAATTCCTATTTTACTGGCTCCTAATATGAGCATTGGAGTTAATGCAAGTTTCAATGCAATTTCAATACTCTCAAAATTGTTACCTAATCATAAAGTCCATATTGATGAAACTCATCACAAGAATAAGGTAGACAGCCCATCTGGCACAGCATTAAAATTTGCTGATATAGTCTGTGTCGCAAGAGGAGAACAACTTGGCGACATAACCAGTAAGCATTGCCCGATAACTTTTAAGTCACATAGAAAAGACTCAGAAATTGGGGTGCATACCATCACCTTTAAAGGATCTGCCGACGAAATTACATTTACACACACAGCCGAAAATAGAGATATTTTCGCTAATGGGGCACTAAAAACAGCAGAATGGCTAATACAACAACCACCTGGATTCTATAATTATAAAAACTATATGGATTCTATATAGTGCGAGAATACGCTGTTATATTTCCTGGCCAAGGATCTCAGAATGCTTCAATGCTTCAAGAATATTCTGATAATGTTGCGTTCAATAACACCATAAATGAAGCCTCCAAAATTTTAGGTTATGACATAAAAGAAGTCGTTTTAGATGAAAAACTTAATGATACACTTTACACGCAACCTATTTTGCTTGCTGTCTCTAATGCGATTTGGAACGCATGGAAATCCAAAATATCGACACCTCCAATTATTGCGGCAGGACATAGTCTTGGAGAATACAGTGCACTTGTAGCAGCACAGGCACTTAGCCTTAAGGATGGGCTGGAACTTGTCTCAAATAGGGCATCTCTTATGAGTGAGTATTCCAAAACTCAACCCACCGCAATGGCTGCGGTAATTGGACTAGACGCAAATAGAGTAATCGAATTATGCGAAAACATGACCAAACCAAATTCTGTAATTGAGGCAGTGAATTTCAATTCGTCTCTACAAACTGTTGTTGGTGGACATGTTGATGCGATTGACAAATCGGTTGATGTATTCAAAAATGAGGGCGCAAAAATCGTAAAAAAATTATCTGTCAGCCTTGCTTCTCATACATCCCTACTTAAAATATGTTCAAAAGAATTGTGTAAATATATGAATAATATAGAATTTAAAAGACCAAATTTTCCAATAATACACAATTTCGATGCATCGTCTAAAAACCAAATTAGTGATATAATTAGCTCACTAAGTGAACAGGTTTGTTCACCTGTAAGATGGACAGAGTCAATGATGATGATTTCCAGAATTGGCATCAATACTTTTCTAGAGGTCGGTCCTGGGCAAGTATTAACAGGCCTCAATAAAAGAATAGATAAGAATTTTACGACTTATCCACTATGTACAGAGTCAGATATGAATAAAGCAGAAGAGGAGCTGAAGCAATGAGTGAGGGTTCAACTAATCGAACAGCTCTTGTTACGGGAGCTAATCGAGGTATAGGCCTAGCTATTTTTAAGGCTTTTTATGATTCAAATTATAATGTAGTTGGCACATATCGCTCTGATTCAGGAGAGAAAATACTCAATGAAGTAATTACAGATGAATCAAGAGGAGTTGCCATGAGAATGGATGTAACTTCAAAAGATGATATAGCCAATGTATTTCAAAGTATCAGAGAACGATATGGGACGGTTTCAGTACTCATCAATAATGCTGGGATAACACAAGATAATCTCATTATGCGTATGAAAGACGAAGAATGGGATGAGGTTATTAATACAAATTTAAATTCTATCTTTAGAATAACCAAGGAATCGATAAAAGACATGGTTAAATCTAAATATGGACGAATAATTAACATAGGATCTGTAGTTGGTTTATCAGGCAATCCAGGACAGGTTAACTATGCATCGTCAAAATCTGCGCTCTTGGGTTTCACAAAATCATTAGCCAGAGAACTGGCAAGTAGGAATATTACCGTTAATACGATTTCGCCAGGCTTCATTGAGACGGACATGACCAAGAAACTTTCAGATGATCAACAAAAAACGATTACCAAATCAATACCACTATCTAGACTTGGTAGCAGTGATGATATTGCGAATTTAGCTTTATTTTTGGCGTCAGATAAGGGGTCCTACATTACAGGAGAAAATATTAATGTCAATGGTGGCTTATATATGTAAAATTAATCTTTTTTAAAGTAAAATATACCAAGTAAATAAAAATAATTAAGAGGAGTAAAATACATGAGTAACATAGATGAGAGAGTTAAAAGTATTGTTGTAAAGCAGCTAGGCGTAAAGGAGGATGACATTAAGAATGAATCTAAATTTATAGATGACCTTGGTGCGGACTCTCTCGATACTGTTGAGCTTGTAATGGCTCTTGAGGAGGAGTTTGAAACTGAAATTCCAGATGAAGAGGCCGAAAAAATTACAACGGTTCAAGAAGCCATCGATTATATTAATAAAAATTTAAACTAACATCATGAGCACGAGAAGAGTAGTAGTCACAGGATTAGGGTGCATTACTCCTATCGGTAACAACAAAGACGATTTTTGGTCTTCTTTATTATTAGGAAAATCTGGTGCAAAGCCAATAGAACACTTTGATGTTTCAAATATGTCTGTCAAATTTTCTGCTTCAGTTAATGACTTTGATACAGATAAATATTTTGATTCTAAAGAATTAAGAAAATATGATGTGTTCATGCAATATGGATTAGCAGCAGGCATAGACGCAATAGAAGATTCTAATCTAACAAGTTCAAAAACTGATCCTTCAAAGATAGGAGTATCAATTGGCTCAGGTATTGGTGGCTTGCCTAATATTGAGAATACTAGGATGGTCTACGAGAAATCTGGACCAAGAAGAATTTCTCCTTTTTTCGTTCCTGCAAGTATAATTAATATGATCTCCGGTAATCTTTCAATAAAGTATGGCTTCAAAGGCCCAAACTTATCGATAGTCACCGCATGTACCACTGGCACTCACAATATTGGAGAGGGTTTGAGGCAAATTCAATACAATCATGCAGATGTTATGGTTTGCGGGGGTGCAGAGATGGCTACCAGTCCACTCGGAGTTGGTGGTTTTGCTGCAGCTAGAGCTTTATCTACAAGGAATGACGATCCGGAATCTGCAAGTAGGCCCTGGGATAGAGATAGGGATGGTTTTGTTCTTGGTGATGGCGCAGGTGTTCTTGTTCTTGAAGAGCTTGAGCATGCTAGGAATAGAGATGCTAAAATTTATGCAGAGGTTATTGGTTATGGCATGAGTGCTGATGCGTATCACATGACGCTACCATCTGAAAATGGAGAGGGAGCAACTAGATGTATGGATCTCGCTATCAAGGATGCGAAGATCAAGCCAAAAGATATTCAATATATAAATGCTCATGGCACATCTACTCCTGCTGGGGATATTATCGAGGCAACCGCGATACAGAATTTATTTCCCGATAATAGCAATTTAGTAATCAATTCCACAAAATCAATGATAGGTCATTTACTTGGTGCTGCCGGAGGGGTAGAGGCAATCGTTACAGTTTTATCAATTTATAATCAGAAAATCCATCCAACTATTAATATTGAGAACCAAGACCCAAGTTGTAATCTAGATTTTTGCAAGGAAGGGTCTAGAGATCATAGCATTAGTGCAGCATTGAGTAACTCTTTTGGTTTTGGCGGAACGAATGGTTCTCTAGTCTTCAGCAGATTCAAAGAATAAACTATGGATTCAACACATTATAATATCTATATTAACTCAAAAAATATAGATATTAGAGACCGTGGCTTTAATTTTGGAGACGGTCTTTTTGAGACAATTTTAGTAAAAAATAATAAACCAAGAAACCTTAAGGATCATTTCCAAAGACTAAAAAAAGGATGTGAATTATTAAAAATAAAATCGCCATCTTTTAAACTCATTCAGTTTTATTCAAGGAAAGCCATTTCAAAAAACTCCAATTGTATCTTGAAAATTTATATAACCCGTGGATCTAACAATCAAGGATATACTTTCGGTCAAAATATAGTTCATAACTTATATTTTAGGGTGATTTCTGAATTATCAACAATTACTAAACTTACTGGATTAAATTTAAAGATTTCTAAGAATATTTTATGTCAGAATATTTATTATGGTGGAGTAAAACATATGAACCGTATTGAACAGTCACTTGCCGCTTATGATTTACTGCATAATTTTAAATATGATGATATGATTTTGATAAATGATAAAAAAAATATTATTGAAACCATATCCTCAAATATATTTTTTGTAAAACAGTTGAAATCGAAATTCAACTTCTATACTCCTAAATTAGGAAAATTTGGGGTGGAGGGAATTATGAGAAACAAAGTAATTGAATGGTTAAAGAAAAAAAAATATAAGTTAGTTGCTAAACATATAGGAGTAAACACTATACATGAATACGACTATTGCTTTATAACTAATTCCATTAAAGGTTTAAGATTTATAAAAAAAATTAATACAATTAAATTTAGGGATCCAAATCCATTATTAGAGATTATGGAAAGTCTAATCATAAAATGAAGAGAGGAAAATTTATTGTTTTTGAGGGGAATGAAGGCACAGGCAAGTCGACACACATCAGACGTCTGTCAGAATATCTTAATAGTATTGGTCATAAACACCTAATTACTAGAGAACCTGGAGGGACTGAGTTTGGTGAAAAAATAAGAGCGATTTTACTCGATACTAAATCGCAACTAGATCCTTTGTCTGAGGCTTTGCTATTCTATTCATCAAGAATCATGAACTATAGGAATATAATTCTAGATGCAATTAACAGAGGCGAGACTGTTATCTGCGATAGATTTCATTTTTCAACAGTTGTCTATCAAGGAATGTGCGAGAATTGTAATGAGGTAATCGATCTTCATAATGCTCTTGATAATTATTTTTCTGAGTACATTTCACTAGTAGTTTATTTAGATGCCGATGTGGAGACATGCTTGGCAAGATTGAGCAGGAGAAAGGTTAGTGATAAATTCGAAGCACAAGGTAAGGCTTTTATATCTAAAGTAAAGGAATCTTACGATAGACTGTTTTCATCAAATAAAAAAGTCTTCAGAATCGACACAGATGACAGTCTTGATGAAGTCTCTAATCTAATCTTAGAAAGAGTTAAGGATGTCATAGATGAGTAAGCATGATTCAAATTTATTAGATTTTTTTGATCAATGTAATTTTAAAAAAAATAATTACAATTTTTT
>MDTA01024244.1_pt1 | contig 13593 bp, 17 predicted proteins | sample 811151 | NCBI WGS metagenome assembly MDTA01 (sample SAMN05326648, study PRJNA326480) | marine metagenome | isolation source: seawater | place: Indian Ocean: South | collected 2010 | reverse complement strand
TTTTCCAATTTGTAAGGGTACCACCAAGCCATCGCTTATCAACAAATGGCAATCCTAAACTTGATGCTTTTTCTTTGACTAATTTTCTGGCAGATCTTTTTGTGCCGACCATAAGAAGTTTATTACCTTTAGAGCAAATCGATTCCACTCTAGATGCAGCTGCATTTAACTGACTTTGAGTTTTTTCTAAATTAATAATGCTAATTTTCTTTCGAGTATCAAAAATAAACTCTTCCATTTTTGGATTCCAGAATCGTGATTGATGACCGAAATGAACTCCGGCTTGTAAAAGGTCTTTTATTGAGACTATGCTCATAATATACTCCTGGGTTATGCTCCAACTTACGCACTGCTAACCATTTGGCACCCAATTCAGTACTTTTTGTAAGTCTTCGTGTTAAAAAGTTCCGATATTTTAATTAAAAAATAATAAAAAATCTAATCTTTAAGTGATTTAATGATCGCATCAAATTTTGTATTTAAAGGAAAGTTAGTCTTTTGATCTAAAGATTCTTTTAATGACTTAAGATTTTGTTTTTGCTCAGCATTTAAATTTGCGGGGACCTCAACAATAACTCTGCATAACAAATCGCCTCTTCCTTTGCTTCGAACACTTGAGGCACCTTTACCTCTTGCTCTAAAAATTTTACCCGTTTGAGTATTTTCAGGAATCTTTAATTGTATTGGTTTTTCAAGCGTTGGAATTGTAATTGAGCCTCCCGTTATAGCAATATCAAACGGAATAGGCATCTCGATGAATAAATCTTTGCCATCTCTTGAAAACAAAGGATGATCATGAATGCTAACAGCGACAAAAAGATCCCCAGGTTGAGCATTTTGAGCCCAATTGCCCTCCCCTGACAACCTCACTCTATCACCTGAATCAACACCTGCAGGAATGTTAACGGAGAGTGTTTTCTCTTGCTCAATGGATGAGGAACCATTACAGACATTACATACATCTTTTATGATTTGTCCTTTTCCCCTGCAATAATTACAAGTTTGTTGCATTGAAAAGAAACCTTGTTGCATTCTTATCTGACCAGCACCATTGCACTGAGAGCAAATTGTTGGTTTCGCACCTTTAGCAGCTCCACTGCCATTACATGAATCACAACAGACAAGTCTTGGTACTCTTATTTTGATTTTTGAACCAAAAACTGCATCTTTTAAACTTAATTCCAAATTATATTGAAGATCTTGTCCTTTTCTACTCCTTGATGAGCGTCTTGAAGAAGATCCTCCAAAAATATCACCAAAGATATCACCAAAGATATCTCCAATATCTGAAAAATTCATATCACCAAAATCTGGACCACCTCCCATGCCTTGAACACCAGCATGACCAAACTGATCATACTTTGATTTTTTTTGTGGATCAGATAAAACATCATATGCTTCTGCAGCTTCTTTAAATTTTGCAGCAGCACTTTCATCATCCGGATTGCGATCAGGATGATATTTCATTGCAAGTTTTTTGAAAGCTTTTTTTAATTCAATTGATGAGGCTGATTTTGAGACTCCAAGAATATCATAGTAGTCTCTTTTTGACATGAGATTCTAGTTATTTATCTTCTTTAACTTCTTCGAAATCAGCATCAACAGTATTATCCTCAGGTTTCTCATCAGATTGGTCATCAGAATTATTCTGCTGTTCATTTTGATTGTAAAGTTTTGATGATAAAGGTGTTAAAACATCATTGAGTGCTTTAGTAGCAGATTCTATTTCTTCAATATTCTCTGTCTTGACTGCTTTCTCAAGATTTTTAACGGATTCTTCAACTTGTTGTTTTTCATCTTCAGTCAATTTTTCACCAGACTCGTCTATTGTTTTTCTAGTTGCATGACAGAGCATATCAGCATTATTCTTTACTTTAACTAACTCCTCAAATTTTGCATCCTCTTCAGCATTTGCTTCAGCATCTTTCACCATTTTTTCAATATCTTCATCAGAAAGCCCGCTGGAAGCTTTGATTTCAATAGATTCCTCTTTGCCACTATTTTTATCTTTGGCTAATACATTCAAAATACCATTTGCATCAAGATCAAATGACACTTCAATTTGAGCCATGCCTCTAGTTGCAGGTGCTATATCATTTAAATTAAACTCTCCCAAAATCTTATTTTGGGCAGCTTGCTTTCTCTCACCTTGAAACACACGAACGGTAACAGCAGTTTGATTATCCTCAGCAGTTGAAAAAACTTGTGATTTTTTTGTTGGTATTGTTGTATTCTTTTCAACTAGTGGGGTAGCTACTCCTCCAAGAGTTTCAATGCCTAAAGTTAATGGAGTGACATCAAGCAGTAATACATCCTTGGTATCACCAGCAAGGACTGAACCTTGAATGGCTGCCCCAATAGCAACAGCTTCATCTGGATTTAAATCTTTCTTCGGTTCTTTGCCAAAGAACTCCTTAACTTTCTTTTGAACCAATGGCATTCTTGTTTGTCCACCAACCAAGAGAACATCATTAATGCCATTTTTGGAGAGTTTGGCATCTTTTAGGGCTAGTTCTAAAGGTTTTAAACTTTTCTCAACCAAATCTTCAACCAATGACTCGAGTTTAGCTCTTGTAATTTTTTTCACAAAATGCTTTGGTCCTGATGCATCAGCAGTAATGTAAGGCAAATTAACCTCTGTTTGCTCTGATGAGGATAATTCGATCTTTGCTTTTTCAGCAGCTTCTTTAAGTCGTTGCAATGCTAATGGATCGCTCTTTAAATCAAAACCAGATTCCTGCTTGAATTCATCTACAAAATAATCAATAAGTCTCAAATCAAAGTCTTCACCACCAAGGAAAGTATCACCATTTGTGGAGAGGACTTCAAAATTGTGTTGTCCGTCAATATCACAAATTTCAATAATAGATATATCAAAAGTTCCTCCACCCAAATCATAAACGGCAATAACTGAATCACCTTTACCTTTATCTAGTCCATAAGCTAAGGCTGCTGCTGTAGGTTCGTTAATAATTCTTTTAACGTCTAAACCAGCAATTTTTCCTGCATCTTTTGTGGCTTGTCTTTGGGAATCATTAAAATAAGCTGGGACAGTAATTACAGCCTCATCAACTTTGTGTCCAAGATAATCTTCAGCTGTTTTTTTCATCTTTTTCAGAATTTCAGCTGATATTTGGGGTGGTGCTAATTTTTTATCATCAACACCTATCCACGCATCACCATTATCGGATTTAATAATGTTATATGGCACCATTTCAGCATCTTTTTTAACTACATCATCATCAAATCTTCTACCAATAAGTCTTTTGATAGCATAAAGAGTCTTTTGAGGATTTGTAACTGCCTGGCGCTTTGCTGGGGCACCAACTAGGACTTCATCTCCATCGGTGTAAGCAATTACAGATGGTGTTGTTCTTGCACCCTCTGAGTTTTCAATGACTTTGGGCTGTTGACCCTCAACTACAGCAACACAACTGTTAGTTGTACCTAAATCTATTCCAATAATTTTTGACATAATACCTCTTAATTTTTAATTACAATGACCCTTGCAGGACGGATTACCCTCTCATGTAATCTCCAACCTTTTTGAAGAACATCAACAATGTCATTATCAGATCCCTTATTATCTGAAATCACTGAAACTGCTTCGTGTTCCTCAGGGTCAAATGTTCCATTACTAGGATAGATAGGACTTATCCCAAATTTATCAAGAGCTGTTTCAAAAGACTTTAATGTTAACTTAATTCCCTCAACATGATTTTCACTGACTTCAGAAGATAAATTATCAATAGCGTGCTCCAAACTATCCATCACAGGAAGAAGTTCGAGCAGTAACTTTTCCACACCATATTTGTGTGCTTTTTCAACTTCTATCACCGAACGCTTCAGTGCATTTTCCAATTCAGCACGACTCCTTAGTAGAGCATCCTCAAGGGTATTAATTTTTTCATCTAAAGATTGCTCTAACTCATTCTTTTCATTAGAAGATTCTATATTTTTAGGATTTTTTTTGTTTTTATGCTTATCTTTATTTTTTGTCATAATTCCCCCAAATTTATATATGGATATTTGATATTAGTTCAAGAATTAATTTTAAAAGATAATTTAGTTTTCTTTCTCTTTAGCATAGAGGACTATGCTCCTGTCAACAATTTGGTAACCATGTAAATCCGCAATTTCTTTGAGACGTTGTTCAATAACAGGATCTTGAAACTCTATAGTCTTTCCAGAATTAACACATACCATATGATCATGATGTTCTTCGGTTGTCATTTCAAAGACGGAGTGACCTTCCTCAAAATTATGTCTAGTAACTATCCCTGCAGATTCAAATTGCGATAATACCCTGTAGACTGTTGCCAAACCAACATCTTCCCCATTATTTAAAAGTTCTTTGTAGATGTCTTCGGCACTAAGATGAGTCTCACTATCTTGAGTCTTATAGAGAATATCCAGAATAAGCATTCTCGGCAAAGTGGCCTTTAAACCAGCCTTTTTTACAACGTTTTGGGTATTCATCTAATTAATAGCAAATTGTCTAACCTCTAGTATAATCGATCACAGTATGAAAAAAAATAAGGCAATATTATTAAGCATGGTTTTTATGTTTATTATTTCATCTTGCTCAACATTCAGTTTTTATAGGGTGCCAGTGACACAGGGAAATTTATATGATGAGGAAGATTTAAATAAACTCGAAATTGGGCAAACAAAAGAGCAAGTAAAATTTATACTCGGCACTCCAATGATTAAAGATGCTTTTAATTCATCCAGGTGGGATTATGTAAGTTTAATCACTGTAGGTGAGAATAAAATTGTTGATAAAAAACTGATAGTTTTATTTAATGACAATAATCTATTAGAGTCATGGGAGCTTGTTGATCAAAGCTAAATAACCAAAAATTTTTTAATCTCTGTTTCAACAAAAGTATCAAAAGTACTACTATTTTTGATTAAGTATCTCAGAAATATGGGAACTTCAAAATCTAAGATAAATTTGACTTCGGTCTTATGCCCAAAGAAAGATTTATCAACATCTGTTACTATCCATCGAGCCTCCATTCTTGAAAATGGTCCTTTTAATTGCTGTATAAAAATACTATAGTCCTCGATTTTATTTAATGACTCAAGTTCAAATTTTTTTTTAAAAATATCAAATTCAAGAATGCCGACATAGTTTGTTTCATTAAATTGTTTTTTAAGATACGAATTAGTACAAAAAGAAATAGTATCTTTATACTTAGTAAAGTCTTTGATTTTTTCAAAAAGGATATCTTTGGATTCAAAAGAATAACGAATAAATTCTTTTTTCAACTGAGAAATTGGGAAATTAAAATTGAAAACACAGCTAAAGGCGCAACAAATCTTATAAAAAATAACCACATACCTTCTGCTGGAGGAGAAAGCTCTAGCTGTTCAGTAATCAGTTTTTTATCAGCAAACCAACCCAAAAACAAAGCAACAAATAAACCTCCAAGTGGCAAGAGTAAGTTGTTACCAATAAAAACTATCGAATCAAGAATATTCATATTTGGCAAAAGATAGAATTCTTGAAGATAATTAAAGCTTAAAGCACTTCCTATACCTAAAAACCATGAAATTGAGCCAAGAAGGAATGCTGCTTTTTTTCTCGATATGATTTTTTCTTCAGAAAAATAAGCTACACTTGGTTCCAGTAGTGAGATAGAAGAACTCAGTGAAGCAATAACAAGCAAAATAAAAAATAACGGTCCAAATAATTCTCCCAAAAACATACTTTTGAAAGTTTCTGATAATGTAATAAAGACAAGGCCGACACCTCCGCTATTCACTTCTAAACCTGATGCAAAAATTATGGGAAAGATAGCTAATCCAGCTAGCATTGCTACCAAAGTATCAAGACCTCCAACTGTCATTGATGTTTGAGTAATCTTTTGATTGTCTGACATGTAAGCTCCATAGGTCATGATAGCTCCCATTCCCAAACTCATGCTGAAAAATGCTTGTCCCATGGCACTTAGAAAAGTATTAGGGCTAATTTGTGAAAAATCTGGACTAAATAGAAATTGAACTCCCTCTAAGAAATTGCCATTAAAAACTGCATTCAGGACCATTACAATAAGGATTAAACCAAGAATAGGCATTAAAATTCTTACGAATCTGCCTATACCTTTTTTCACTCCAGCAGCAATTACCGATGACGTAATTAAAATAAAGATTGAATGCCAAATCAAAAGATTTAGAGCAGAATCGGTTGTATTTGTAAATTGTTCAACAGCAGATATTTGAGAGTCAGGGTTTAGAGATATAAATATATAGTTAATACAGATTCCAGCTAAAACACTATAAAAAGATAAAATCAGAATACCAGCTAAGATACCTCCCCAGCCTATTATTTGCCATTTTGAAGATCTATTAGAGTCTTGGGCAGCAAGTTTCATTGAGTTAACTGGACTCATCTTAGCTCTTCTACCAATAATTATTTCTCCCATCATGATTGGAATTCCAATTATCAAAATACATGCCAAATAAATAATGACAAAAGCTCCTCCACCATTTGTTCCAGCCATGTATGGAAATCCCCAAATATTTCCCAATCCAACTGCAGAACCAGTAGCTGCCAAAATAAACGTCCATTTACCTGACCAAACTTGATTTTTTTTATTAGGGGCCATGTTTTCGGTTTTTTAGGTTATAGAAAAACACTTCAAGTGTAAGGGTTAAAAATAAAAGCAATGTTCATAAAATAACAGATTGTTACCAATAAAGTAAGAATTAAGCGCAGTTCAGCATATTCAGGAGGATTTAGGAACATAGGATTTCTTTGCATTTCAAAAAAATAAAAACCTGCAAAAGAGATAAAACATAAAATATTTGACATAAATATATACTCAAAAGAAAAAAATATTATTAATATCGCCAAAACTGAGAGTAAAATTCCAATAAATAGATCAAAAGTTTTTGCTTTTTTCCACCCCCACACCATACCACCTAAAAAACTTAAAATAATTGCTCCATACATAGAAGAAGCTCTCAAGGAGGTTTCAGCAAGATTTGAACTAATCCATGGCAAGATAGATAAAGTGATAAAAGGAATTGCTCCAAGGTATCCGAAAATTTGTTTTGTTTGGAATGACACTACTAAATTTAAAAAAGAATTTTTATTAATCTAAAGTTAAAATAATACTTATGGACACTATTGTAATCAATAAGAATGCAAGTAGAAATTACTCTTTTTCACAAACTTTTGAAGCGGGTATTGTTTTGAAAGGCTGGGAGGTAAAGTCTCTTAGAGATGGAAAAGTCGATGTAAAAGATTCTTATGTTAAATTTATCAGAAATGAAGCCTGGGTTATCGGTCTAAAGATTGATCCTCCAGCATCATTAAAGGAAGAAAATGTCGATTCAAATAAAACAAGGAAATTACTACTAAATAAAAGAGAACTTAAATTAATTCAAGATTCTATCCAAAAAAAAGGTATGACCTGTATTCTAAGAAAACTCTACTGGAAAAATAACTTAGTCAAAGGAGACATTTCTATTGGTAAAGGTAAAAAAACCTTTGATCTTAGAGAAGATATAAAACAAAGAGATTGGAAGAGAGAGAAAGCAAGAGTTTTAAAAAACTCATCTAAAGCTAAATAATATTGTATAATTCAAATCCCAAATTTGGGGGCGCATAGGTTTCGACGTTTTTTTGGATCCCTAGTGGCATGTCAAGAATGAGGTTTTCTTGTAAAAATACTTCAAAACTTTAGTTGCAAAAAACGACAACTACGCTTTAGCTGCTTAAATAGCTAAACCCATTGCAATGATTGACTATGGTCAGAAGCAATGGTCATTTACATGGTCTAGTTAAAAACTTTTGTCTATGAAGTTTTTGATGAAGTTTTAATAGGCACATCTTCAATGTCCTGCTCTTCGGGTTATTGATGAATTGTTTAATAGAATGAGCTAAGCATGTAGAAGCAAAGTTGAAGGATTAACGGACGCGGGTTCAATTCCCGCCGCCTCCACCAAAATTTTGTACAATATCATAATGAAAAGTATTTTAGTCACTGGATCATCCTCTGGTATTGGTGCAGCAGTATGCCAACATTTTGCAAAAAAAGGCTGGAAAGTTTTTGGGTCAGTTAGAAAAATAGAGGATGGGATTAAATTAAAGGAAATTTGTGGAGATAATTTTACCCCCTTATTATTTGATGTAACTGATCGAGAAAATATTAAAGATGCAGTAACTATCCTAAACAAAGAATTAGAAGGTTTGGGTTTAGATTGCCTTGTAAATAATGCTGGTATAAATATTCCGGGTCCAATTGAATATCAAGATACAGGTCAAATTCGAAAAGTCTTTGAAGTAAATATCATGGGAGTAATCAATTGCATTCAAGCATTTCTTCCTTCATTAAAGAAATCTAAGGATTCGACGATCATTAATATAAGTTCTATGGCTGGCAAAACAGGTCTTCCCATGCAAGGGAGTTACTGTATGACCAAATTTGGTTTAGAAGGTTTGTCTGAATCTCTAAGAAGAGAACTTTTGATTTATGGAATCAAAGTTGTAGTAATTGGTCCAGGTGCGATTGAATCTGCAATTTGGGAAAAAATCCATGAAGATGATTACACAACCTATTCAAATACCATCTACGAAAATGCTTTTTCTAAACTTGATTTTATGCTGAATAAGGCAAGAGATTCTGCACTTCCAGCAAATGTAATTGCAAAAAAAGTGGAAGATATTGTAAGTTCCAATAATCCCAAAATTAGATACACTGTTGCTGCATTCAAGCATAAACTTATGAGCAAAATGCCAAAAAAATTATTAGATAAAATTTTTGCATATTTTTTAATATCTAAAAACTGAGCTGGACTTTTTTTATTTTGCGAATTAAACTTTCACGACTTTTTTACTAACTACTATGGCAAATTCTAAACAATCAGAAAAAAGAGCAAGACAAAACTTGTCACGCTATAAACTTAAGCATGCACAAAGATCAAGAATTAGAACTGCTGTTAAATCTGTCAGGTCTGCAATAGATTCAAATAACCAAAAAGAAGCTTTGAATTTATTTAAAACTGCTCAAAAAGTAATTGACTCATCAGCTTCAAAAAAAGTAATCCACAAAAATGCTGCTGCTAGAACTAAGAGTAGATTAAGTGCTGCGATAAAAAAATTATCTTAATCCCTCAATCAATTAAATTTTTCTTTAAGAAAATTCATAAGATCATCAATTCCTGATCCTGTGATTGCTGATATGGGAAAAATCTTTTTCTGTAATTCTTCATTAAAACTTTTGATTTCCTCTTCAATTAATTCCTGATTTAACAGATCAGACTTTGTTAAAACTAGTAAAAATTCTTTATTAACAATTAAATCAGAAAATTCCTCTATTTCATTCTGAAGGAGTTTTAATTGCTGGTTAACTTTTAATGAATTATTTCCAAACTCTAAAAAGAAGAGAATCATTGAAGTTCTTGAAATATGCTTCAAAAATTTTATACCGAGGCCTTGTCCTGAGGCAGCACCCTCAATGATCCCTGGAATATCTGCAATAACAAAACTGCCGTCATTTGTTTTAATTGTTCCCAAATGTGGTCTCATTGTGGTGAAAGGATAATCTCCAATTTTTGGTTTTGCTGATGAGACTTTATTGAGAAAAGTTGACTTTCCTGCATTGGGGAATCCAACCAAACCAATGTCTGCAAACGACCTTAACTCTAATCTGATTGAAACTATTTCACCAAGAGTCCCTGTTGTTACTTTCCGTGGTGACTGATTTGTACTGGATTTAAATCTTGCATTGCCAAGACCACCCTCACCTCCTTTTGCTAAAAGTACTTTTGATGTGGTTTGATTTAGGTCTGCAATCATTTCATTGGTCTCATTGTTAAATATCATCGTGCCTTTTGGGACGTATAAATATTTTGCTTTACCATCTGAACCTTTTTTATTTTTTCCAGATCCTGGATTACCATTTCCTGCTTTTATAGTTTTTTTGTGATGGAAATCAATCAAGGTATTTAGGCTCTCATCAACTTCTATATAAATATTGCCTCCCATGCCTCCGTCACCACCATCAGGACCACCTTTAGGTATGTATTTCTCCCTTCTAAAACTAGAACAGCCAGAGCCCCCGTTCCCTGCCATAATCTCAAGGACGGCTTCATCGATAAAATTCATAATTATTGCGGGACTATATTAAGAGTCTTTCTTTTTTTAGGTCCAGTATAGGTAAATTGAACAATTCCGGCAGATTTAGCAAATAACGTGTGATCTTTACCCATACCAACATTAAATCCTGGATGAGTATTAGTTCCACGTTGTCTGATAATGATTTCACCGGCATTAACAAATTCACCACCAAATCTTTTAACACCCAATCTTTTAGATTGTGAATCTCTACCGTTCTTGCTGGAACCCCCAGCTTTCTTATGTGCCATTTTTAACTACCTAAGTTTATTTTTTCAATTTTTACTTTTGTAAATTTTTGCCTATGACCTATTTTTCGCATACTATGTTTGCGTCTTCTAAATCGTAAAATTTGGAGTTTTTCACCTTTTACCTCATCAACAACTTTAGCAGAAACAGTCACATTTTCTAAATATGGTTGTCCTATTTGAATATCTTTATCATTAGCAAATAATAATACGTGATCAAAAACAATCTTTTTTTTATCAGTTTGAAGTAAGTCAACCTCAATTGTCATCCCTTCTTCAACTTTGTGTTGTTTATTCCCAGATTCTATTATTGCAAACATTGTTATATATAAAAGTCCGCAAAATATACTCTTCTATAAGGAAATTATCAATACTTATGTATAATTTTTATACATACTGTTAATTCAAAACTAAGTCATAATGAAAATAGATGCTAGTCTTGCTGCCGTTGATCAGCTTCTTAAGAGAACTATAGAATCTGAATCAATTGTTAATGACCTATACCGTCATGTCTTCCAAGTCTCAGGTAAAAAATTAAGAGCTAAACTTTGCCTTATTTCATCTTTAAATGAATCAAATTATGAGAAATTTGATAACAACTATGAAGAAATTAGGGTCCAACTTGCAGCAATTATTGAGCTCCTTCACTCAGCAACACTTGTGCATGACGACGTAATAGATCTTGCATCTCAAAGAAGAGGACAAGAGACAGTAAGTGAAGCTTGGTCAAATTCTCATGCAGTGCTTATTGGAGATTATATCTATTCTCGAGCCTTCGTATTAATGGCACAAATTGGTGTTCCAGAAATCATTGATGAATTAGCAGATGCAACAAATAAGATTGCTCAGGGTGAATTAATTCAGTTGCAGAATAAAAAAATTGGAGCATTGACAAAAAAATCCTTGAAAAAATAAATTATTATAAGACTGGGAGATTATTTGAGGCAGCCTCAAAAACAGGTTCAATCATTGGTAAAAGAAGTAAAAAAGATGCAAATATTTTAACAATGGTTTCTAAAAATTTGGGGATTGCATTTCAAATACAAGATGATTTGTTAGATTACGGCTTGTCAAACATTGATATTGGTAAACCAAAACTACAGGACATAAAGGAACAAAAGATTACTTTTCCCTTGATGTTTGCACTTGAGGAGTCTTCAAATCAAACTAAAAAAGATATTAAAAACTTACTTGATAACAAAGAAGTAGTTGCTGAAAAGATTTATGATTTTGTTTTAAGTACTTCTGCAATAAAAAAATGTAATCAACTCCTTGATAATAATTTCAAGATGACACAAGAGCTAATAAGAAATATATCAGATAATTATATTTCCTTAGAAATGCTAAACTTGTTAGACGAAATGTGGAAAAGAGATTATTAAATGTTTAAACCAAAAAGTTCTTATGCAAAAAGAGACCTTATTGAATGTGGTTTTGGAAAGCTTTTTGGAGAAGGAAATGGCAAACTTCCAACGGACCAAATGTTAATGTTTGATAGGATTTCTGAAATTAATGATTCTGGAGGGAAATATTCTGAAGGTAAAATTAGTGCAGAACTTGATATTAACCCTGAACTTTGGTTCTTCGATTGCCATTTTAAAGGTGATCCCGTAATGCCTGGCTGCCTTGGACTAGACGCAATGTGGCAATTATTGGGATTTTTCCTTTGCTGGAAAGGTTTACCTGGCAGAGGAAGAGCTCTGGGTGCAGAGAAAGTAAAGTTTTTTGGTCAAGTGCTTCCAACAGCAAGCAAAGTAAATTATGAATTAGACATAAAAAGAGTGATTAATAGAGGTGCTGTTGTTGGTTTTGCAGATTCAGATATGTTTGTAGATCAAAGGCATGTTTATTCTGCAAAAAATTTGCGTGTAGGACTATTTAAAGATACCTCAGAATTTTAAATGCGAGAAGTAGTAGTTACAGGAGTTGGTTTAGTTTCATGTATTGGTAATGATATAGATACTGTTGTTGCTAACTTAAGAAATGGTAATTCAGGTATTTCACATAATGAAGTTTATAAAGAGATGGGGTTCAGAAGCTGTGTTTCTGGCTCCATTGATTTGAATTTAAGAGAACTTATTGATCGAAAAAAACTTCGTTTTATGGGGAATGCTGCGGCTTATGGTTTTCTAGCAACAGAAATGGCCATAGCTGACGCAGGTTTAGCACCAGAAAAAATTTCTTCTCCTAGGATTGGACTGATTGCTGGTTCTGGGGGGGCATCTTCAGCAGAACAAGTTATTGCTGCTGATATTGCAAGGAATAAAGGAGTGAAAAGAATTGGTCCTTATGCAGTCCCAAAAGTTATGGGAAGTACTGTCTCTGCAGTTTTGAGTACTTTGTTTAAAATTAAAGGAGTTAGTTACTCTATCTCATCTGCTTGCTCAACTAGTGCTCACTGCATTGGTCATGCATCCCAAATTATTTCATCGGGGCAACAAGATATTATTATTGCAGGTGGTGCTGAAGACGAACATTGGTCGTCTTCTTCTCTTTTTGATGCTATGGGAGCATTAAGCTCTAAATTTAATACAGAACCCAAGAAAGCATCTAGACCATTTGATGTGAGCAGAGATGGTTTTGTAATCTCAGGAGGTGCAGGAATTGTTATTCTGGAAGAAAAAGAGCGTGCAATCAAGAGAGGGGCAAAAATTTACGGCACATTAAAATCATTTCATGCCAATTCGGATGGTTATGACATGGTTGCTCCATCAGGTCATGGAGCAGAAGAATGCATGAGAAATGCCTTGGAATCTTTTGAAGGGAACGTTGACTATATAAATGCTCACGGGACGAGCACAACGATTGGTGATGTTGCAGAAATAAATGCAATTCAAAAAGTCTTTACCGATAATGATGTAAAGATATCTTCTACCAAATCTTTAACGGGTCATTCACTTGGTGCAACAGGAGTGCAAGAAATCATTTTTTCTCTTCTCATGATGAATAATAATTTCATTTCTCCCTCTATTAATTTAGAAAATGTAATAGAGGAAGCAGATGGATTAAATATTATTACAGATCAAAATGATATTTCTTTTAACTCATTTATGAGTAATTCATTTGGATTTGGAGGAACTAACTCCTGCCTGATCTTTGAAAAAAATTAAAAAGGTAGTTTACTTGGAGCAAATGGGTTTGCATCAGGTTCATTATCCTGATTCATATTTTCCTGAGCAGAATCTTGATTCATATCCTCTTCTGCACTCACTGATG
>MDTA01222902.1_pt1 | contig 13594 bp, 11 predicted proteins | sample 811151 | NCBI WGS metagenome assembly MDTA01 (sample SAMN05326648, study PRJNA326480) | marine metagenome | isolation source: seawater | place: Indian Ocean: South | collected 2010 | reverse complement strand
TTAGAGCCCGATTTTGGAAGTTCGGTCGTTTTGACAATCACCGCTTTAGGGATGTTATTTTTTGCTCGTGTATCCCTATCTAGACTCTTTATCTGGTGCTTCCTTTCTGCGGGTGTTCTATTGATTCTCGCGTTTGCGGAGCCTTATCGGCTAGAAAGATTACTTACTTTTCTAGATCCATGGGCAGATCCTCTTGACTCAGGGTGGCAATTGACCCAAGCACTCATAGCATTTGCAAATGGTGGTTGGTTCGGAGTTGGATTGGGTAATAGTATTCAAAAATATTTTTATTTACCTGAAGTACATACTGATTTTGTCTTTGCTGTCTTGGGTGAAGAGTTAGGAATGGTCGGCGGCGCTTTTTTAATTCTTTTATTTTCGACGTTAATAATTCGGCTGTTTTATTTAGGAGGCAAGGCCATTGAGCTTGGTGAAAAATTCTTAGGGTATGTTGTAAGTGGTATAGGGGTAAGTATAGCAAGCCAGTTTTTTTTAAATATTTCTGTCAATCTTGGGCTTTTACCAACCAAAGGATTACCGCTCCCCTTTGTAAGTTATGGTAATAACAATTTAATGGTTAGTTGTATCTCTATAGGCATTGCGTTGATGGTTGGCTCTGAGGTAAATAGAATTTTAAAAAGAGGTAATGATGAAAGCAGGTGACTCGGTTTTCATTGCGGCAGGAGGTACTGGGGGACACACGTATCCCGCTCTAGCGATTAGTGAAGAATTTCAGAAAGAAGGAATTAATATTTATTGGATTGGGTCTCTACACGGTATGGAAAAAAAACTTGTAAGTGGCAAAAATATTGAATATTTTGGTATGCCGGTTTCTGGATATAGGGGTAAGAATATCTTAGAAACAATCCGAAGTATATTTCTGGCGATTATCTCAACTTTTTTCTCATTGTTTTTGATATTTAAGATTAGGCCAAAATTGATATTAGGAATGGGTGGTTATGTTAGTGGACCTATAGGACTAGCGGCTATTCTCGGTCGAACGAAATTAGTAATTCATGAGCAAAATGCTGTTCCGGGATTTACTAATAAAATTTTATATAAGTTCGCCATTAAAGTATTTGAGGGTTTTCCTGACACATTCAAGAGTGGTAAAACTGTCTATTCTGGAAATCCCGTCCGAAAAGAAATTTGGTTAGCAAATAAGAAAAATTTAAAAAAGCATGAAAAACTAAATCGCATCTTAATTTTAGGCGGAAGCACTGGGGCTAAATTCTTTAATAATTTCCTGCCCAGAGTGATGCAAAAACTTTGTGGCGAAGAAAAAATTAAAGTATTACATCAGACGGGTAGGAATGATTTCACAGCAACTAAAGAACTGTATAAAAGTTTTAACCTTATGCAATACGTGACTGTTGTTCCATATATTGAGGCTATGGATAATGCCTACAAAGATCATGACTTAATGTTATCAAGAGCTGGAGCTTCGACAATTTCTGAGATCTTAGCTGTTGGGATAAATTCAATCCTAATTCCATTTCCTTATGCTGTTGATGCGCATCAAGAATTTAATGCTAGATTTTTAGCAGATAAAGGCGCATGTCATTTGGTGTTAGAAAAGGACTGCCAGTTAGACAGTTTTGTAGAATTAGTTAAGCGGGTCGGATTTAGTGAGCCTGTTAGGCAGAGAATCATTTCGGTTACATCTTTGATGGCGAAACCTGGATCAGCATCTTTAATTGTGAAATCATGTATGGAGCTCTTTAATGCTTAGAGAAGAAAATTACCTTCTGAAAAGAATTAAAAGTTTCCACTGCATTGGAATTGGTGGGACTGGACTAAGTGGGATTTCAGAAGTTTTAAAATCCTTGGGTTATGTTGTCACTGGATCAGATATATTAAAAACAAAAGTAACGGATCGTTTAATTTCTAAGGGTATTCAGGTTTACATTGGTCATGCGACTTCTAATCTACAAAATGTTGATGCAGTAATTTATTCGAGTGCAATCGGTTCAGATAACGTCGAATTAAAATTTGCCAAAGAATCAAGAATTCCAACTATTCCAAGAGCTCAAATGTTGGCTGAATTAATGCGATTTAATCACGGTATAGCGATTGCTGGTACTCATGGCAAAACAACAACGACAAGTCTAATTTCCACCATATTAGCTGATGGCGGAAAGGATCCAACGTTTATAGTTGGTGGGATTATTAAGGGCGTTGATGCTAATGCTAGATTGGGTAAAGGCGAGTACCTAGTTGTAGAAGCGGATGAAAGTGACGGTTCTTTTTTACGATTATCTCCTTTAATGGCAGTTTTGACGAATGTAGATCGAGATCATTTGGAGAATTTTAATGGTGATTTTGCTTTATTGCATAATTGCTTCAAAGAATTTCTGCTTAGATTACCTTTTTATGGTATTGCTTTTATTTGTTTTGATGATCCAAATGCAATGTCAATTGCTAAAGAATTAAATGCAAATGTCATTACCTATGGCATGAACTCAGGTGCGGATTATGTTGCTACAGATCTTGAGCATCGTGATGGCTTTGAGATTTTTAATCTGAAATTTGAGAATCAGTCTCATAAAATAAAACTCCATTTATCCGGTATTCATAATGTTCAAAATGCTTTAGCGGCTATAGCCGTCGCTAGAGAACTTGAGATTCCAATTGAGGACATAAAAAATAGTCTTGAGAAGTTCAAAGGAATAGACCGAAGATGTCAGGTGTACGAGAATCAAATAATAGAAAAAAAGACCTGTACGGTAATCGATGATTATGGCCATCATCCCGAAGAAGTAAAAATGGTTATATCAACGATTCGCAGAAGATGGCCAGATTCGAGATTGATTGTAATCTTTCAGCCTCATCGCTATACCAGAACTAATGATCTCTTTGAGGATTTTGTTGAAGTTTTAAGTCAGGTTGACTACTTAATCCTGTTAGAGGTCTACGCAGCTGGCGAGGAATTTATAAAGGGTGCTGATAGCCGAAGCTTAGCAAAAGCAATTAGAAGCAGGGGTAGAGTGGAACCTATCTTTGTACCGCGTATTGCGTCGTTAAAAAACGTATTAAAAGACGCTGTTGAGGATGGGGATTTAGTAGCGTTCCTTGGAGCTGGGGACGTTGGAAAATTAGTTGAAAATGTGAGTCGTTGAAAGAGGTTGTGAAGATGAACTCAGTAAAAGGTATATTTTTAAAGAATGAGTCAATGGCTAATCATACCTCTTGGCGTTGTGGAGGTAATGCAGCATTTTTTTTTGAGCCTAGGAGTATACAAGACTTGGCAGTTTTTTTAGCTTCTTTTGAAGAGAAAAGAGAGATTTACTGGGTTGGCTTGGGAAGTAACCTTCTGGTAAGAGACAGGGGTTTTGACGGCGTTATAATATCAACGGCTAAATTTTTAAACAAGATAGAATGGCAATCAGAATACTCAAAACTGAATGTTGAGTGCGGTGTGTCTTGCGCAAAAATTGCCCGTGAATCGGTAAAGAAGAATATGCAGGGTCTGGAGTTTCTCATCGGGATTCCGGGTACTATAGGGGGTGCCCTTAAAATGAATGCTGGTGCGAACGGTAATGACACTTGGCAGAGCATTAAATCAGTCGATGTGATTTCAAGAGAAGGAAAAATACAAAAGCTTGACAGGGGCGCTTTTGATCCTGGTTACCGTAAAATTAATGGGCAAAATCAATGGTTCGTCAAAGCATCTTTCGAATTAGAACCAAATCAAAAAAAGGATGGGCCTGCAAAGATTAAAAAGTTTTTATCTAATAGAAAGGTATCACAACCAATAGGGTTTTTTAGCTGTGGTTCGGTTTTTATTAATCCTGAAGATCAGTTTGCAGGAAAGTTGATTGAGGAATGCGGTCTTAAGGGACTTAGGATCGGTGGTGCCGTTGTATCAGAAAAGCACGCGAATTTTATACTTAATGATAAGAAAGCTTCTGCAACAGATATTGAGGACCTTATAGAGCTTGTTAGGGATACAGTTTATAAAAAAACCGGAATCACGCTGGAGTGTGAAGTAAAAATAATCGGAAAAAAGTCAAGTGGATAGTACTTTAGAAATCTTGAATAGTATTGAGAAATCAGCCGGTAAAATCTTAGTAGTAATGGGGGGATCATCTGCGGAAAGAGATATTTCAATCAAAAGTGGTGAGGCAGTTTATAACTCACTGCGTAACTATAAATTGCAATCTTGTTTATATGATTGGTCGGGCAAGAATTTAGATTTCTTGCAAAAAAAGGATTTTGATACGTGTTTTATAGCTGTCCACGGTAGAGGCGGCGAAGATGGCAAGCTCCAGGCCGCTTTAGATATTCTTGGCAAACCATTTACAGGTTCTGGCTTTATGGCTTCAGCTCTTGCGATGCATAAATATCGGACTAAACAAATTTGGTCGGTTAATGGGTTAACTACACCTAACAGTTTACTTTGGCAAAAAGATTTTAGTTATCAATTTATTTTAGATGAAATAGGTCTCCCATTGATGATCAAACCAGCTCATGAAGGTTCTAGTGTTGGCATCTCTCTGGTTTCACAGGAAAATGAAATTACGCCTGCTATTGAAAAGGCGGAAAAATTTGATAATGAGATATTGATAGAGCAATTCATTGAAGGAGACGAATACACAGTTTCAATACTAAACAATTATTCTTTGCCATCGATAAAACTAGAGACACCAAGACAATTCTATGATTATGACGCCAAGTATTTGTCCAAAGACACGAGGTATATCTGTCCGAGTGGATTGGATAGTATTGAGGAAAAAATAATTTCAGGTCTTGCTATCAAAGCATTCAGGGCCCTTGGTTGTGACGGCTGGGGTCGTATAGATTTTATTCGAGATAATACGGGAGAGTTTTTTTTGATAGAAGCCAATACTGTGCCCGGAATGACAAATCACTCCTTAGTACCAATGGCTGCTTTACAGGCTGGAATTTCTTTCGATGAACTTGTATTGAGAATACTAAGCTCTTCTATTAAAGGAGTTGAAAATGAGCCATAGCTTTGACGTCAATCCTTTTAAAGTTGATGGGAATTATCTTATTTTTAAAAATTTGTTAGTGTTTGTCTTTATATTGACTTCAATATTAGTCTCTTACTTAATCCTAATTAAGAATTCGAACTTGTTTCCAATTAAAGAAGTTTATATAGATGGTGATCTAAAGTATCTTGACCAAGAGCAATTGAAAGTGGATATTGCTCGATATACAACGACAGGTTTCTTTCAAATTGAGCTAAAGAAAATATCACAGTTGCTGCAGGATGACCACTGGGTTTCCGAGGTGTCCGTACGCAAGATTTGGCCATCATCTGTTCTAGTAAAGATTAGGGAAAGAACCCCCATGGCAAAATTAAATAAAGACCGTTTTTTTGACGAGCAAGGAAATATATTCCAACCTTTGTTTGTTCCGCCTATTGATATTTTGCAGATAGATGATTTATCTGGTGATCCAAAAGCACTTTTTTTCATTGCCAATCAAATAAATGAAAAATTTGTAGAAAATGGGCTATCGCTGAAAGGCTTAAAGAAAACAAAATTAGGAATTATCAAAGCTGAACTAGCCGACTCTAAGGAAGTAGTACTGGGATATGAAGATAATTTTCAAGATAATTTAGTTAGGTTCACAAATAGTTATCAATCAGTTCTTAAACCATTATGGTTTAAAATAGCTAAGGTCGACCTAAGGCATGGTGACGGATTCGCTGTGAGATTCGAGAAGAATTAGATAGGTATCAACGAAATGAGAAAAAAAGATGAAAAAAAACTGGTGGTGAGCCTAGATATCGGAACCTCGAAGGTTGTTGCAATAATTGCTTCAATTTCGATGCAGAACGATATTGAGATAATTGGAGTTGGCTGGGAGCCTTCAAAGGGACTTAAAAAAGGTGTTGTAGTAGACATAGAGTCCACTATCGCTTCCATTCAAAAAGCAATTGAAAAATCCGAGCAAATGGCTGGTTGTCAAGCGGTTGGAGTCTATGCTGGTATTGCCGGTGCCCATATTCGAAGCTTGAATTCTAATGGAATAGTCGCAATAAAAGATAATGAAGTATCTCAAGAAGATATTGATCGTGTTATTGATGCGGCGCAAGCAGTGGCGATTCCGACTGACCAAAAGTTACTACATATTTTGCCCCAAGAATATATTATAGATGGTCAGGAGGGTATTAGAGATCCTATCGGAATGTCGGGAGTTAGATTAGAGGCAAAGGTTCATATGGTAACTTGTGCCGCCTCTGCTGCCCAGAATATTGAAAAATGTATACAGCGTTGTGGCTTAGAGGTAGACGATATTATTCTCCAACAACTTGCCTCTTCTTCCGCTGTTCTTACTGAGGATGAACAGGACTTAGGCGTTTGTTTGTGTGATATTGGAGGCGGGACTACCGACATTGCCGTTTATATCGATGGTGCCGTTCATCATTCCGCTGCTATATCAATAGCTGGAGACCAAGTGACTAATGATATAGCAATTGCTCTCACCACCCCAACGAAAGACGCTGAAGACTTAAAAATTAGATTTGCTTGCGCGTTAACGCAGCTTGCAGATTCAAATGAGCAGATTGAGGTTCCAAGTGTTGGCGATAAACCACCGAGAACTCTTACTAGACAAACTCTCGCAGAGGTAGTTGAGCCCAGATATGAAGAATTGTTCAGCCTGATTTACGATGAGCTTGAAAGAGCGGGAATGTTGTCAAAAATAGGTGCGGGAATCGTGCTAACAGGAGGTGGTTCTAAATTATCTGGGGCACTTGAGTTGGCCGAAGAAATTTTTAACATGCCAGTGAGGCTAGCAACTCCTCATAAAATTAATGGTCTAAAAGACGTTGTTAGAAACCCTATTTATTCGACCGGAATAGGCCTTATTCTTTTTGGAACAGACCCTAAAAATAATTCCAAATGGATATCCGAGTCAAACAATCAAGGCTCATTCTTCTATAAATTTAAGAACTGGTTTCATAAAAATTTTTAATAAAAAGTAATAATGACTAAAAGGAGTAGTAATCATGCCTCAATTTGAAATACTAGAATCGACTAGTCGCGCAGTAATTAAGGTGATAGGTGTCGGTGGTGGAGGGAATAATGCTGTAGAGCATATGTTGAAATCAAATCTAGACGGCGTTAATTTTGTCTGTGCTAATACAGATGCTCAAGTATTAGCCGATTCTAAAGTGCAGACTACATTGCAATTTGGAGATGGTATAACAAACGGTTTAGGTGCTGGAGCAGATCCTAACGTTGGAAGACAAGCAGCAGTAGAAGATCGGGAGAGAATTAGGGCTGTTGTAAAAGGATCCGATATGATCTTTGTCACCGCCGGTATGGGAGGGGGCACGGGGACCGGTGCTGCTCCCGTTATTGCAGAGATAGCAAAAGAGGAAGGAATCCTAGTAGTTGCTGTTGTGACAAAACCGTTTTCATTTGAGGGACCAACAAGAGTGAAATTGGCTGAGGCTGGCATTCAAGATTTAGCAAAACATGTTGATTCTTTGATTACTATTCCAAATGAAAAACTGATAGATGTATTGGGTGAGGATACAAGTTTTTTAAACGCGTTCAGTGCGGCTAATGATGTATTGTTAAACGCGGTAAAAGGGATCGCAGAAATCATAAATTGCAGGGGGTTGATTAATGTTGATTTTGCCGATGTAAGGACAGTTATGTCTGAGATGGGCATGGCAATGATGGGCTCTGGTCTCGCAAGTGGCGAGGATAGGGCTGAAGATGCTGCTGAAACTGCTATTTCCAGTCCATTGATGGAAGACATTAATATTGAAGGCGCTAAAGGTGTTTTGGTAAATGTAACTGCTGGAGAGAACCTTACATTGCAAGAATTCCATAAAGTTGGGACTATTATTAAAAATTTAGCGTCAGAAGATGCAACGATAGTAATTGGAACAGTAATAGATCCTGAGCTTGATGACGGGATGAGGGTCACAGTAGTTGCAACCGGCCTAGGTGCAAGGAACGATAATGTAGAAGCTCCGTCAACGTTAAATCCTGTTAGAACCGACAGAAGATCTAGAGGTCAAAATGTGGATCAAAAAACCAATGATCAACCCAGTGAACCCGAACAAGGAGTCTTAGATATACCGGCTTTCTTACGAAGACAAGCAGATTAGACATATCATAACAAGACTATTATTATTAGAAATTATTAAAAATTACTAATACCTTGAGTGGATCTAATTTTGATAAACCAGAGAACGTTAAAAAACTCAATAAAAGCTAAAGGAGTAGGTCTTCACACTGGTAAACAAGCGTTTCTTACGCTTCATCCAGCCCCTGTCAATACTGGGATTATCTTTAGACGAATTGATTTGGGTGGAGATTGTGAAGTCCAGGCGCGGATTGAAAATGTTGGTGAAACTAGCCTTTCTACTAGTTTGGAAAAAAATGGAATATTGATTTCGACTATAGAGCACCTGCTTTCGGCTTTTGCTGGATTAGGGATTGATAATGCATATATAGACCTTGACGCTGCCGAAGTGCCAATAATGGATGGTAGCGCAAGCCCCTTTGTATTCCTTCTTCAATGCGCTGGCGTAAAAGATCAGTCTGAGCCAAAGAAATTTATAAGAATTAAAAAAAACGTTTCGGTTTCAGACGGTGATAAGGTAGCTTATTTTTCACCTTTCCAAGGTTTTAAGGTATCTTTTTGTATAGAATTTGATCATCCCTTTTTTGTTAAAAGGACAAGTAAAGCAGAAATTGATTTTTCTACCACCTCTTTTGTAAAAGAAATTAGTAGAGCACGAACTTTTGGTTTCATGAAAGATGTTGAGATGCTGAGAAAAAGACGATTAATTTTAGGCGGAAGCATGGAAAACGCAGTAGTTGTAGGGGATAACAGTATCCTAAATGAAGATGGTCTGAGATATGAAGATGAATTTGTTAAACATAAAATTTTAGATGCAATTGGTGATCTTTACCTACTCGGTTATAGTCTTATCGGTGCTTTCCATGGACACAAATCTGGCCATGAACTCAATAACAGATTGTTGAAAAAAGTGCTTAGCGACACAAGTGCTTGGGAACTAGTTACCTTTGATGATATAAGTAATGCCCCTATCATTTTTGGAGAAGTCATTAATCAGTAAAATCATTTAACCTGGTATCCTTGCCCGATTTATTCTGGTTTTAATTTCTGAAATTTGAAGTTTAGGTGAATTCGCTTTTAGGTAAGAAAGCACTTCCCCTTCTATGAAAATAAAATTCGATTTTGATACGCTGCTGTTTAGAACTAGGGTTAACGTACCGTCTTCTAGGGAAAAAGCTTTAATCTCCTGTTTAAGATTTTCGGGTAAGAACTCTGATAATAAAGAATCTATAGTTTGATTTAATTCCGCTCTTTTTTGGTAATTTCTGATCAGCTTGATTGAGCTAAGAATATCATTTATTTTGATTATATCTTTCATATTTAGTTAACTTGAACAAAGAAACAGGTTAAACTTATCCAAAATAATAACATTATAGAAAATTCATGGACATATTGTTAATTTCAAAACATTCTGGACTACTGAAACAGTTTAAAGTTGGGAATGCCAACTTTATTTCAATCACTATCGCTTTAGTACTCTTGTTAGGATCTTTTCTATCAGGAGGTTATTATCTTGGCATAAAGGAAGGACAAAGGAAGCAACCTGATGTTGTTTTTACTGAGATACAGGCGCAAAAACGTTTTCTTGAGAATTTAAGAAAGGACATGGAGGAAGAGCTTGCTGCTTTCTCATCTTCCACTGCGGCATTGCATGGATATTTAAGCCGCCTAGATGCCGTTGCAGACAGAATATTGCAATCAAATAATATGGATAGCTCAGAGTTTAATTTTGGTGATACGAGCCCGATAGGAGGACCTCAAGGGGAAGCTGAAACGCTTCAATGGTCCGAGTTAGTTAAGAATATTTCCGTTCTTGATAAGGAAATTGAATTTAGAGAAGGTAAGTTAGCATTACTTGAATCATTCCTTTTAGAGAAGCAACTCTATGACCAAATCAACCCTGGTGGTAAACCAATAAGTAAAGGATGGATTTCCTCAGTTTATGGGTATCGACTGCATCCTATAAGCGGTAAACGTGAATTTCATAGCGGTATTGATTTTGCGGGCAAGCAAGGTTCTTTTGTGCGCAGTGTGGCCTCGGGTGTTGTTACTTGGTCTGGAACACGATGGGGATATGGTAATATGGTTGAAATCAACCATGGTAACGGGTATGTAACTCGTTATGCCCATAATAAAGAAAATCTTGCGGAACTTGGACAAAAAGTTAACAAAGGAGAATCCATAGCGCTACTGGGTTCGTCGGGCATGTCAACAGGACCTCACGTTCACTTTGAAGTTTTGTACAAAGACAAAGCTATTGACCCAAAAAAATTCATCGATGAGTATATAGAAAACTAAGACCTTTTATTATCTATAGAATTTGAATTGCTGCAATAACTTTAGTATGTCAAATATCTTCACATCACCCTTAAAAAAATTATTCGGTTCATTTTTGGGAAGTCGAAATGAAAGAATATTAAAAGACTATACGAAAATATGTGAAAAAATCAACGCGCTTGAACAGTCTATCATTTCAATCAGCGATGATGAGTTGTTTTCGAAAACAGCAAAGTTCAAAGCACAGTTTTCTGAAGGTGCACTCTTAGAAGATCTATTGCCAGAAGCATTTGCAGTTGTGCGCGAGACAAGTAAAAGAGTCCTGGGGTTGAGGCATTTCGATTCTCAAATTATCGGCGGAATGGCACTTCATGAAGGGAAAATAGCGGAAATGAAAACAGGGGAGGGTAAAACCCTTGTCGCTACTCTTCCTTCATACCTTAATGCTATCGCTGGAAAGAAGGTGCATGTCATAACCGTAAACGATTATCTTGCTACTAGAGACGCTACTTGGATGTCTAAGATCTATGATGCGCTAGGAGTGACTGTAGGGGTTATTACAAATGATTTGGAACCAGCAGAGAGAAAGGAAGCCTATGGTAAAGATATAGTTTATGGTACTAACAATGAGTTTGGTTTTGATTACCTAAGAGACAATATGGCTTTTACTGCTGAGCAAAAAGTTCAAGGGGGTTTAGATTTTGCAATAATCGACGAAGTAGATTCGATTCTGATAGATGAAGCTAGAACGCCCCTAATTATATCTGGTCCTGCAGAAGACAGAAGTGATTTGTATTTAATTATCAATTCACTTGTTTCAAAGCTCAAAACCGGTGAGCATGAAGAATCTGTTGATTATACGGTTGATGAGAAATCTAAACAAATATATTTAACGGAAAGAGGACATGAAACTTTAGAGGATCTTTTGGAAGATAAAGGCTTGCTTGATTCATCCGACAGTCTTTACAGTCCCTCGAACGTTTCTTTGATGCAATACATTAATGCTTCGATAAGAGCCAATGCTCTTTTTTATAAGAATACTGATTATGTCGTCAAAAATGGCCAGGTAATTATCGTTGATGAATTTACCGGGAGAACTATGCCTGGCAGGAGGTGGTCTGAAGGCTTACATCAAGCCATTGAGGCCAAAGAAAAAGTAAAAATTCAACCTGAAAATCAGACGTTAGCTTCAATAACTTTTCAAAATTTCTTTCGTCAATATGAAAAATTATCTGGCATGACGGGAACGGCAGACACCGAGGCTTTTGAGTTTCAAGAAATATATTCCTTAGAAGTTGTGGTTATCCCAACTAATAAGGATATGATTCGCGATGACTTTGGAGATGTGATTTTTTTAAGCTCCGAAGAAAAATATGCTGCGATAATCAAAGATATAAAAGATTGTCAGAAAAGAGGTCAGCCGGTATTGGTAGGTACGACATCAATTGAGACATCTGAATTGTTAAGTGCTCGTTTAAAAAAAAGTCAGATTAAGCACAATGTTCTTAATGCTAAATTTCACGAAAAAGAGGCAGAAATTATTGCTAACGCTGGTCGACCGGGTGCAATTACTGTGGCAACAAATATGGCGGGACGGGGCACGGATATTGTTTTAGGAGGAAGCTTGACAACAGACGCTGATCACAATGTCTTGGAAAAATGGAAATCATCAAATCAATCTGTAAAAGATTCTGGGGGTCTTCATATCATAGGTACAGAAAGACATGAGTCTAGAAGAATTGATAATCAGTTAAGAGGGCGAGCGGGTAGACAAGGTGATCCAGGTTCAAGTCGATTTTACCTGTCTCTTGAGGACAGTCTAATTAGAATCTTCGCATCAGATAAGGTGACAAAATGGATGCAAATGGCTGGGATGAAAAAAGGCGAATCCATTGAGCATCCTTGGATTACTAAATCGATTGAAAATGCGCAAAGGAAGGTTGAAGGAAGGAATTTTGATATTAGAAAGCAATTATTAGAATTTGATAATGTGGCGAATGATCAAAGAACTCATATCTATGATCAGAGACGTGAACTAATGGAAGCACAAGATATTTCGGATAACTTGGCGGAGATTAGACATAATGTTATAGAAGATTTGGTTTCTGAATATATTCCTGATAATGAATTAAGGGAACAATGGAATATAGAAGGTCTAGATAATTATATCGAGCAAAACTTTGGTTTAAACTGCGAGTTAAAAAAATTAATCGATGGAAAAGATTTTGTAACTGGAGCAGAAATCAGGAAACATATAATAGAAACGATTGATCAAGATTATTTTGATAAAGTTAATTTAGCCGGCAAAGAGGCTATGCAACATCTTGAAAAGTCATTGATGTTGCAGATTCTGGATACCCATTGGAAAGAACATTTAGGGAATATGGACTACCTTAGGCAAGGAATACATCTTAGGGGTTACGCTCAAAAAAATCCAACCCAAGAATATAAAAGAGAGGCATTTATGCTATTTTCTCAGATGTTGTCTTCCATTACACAAGAAACTATAGAGGTGTTATCAAAAATTAAAGTAGACCATAATTCGATTGCTGAAATAAATACTCCAACAAACATTGAAAAGCCAAAGGCTTCATTTAAATCATTATCAAAAAATAGAAAAAAAGAACAAAGAAGAAAACGACGTTAATAGACATACTTTCTAATACGGCTTATGAAATATTATAAAAATACAAAGGTCGCAGTTCGAGGTGTTCATCTCCACACCTTGGCAGCAGAAATTCGTTATAAGAATAGACTCGACCTCTGTTTAATTAAAATAGAAGGTCGGTCGAATAGCGTAGTCCGTTTTACTAAGAATCGATTTCCAGCTGCACCAGTTACTATTTCAAAAAGACATCTTAATATAATAGAACCAAAATATTTCTTAATAAACGCAGGTAACGCTAATGCTGCGACCGGTCAAAGGGGTGAGACTGATACAACTAACATATGCCAGGCAGTATCTACTCTGGCTGGGTGTGCGAAAGAAGAAGTCCTTATGTTTTCCACTGGGGTGATAGGTGAGCTTTTGCCAGCAAGTAAAATTATATCCTGCCTGCCAAAACTATTCGAAGTGAGTACGCAGTCAGGGTGGACAGAGGCCGCAAGAGCAATGATGACTACTGATACTTTTCCAAAGATTGTTGCAAAAGAATTTGAACTTAGTGGAAGTAGGTATTCATTAGTTGGTATCTGTAAAGGTAGCGGGATGATTCAGCCCCAAATGGCTACTATGTTAGCATTT
>MDTA01221030.1_pt1 | contig 13595 bp, 15 predicted proteins | sample 811151 | NCBI WGS metagenome assembly MDTA01 (sample SAMN05326648, study PRJNA326480) | marine metagenome | isolation source: seawater | place: Indian Ocean: South | collected 2010 | reverse complement strand
TAAAGAAAGATAAATTATATTTTAATTTACAAGGATATATCAGTCAACAATTAAAGAATTATGGAATCAAAAACATAGAAATAATAAAAAAAGATACTTTCGACAAAAAAAATAATTTTTTTAGCGCTAGAAGATCGCAAAAAAAAGGCTTTGATGATTATGGTAGAAATATTTCAATAATTATGATTAAATGAGTTTCTCTCAAAGAATGAAAATAATTACTGGCAATAGCAATAAAAAACTAAGTCAAAAAATTTCAAAATTTTTAAAAAACAGACTTGTAAACTCAAGTATAAGAAAATTTTCTGATGGAGAAATTTACGTCGAAATAAATGAAAATATAAGAGGAAATAGTATTTTTGTAATTCAGTCAATTTCTTCTCCAGCAAATGATAACTTGATGGAACTCTTGCTTTGCGTAGACGCATTAAAAAGATCATCTGCGAAAAATATTACAGCTGTGATTCCGTATTTTGGATATGCAAGACAAGATAGAAAAGTGGTACCAAGAACGTCCATTTCAGCAAAGCTAGTTTCTAACTTAATAACTAAAGCTGGGGCTGACAGAGTTGTTACTGTAGATCTTCATTCAGGTCAAATACAAGGTTTTTTTGATATACCTGTAGATAACCTATTTGCTACTCCTATATTTGCAAGACATATTAAAAAAAGATTGAAAAATAAAAATCTAATATGTGTTGCACCAGACGTGGGTGGAACTGCGAGAGCGAGAGCGCTTGGTAAAATGTTAAATGTTGGACTTGCAATTGTTGATAAAAGAAGATCTGCTCCAGGTAAATCATTAGTTATGAATGTTATTGGTAACGTTAAAAATAAAGTATGTATTATGGTTGATGATATTATTGACTCTGGTGGAACTATAGTTAATGCGGCAAAGGCACTAAAAGAAAGAGGTGCAAAAGAGGTACACGTTTATGTGACTCATGGTGTATTAAGTGGAGATGCTGTAAAAAAAATACTCAAATCAGAAATTAAAAATCTTATTGTTACGGACACTATAGAAAATTTAGATAAAGTAAAAAAAGCCAAAAATATTGAGGTATTAACGATATCAAATCTTGTTGGTGAAGCTATAAAAAGGATTTCAAACTCAACATCGGTGTCTGATTTATTTAAATAACACTTGTAAATATTTAATTCTTAAGCTAAAAAACAAAACTTTTATGATTTCTATAAATGCAAGCGCTAGAAAAACGGAGACAAAGGGTCATATTAATGCCCTGAGGAAAGAGGGACTTGTCCCTGCAATTATTTATGGCGGTAAAAACGAAAATCAAAAAATATCAGTTTATAAAAAAGAGGTAAAAAATTTAATTCAGAATGAAAACTTTTTATCTAGTGTAGTTTCTTTAGATTTGGATGGTAAAAAAGAAAATGTTTTACCAAGAGATATAGTGTTTGATGTAGTCAGTGACGAACCAATACATTTAGACTTCTTAAGAATTGTAAAAGGTTCAAAAGTAATTTTAGAGATACCTGTTAAATTTATTAATAATGAAAAATCCCCTGGTCTAAAAAGAGGTGGGGTTTTAAATATTGTAAGAAGAAAAGTTGAATTAAAATGTACAACAGAAAATATTCCTAATGAGCTTGTTGTTGATCTTGATGGACTTGATATTGGAGCAAGTATAAAAATTTCTTCTATTAATCTCCCTGAGAATTCTGCTCCAACAATTCAGGGAAGAGATTTTGTTATAGCAACGGTAGCAGCGCCAACAATTGTAAAAGAGCCCGAGAAACCAGCAGAAGATACTGCTGAAGGAGAGGCTACAGAAGCTGCTGCAGAAGGTGGTGCAACTCCAACAACCGAAACTTCAGATAAAGATAAAAAAGAAGAAGCAGCCAAACCTAAAGAGGGTGAAAAAAAAGAAGATCCAAAATCTCAACCAGCCAAAAAATAAAGATTTTAGACTTGAAAATTTAATATTTATGTTACTTTTTGTAGGATTAGGCAATCCAACCCCGAATAGTGAGAACAATAGACATAACGTAGGTTTTAAAGTTATAGATTCTATTAATAAACAATTTGGACTATCAAAACAAAAACCAAAATTTAAAGGACTTTTAACTACTGGAAATATTTCTAATAAAAAAATATACGCAATAAAACCTTTAACATTTATGAACAATTCAGGAATTTGCATCAGAGAATTGCTAGAATACTTTAAAATTGAACCAGAAAATGTAGTAGTTTTTCACGATGATTTAGATATAGAATTTGGAAAAATAAAAGCAAAAAAAGGTGGATCAGACGCAGGTCACAATGGTATTGCTTCTATAGATAAGTTTATTGGAAAAGAGTATTCAAGAGTAAGAATTGGGATTGGAAAACCAGAGACCAAAATATCAATATCAGATTATGTTCTTACAGATTTTAACGAAGATGAAATAAAAAAAGTTGAAAAAATAACAGAAAGTATTACTGAATTTGTGGCAATGTTAATTGATAAAAAGTTAGACTTATTTTCTAGTTCAGTAAACAATAAATAATGGGCTTCAAATGTGGAATAGTTGGGCTGCCAAACGTGGGTAAGTCTACTTTATTTAATGCTCTAACTAATTCAAGTAAAGCTCAAGCGGCAAATTTCCCTTTTTGTACGATTGATCCCAACGAGGGTATTGTACCAATTCCAGATATAAGACTTAATAAATTAAACGAAATTTCAAATTCAAAAAAAAAAATACAAAATACAATTTCATTTGTTGATATTGCTGGATTAGTTAAGGGAGCTTCAAAAGGAGAAGGTTTGGGGAATAAATTTTTATCACATATTAGAGAAGTAGATGCGATTATACATATGATAAGATGTTTCGACTCAGAGAGTATTCAAAACGTAAATTCAAATGTAGATCCAATAAGAGATTTAGAAATAATTCAAACTGAGATGCAGCTAGCAGATATTGAGTCAATACAAAAAAGACTTGATAAAAAAAATAAAAAAAATCAAAATGAGGACGATGTAAAACTATTAGAAATATGTTTAAAATATATTAACTCAGGAGAAAATTTACAAAAATTAAGTGAGCATTTCGATACAAAACAAATCAAAAGAATTGGATTATTATCAATTAAACCATGTCTTTATGTATGTAATGTTGATGAGGATAGTTTGCCAAAAGGTAATAATTATACTCACTCTTTTATAAAGAAATTTGGTAATCAGAATGTTATTTTAATTTCTGCTGAAATTGAAAACCAAATCAATCAACTTGATGATAAAGAAAAAAAAAATTATATGGAAATTCTTCAAATTAAAAAAACAGGATTAAATAATCTTATTGAAAAAGGATTTAAACTTTTGAATTTAGATACTTTTTTTACATCAGGACCTGAGGAAACAAGAGCGTGGACAATAAAAAAAAATTGTACAGCTCCAGAAGCTGCAGGAGAAATCCATACTGACTTTCAAAAAGGATTTATTAGAGCCGAAACAGTATCTTATTTGGATTTTGTAGAGAGTAATGGTTGGACAAATGCGCGGTCAAATGGTAAAATGAGGCTTGAAGGTAAAGATTATATTGTTAAAGATGGTGACATTTTAAACTTTCGTTTCAATACGTGACCAAATCTTTTTCATGGTAAAGTAAACCAATATTGTAATTATTATTAGATAAACAATTGCTCTAAAACCTAATTTATGTCTATTTTCAAGGTGTGGTTCGGCTGCCCAAGTTAAAAAAGTAACAACATCTTTTGCCATTTGATCTGTCGTTGCAATCGTTCCGTCATTATATTCTATTAAATCATCAGACAACGGATTTGACATTCTTATCTTTTTTCCTGCCATATAGGTATTGTAATAAACGCCATCATCTAAGATTACTCCCTCGGGCGGATCATCATAGCCCATTAAAACTGAATAAACATAATCTGCACCACCCTTTCTGGCTTTCACTAATACTGACATATCTGGAGGATAAGCTCCACCATTGGCTGCAGCAGCTTCTTTCTCATTTGAATAAGGTCCAACAAAATTATCAGATAATCTTGCTGGTCTTAAAAACATTTCTCCATCATTATTGGGGCCATCGGTAACTTCAAAACTTGATGCAATTGCTTTTGCTTCTTCTTTTGAAAATTCTGGTCCACCAGGTTCAGATAGATTTCTATAGCTTAAGTATTTCATAGAGTGGCAAGACGCACATACTTCGTTATAAACTTGGTAGCCTCTTTGTAAGGATCCTCTATCAAATTTGCCAAAAAAACCTTTAAAACTCCATCCAGGATTTAAAAGTTTAGTGTTTTGCTCTGCCGCAAAAGAATTAATTCCAAAATTTAAAAAAAATAAAATTAAAAAAAATTTTTTTAAATTTGATATCATATTTTATTTTCATTTTTCTTTACTAGTGATGGATTAGGGTTTCCTCCTAAAATAGGGTCTGTGAGACTAACAGGTATTTGAATTGTTTTTTCCTTAAAGCCTAAGATTGGAAGAATTATTAAAAAATGAGCAAAATAATAAGCAGTTGCTACTCTAGCAACTAATAAATACAAGCCTTCTGCTGGCATTGCACCTACATATCCAAGTATAAGAACGTCAGCAACCAAAAACCAATAAAATTGTTTATATAAAGGTCTGAATATTGTTGATCTTACTTTAGAAGTATCTAGCCACGGTAATATAACTAAAACAAAAATTGCAGCAAACATTGCAATCACCCCTAATAGTTTATCTGGGACAGACCTTAAAATTGCATAAAATGGTAGTAAGTACCATTCAGGCACAATGTGGGGCGGAGTCACCATAGGGTTTGCCTCAATATAATTGTCTGCGTGACCCAAAACATTTGGTGAATAAAAAACGAAAAAAGCAAAAATAATTAAAAAAATTAGCAAAGCAAATAAATCCTTAATTACAATGTAAGGATGAAACGGTACAGTATCGCTTGAAGGTTTTTTTAAGTCGATACCAATTGGGTTGTTGTTTCCAGGAACGTGCAAGGCCCAAATGTGTAATACAACTAAGCCTAATATCAGAAAAGGTATTAGATAATGAAGACTAAAAAATCTTGTCAAAGTAGGATTATCAACAGAATAACCGCCCCATAGCCAAGTAGTAATACTTTCTCCCACAAAAGGTATGGCACTGAATAAATTTGTTATTACAGTTGCACCCCAAAAACTCATTTGTCCCCATGGTAATACATATCCCATAAATGCAGCTGCCATCATAAGAATATAAATTATCATACCCAAAATCCATATTATTTCCCTCGGTGACTTATATGATCCATAATAAAGAGATCTGAATATGTGAATATACACTGCTAAAAAAAACATAGACGCTCCATTTGCATGAACATATCTAATTAACCAGCCATAATTGACGTTTCTCATTATATGTTCAACACTACTGAATGCTAGATCTGCATGTGCTACGTAGTGCATTGCAAGTATTAGTCCTGTTATTATCTGTGTAATTAAACAAAAAGTTAATATACCTCCAAATGTCCACCAATAATTTAAATTTTTTGGTGTAGGATAGTCCGTTAAATGGTTAGCAAGAGTTAATAACGGCAACCTATCATTAAACCATTTTCCAAACTTCGACTTGGGGGTGTAATCATTGCTCATAAGATTTTAGTTATCCAATTTTAATAGTATTGTTGTTTACAAATTCGTATTTTGGTATTTCCATGTTTGTTGGTGCTGGCCCTTTTCGAATCCTTCCAGATGTATCATAATGGGAACCATGACAAGGACAAAACCACCCGTTATACTCACCTTTATCACTTAATGGAACACATCCAAGATGTGTACATACTCCTAGCATAACTAACCATTCGGGGTTTTTTGCTCTATCTTCATCTTTTTCAGGATGTTTTAATTCTTTTAAATCTACTTCTCTAGCTTTATCAATTTCGTCTTGTGTTCTTCTTTTGATAAACACTGGTTTACCTCTCCAAAGGACTGTAATCGATTGACCGGGTTCAATAGAACTTATGTCTACTTCAGTGCTTGCTAATGCTTTGACTGATGCATCAGGATTCATTTGATCAATTAACGGCCAAACCGCTGCCCCAACACCCACTGCACCGGTAGCTACAGTTACTGTGGTTAAAAAATCTCTTCTATTTGGTTTTTTTTTATCTGTCATGTATTGTTATATTTATTGATCTATATATGATTTCTTGTAAGAAAAAAAAGATATTTCTATGGTAAGAATGACACACGAAAAGACTAAAATAGTCCCTAAAATTGCGCTTTATGAGCCAGATATACCTCAAAATACTGCTGCAATAATTAGGACTTGTTCTTGCCTAGGTGCAAATGTTGAGATAATCGAACCATGTGGCTTTTTATTAAATGATAAAAGATTTAAAAGAGTGGTGATGGATTATTTAGACTTGGATCGAATTAAATTTTATAAAAGTGTTGAAGAATTTCTTAAATATAAAAAAAAAAATAGAGTAATACTGATGACAACTAAGGCAAAGAAAAATTACTCAAATTTCAAATTTAAAAAAGATGATACGATACTTTTTGGAAGAGAGAGCATGGGTGTACCGAAAAAAATTCACCAAAAAATTAAATTCAAACTTAAAATCCCAATGCAGGAAAATAAAAGATCTCTAAATGTTGCAACAACTGTTGCAATAACCTTAGCAGAAAACTTAAGGCAAACAAAATATATTTTATGAGTGTAGAAATTAAAAAAAAAGTAGCTAGAAATTGGTTCAAGATGTTACAAAATATTATTTGTAATGAAATTGAAATATTAGAAAGAAAAAAAGATATTTTTAAATCAAAATCATGGTCAAGAGGAAATAATAAAAATGAGGGAGGTGGACAGTTTAGGATTTTTGAGAAAGGAAAAATTTTTGACAAAGTAGGAGTAAATTTTTCAGAAGTTTATGGAAAGTTTTCAAAACAATTTAGAAACAAAATACCTGGTACTGATAAAAATTCAAATTTTTGGGCTTCTGGAATATCTGTTGTAATGCATATGAAAAATCCAAATGTTCCTGCTATGCACTTTAATACGAGGTATATCGTTACCTCACATGGTTGGTTTGGAGGAGGTATAGATGTTACCCCAAGTAAAAAAGATAAAAATTACGAAAAATGGTACCATGAACAACTTAAAAAAATGTGTAATAGTCACAATAAAAACTATTATAAAAAATACAAAAAGTGGTGTGATGATTATTTTTATCTACCACACAGAAAAGAAATAAGGGGAATAGGTGGAATTTTTTTTGATTATAAAAAAGATAATTGGGAAAAAGATTTTTCTTTTGTTAGGGACGTAGGTATAATTTTTAAAAACATATTTAGAGAAACAATAATTAAAAAAAATAAAAAAAAGTGGGTATATAAAGATAAAGAAAATCAATTTTTAAAAAGAGGAAGATATGTTGAGTTTAATTTACTCTACGATAGAGGAACAAAGTTTGGTTTACAAACTGGTGGAAACGTTGAAGGTATATTAATGTCTCTTCCTCCTACTGCTAAATGGAAATAAGATGGATAAAGAGCCCATAACAATAATAGGTTTAGAAAAAATAAAAGAAGAATTGATTTTTTTAAAAGAAAAAAAAAGACCAGAAATTGTTTCAGCAATTGCAGAGGCTAGATCTCATGGAGATTTAAAAGAAAATGCTGAGTATCATGCAGCTAAAGAACAGCAAGCACATAATGAAGGAAGAATTCAAGAAATTGAAAATACGATCGCTATAGCAAACGTTATTGATGTAACCAAAATTAATAATGACGGTAAAGTAATTTTTGGATCTACTGTTAATTTAACTAATCTTGATACAAATGAAAAAATAAACTATAAAATTGTTGGTAAAGATGAAGCAGATCTTAAAAATAATTTATTATATTTCAAATCTCCGATTGGAAAAGGTTTAATTGGTAAAAAAAAAGGCGACCTTGTAGAGATTATAACTCCAGCTGGGACTAAAAATTTTGAAATAATTAACGTTAAATATATCTAATTATAAATTATATTCTCTATTTCTATATTTGAAATATTAAAACTATTATCTATCCAAACTTTTTCAATTTTTTTCAATTTGTTTCCCAATTCTTTACCTTCTTTCAGATGATAATTCTTCATTAAATCTTTCGCTTTAATTGGAAAAACAGGACGACCTTTTGTGATAATTATATTTTTTAAACTTAAAAGTTTTTTATCAACTTTTTTTGAATTGAAAATTTTAAAATCAACTAAATCTATTAGATATTCTTTTCCATAAAAGTAAAATATCTCACACAAATTTTTTTCAGAAAAATATTTTTTATCATTTAAATTTTTAAAAGCATTTTTTAAAAATAAAATTCTTTTTTTCTCATCATTTGAGAAATGAAATTTATATAAAAAAAAATCAATATTATCGGAGTCATCGATAACAAGTAATGCTAGTTTAAATATTGAATCCTTTGAGGGAAATATTTTCATAGAATATTCATTTAATTTCTTCAGTCTTGAGATACTTTCTAATTGAGGAAATATTAACAGAATTATTTCAAGTAAAAATCCATCTTTAATTATATTTAAAAAATTTTTAGTTATTATTATTTTCTTTAATTCACTCAATAATCTTTCATTTGAAAGATATTTGATACCTGTAATATTTTTTTTTATTATTTTTTTAATTGATGTGTCGTGATCAAATTTACTATAATTGATAAAGAAGCGAATATATCTTAGTATTCTTAAATAATCTTCTTTAATTCTTTCTTCTGCGTTTCCAATAAATTTAACTTTTCCAATTAAAATATCTTTTTTTCCATCTGTTGGATCAAATAAATTACCATCTATATCTGAATAAATTGCATTAATCGTAAAATCTCTTCTCATGGCATCTAATTCCCAATTATTCGTAAATTCAACAACTGCCTTTCTCCCATCAGTTGAGATATCTTTTCTCAAAGTAGTTATTTCAAATTTTTTGTCGTTTACAATGGCTGTAACAGTTCCATGTTCAAAACCTGTTTTATAAAATTTAATTTTTTCTTTATCTAGTGCTTCACAAATTTGATTTGGATTTAGATTTGTCGCTAAATCAATATCATCGACTTTCTCTTTACTTAGTATTTTTCTTATACATCCACCCACATATCTAATTTCACTTTCTTCTGAAAATTCATTTATAGCTGAAAATATTTTATTAATTTCTAATTCTGATTTAATACTTTTAAATTCAATATTTTCTTTATTGTTATTCTTTATTTGGGTTAAAATTAAATTTAATAACTTTTTCATAATTGGCTGGGGCGCTAGGATTCGAACCTAGGATGGCGGTACCAAAAACCGCTGCCTTACCGCTTGGCTACGCCCCAAAATTGTATTCCTATAACACAAATTAAATTTTTTATATAGCTTTTGATATAACACACCAATGTTTCTTATATTTTTTTTTAATCAATTTTAATGCATTTAAACAGCTTTTTTTACTACTTGAATAGCCTATGATGCATGAGCCAGATCCTGTCATTCTTACAAAATTGAAATTGCCAGTATTTTCTAAGCTTTTTTTAATATATTTAAGGGACGGGTATTTTTTAAAAGCTACTTTTTCTAGGTCATTACTTAATAGTTTAATAAAATTTAGATTTAAGTTTTTAGAATTTATTGATTTCAGCTTTATAGCAGAGAAAGACTTTACACCTTTATAAATTTCTTTAGTAGAGCAACCTATCTGTGGTTTAATTAGTAGACAGTAAAATTTTAATTTTTTATCAAAACGCAACAACTCGCCACTGCTTTTTAATACTGACAGATTTTTTTTAGTTCCTAATAAAACATCTGATCCAATTAACTTACATATTCTTATTAATTGTACATTGGATAATTTAATAATTTTTTTATCTAATAGATAATTAAGAAGTGTTGCTGCATTCATAGAACCGCCACCAAGTCCTGATTTTATTGGTATATTTTTTCGTATATTTATTTTGAATTTTTGATTCCCTAGAATCCTATATTTTTCAAGAGTATCTAAAAGCATTTTTATTGTATTTCTAGTTCCTATATTTTTTGAGAATCTTCCAGTGAAAGTTATTTTATGGTTAATATTTTGAGATTTTTTGATAATTATTTCATCATGAAGATTTATGAAAAAAAATATGCTCTCAATTTGGTGCATTTTATTTTCATTTTTTTTTAATACACCAAGTGATAAGTTGACTTTCGCAAAAGACTTAATTTTGGTCATTCTCAAACTTTAATTAAACCGTTTAAAATTTTAGATGATATTTTTTTTCTCATTTCATCATTTACATCATCTAATTTTAAAACATAATTCCAAATATATCTTGCTTGAATTTTTCTATCTAATTTCCAGAGTATATCTCCGTAATGATCATTAACAATAGGATCGTCAGGCATTAAAATTACTGCTTTAAGAATATATTCCTCTGCACTTTTATAATCTCCTATTAAAAAATATGCCCATCCAATTGAGTCAATTATATATGGATCTTCACTTTCTTGGTCATAGGCAATTTTAAGCATGTCAAGAGCTTCGTTTATTTTTATGTTCCTCTCAAGCCATGAATAAGCTAAATAATTTAGTAAATATGGTTCATCGGGTTTAATTTCTAATGCATTTAAAAAATCTTTATCTGATTTTTTATAATTTTGCATTCGCTCATAACTGCCACCTCTTCTGTAGAGAACATCTGCAAGATTTTCAGATCCCTTTTTTAATTTTGATATGACTAAAGAATAATAATAAATGGATCTATCATAAATCCCATAATTTTTATAAATATTACCCATTTCATATAAAGTTTTAATATTAGGATCTTTTATATGTTTAAATTTTGATTCAATAAAGTTTTGTGATTTCTTTTTATTTTGTAACTTTGATATAATTTGCGCCTTCTTTCTAATTTTATACCAAATGTAAATTTCATCTTTATTTGGTATACTATTCAAAGATTTTTCAGATTTTTTAAACTGTTGATTTGTGAAATAATTGTCAACTTCCAGTGCAATATTAAAATAAAATTTGGTATTAAGATAATTTGAAATCTTTAAGTAAAATTCTGAGAGTAAAAAATCTCCCTCAGTAGAATATAAATTAGATATCAAAAAGAAGAATTCAGCGAGAATATCAGTTTCATTTTGGCAAGAAAAATATTCAGAATATTTGTTTAATTTATTGCTATTAATCCATTCTTTTGCTTGCAAAAGTAAAAGGCTTTCATTTAAAATATTAATCGTATCTGCAACACTTTTTGCAGCATTTAAATTATTGTTTTTAATTAAATAATGTAAATAAAAAAACTTATATCTTGAATAATTGCCATCTGAGGAATTTATTAATTTTTTGAAATATAGATCGGTCTTATGATCGTTTAAATAACAATTTTGAAAAGCTTGATTTATTTCACTTATTTTTCCATAATTTTTATTATTTATAAACTTTTTATTTATAAACAATTCATTAAAATCTTTAAGACTATTATAGATAATAAATTGATAAGTTCCATCATTTTTGAATTTTTCTAACTTTGCAATTTGATTTGAAGCTTCATAAAAGTTTTTTCTTTTAATTGAGTCTAAAATTATGAGAAGTTTACTTTCAAAAAAATCGTTGAATTTTGCTTGTTTTGCAAGTTTTACTTTGTTAATAGCTTCAGAAAATTTGTTATTGCTAACTAGTACAAAAATATATTCTTTAAGAAAATTTTCATGTTTGTTAACTAGGCTTTTAGACGAATTAAAGAAGCCAAGAGATTTTTTAAAATCTTTATTTTGGTATGAAATTAATCCAGATAAATAATTTGACAAATACCGAGGGTTGAAATCTAGTTTATCTTCAGATTTTGAATATGAATTTGATTGACTTAAAATAAATGTTAAAAGAAAAGTAATTAATATTCTCATATAGATATTTTATGACTATAGATAACAAAAATCAAAATGACAAAATAAACTCTGAATTGATTAATTCTTACAATATAAATTATGAATTTGAAAATAAACCTATAAATAGGACCAATATTTCTTCTACTTATGAGGGAAAATTAAGCTTAATTAAATCTCTTAAAAAGAAAATTATAGAAATAAAAAATTGTGAATTAGAGAAAAATTCAAAAAATTTAGTATTTGGTGAGGGTGATTTGTTTTCCGATTTAATGATAATAGGTGAAGGTCCCGGCGCTAAAGAGGATGAGGAAGGAAAACCTTTTGTTGGTGATGCTGGAAAATTATTAGACAAAATGTTGATGGCAATTAATATCGAAAGAAAAAATATTTATATTTCTAATGTTGTTAATTTTAGACCACCAGGTAATCGTAAACCTGAGGTTAACGAAATAAATAGATACTCATCTTTTTTAAAAGAGCATATTTCTATAATCAGTCCGAAAATACTTATTTTATTAGGTAGCACGGCAATGGAGTGTTTTTTTGGAAATAAAATAAAAATTTCAAAAGAAAGAGGTAAATGGAAAGAAATTATAATTAATAACAAAACTTATTTATCAATGATAACTTTTCATCCAGCTTATTTGTTAAGAAAACCTGAACAAAAAAAGTTTTCCTGGATTGATCTTAAGGAATTAAGAAAAAAAATTAATGAATTAAAGTTAAAAGCTTAAATGAAAATATTGATAGCTGGAGTAGATGAGGTTGGACGAGGGAGTTTAATTGGACCTGTCTATGCTGCTGCTGTAATATTAAGAAATACAGCGAATAAAAAAAAATTTAAGGACTCAAAAAAATTATCAAAAAAAAAGCGTGAAGAACTAGAAATTTATATTAAAAGAAATACATACTGGTCCATCGGCTCAGCAAATGTTAAGGAAATAGAAAAATTAAATATTTTAAATGCAACTATGTTAGCAATGGAGAGAGCAATTAAAAAATTGAAAATTAAACCTACATTGGTATTGGTTGATGGAAACAAGACACCAGAAATTAAAAATATTAAGCTTAAAAGCATAATAAAAGGAGATAACAAAATTCCAGAAATTTCAGCAGCCTCGATAATTGCTAAAGTTGCTCGTGATCGGTTTGTATCTGGCTTAGGAAAAAAATTTAAAGACTATAAATGGGATCAAAATTTTGGTTACGGTACTAAACAACATTTAAAGGCAATAAGAGATTTTGGAATCACTCCACACCATAGAAAAACTTTTTCACCAATAAATAAAATAAAATAAGTTTCACGTGGAAATACTAGATATTGTTATTTTAAAAACCAAGCACACAAATTAAAGCTAAATAATTCAATCTCAAGTTGACCCAGGAATCTTTTTGGAGTCTAATTAATTCTTACAAATGCTTTTTGATTTTAAAGATAAATTAATTAATGGTGACAGTTTAGAAGAGCTGAAAAAAATTCCTAATGAAACTTTTGACTTAATTTTTGCAGATCCTCCTTATAATTTACAATTAAAAAATAAATTAACTAGACCAGACAGGTCAAAGGTCTGTGCTGTTAATGATAAATGGGATCAATTTGATAATTTTAAAAAATACGATAAATTTACTTATGATTGGTTAAGTGAATGTAAAAGAACTTTAAAAAAAGATGGGGCAATTTGGGTAATTGGTAGTTATCACAATATTTTTAGAGTTGGTGCTGCAATTCAAAATTTGGGTTTTTGG
>MDTA01167655.1_pt1 | contig 13595 bp, 19 predicted proteins | sample 811151 | NCBI WGS metagenome assembly MDTA01 (sample SAMN05326648, study PRJNA326480) | marine metagenome | isolation source: seawater | place: Indian Ocean: South | collected 2010 | reverse complement strand
TTCTACAAAATCTTCTGCGGCTCTGAATATGACACCACTCTCGACACGTATACGTACATTTTCATGTAGTCTATAGAAGTCGTCTATATTATCATCTAGTACCCAGTGATAATCGGCACCAATAGATATCGAATGATCCCAACACCAGTTTCTTGCTCTACCTGGGCCATCACCATGATTGCTAAACGGAAGTTCTAAAAGAGTCACTAAATCTAAATCAAAGTTCTTTAGTGCTTTTTCGTAGTTATCCCAATCTTGAGGTTCTATAGCAATATAATGTGGTATTCTCATACGATTTAAACTACGTGAAGTCTTCATAGACTCATGTCGTGTTTTAGATATAATATAAACTGGGTGTCTAGGATTTGTCATGCAAAAAACTTTTCTAATGATGATATTTGTGTTGTTTCAATTTTTGTATTATTAAATATATAATCATACTCTTTTCTAATCAAAGAGTCAAGTGCCAAATTATTCCATTCTCGTTTACTGATACTATCTGATTTATTCCATGCACTTTCAAAGAAGTGTTGAACTGTAAAAGATTTTTCTGCTATCTCATCTATACTTGGCATTGTATGTCCAAACAATTCAGTTTTACCATCTAATCTTGATGGACTTTCCATTGAGTAACATTTACCTTCACCTAACCAAGCTGGTAGAGGACAGAAATATATTGGTTGATAAACTTTGGCTGTAGTATCTGTTGAACATATTTTCTTTACTGTCCATAATACTGAGTTCCATTCATCAGAACTATTTTTAGGATCTGTCTTTAATTTTTCTATTATCCAATCTGCTAAATCATTTACTTGTTGTTTTGTATTTGGGCCAACTTTTATTGGAAAAGCAGTTAGTTCTTTTCCGTCCCAACTATTATCGTGTACTTTCATTGGTGGTTTATTTTTACCCCATTGAGGTGCAAATCCACCAGTCTTCTTACTTGGCATTGTAGCAAACCAAGAGTTATGTTCAGGAAACTTTTTAAGTACAACCGCATCCATATCAAGCACAACACCCTCTACTTGTGATGCTCTTTTCAATCTAATCGCATCAGCAATATGTGCTATAGAATGTCCGTTCATCAATGCCATATGAGCAGTATCATAGGACATTATTGTTGAAGCATCTTTTATTTTGATACCAGCTGGTGGTTCTGACACATTCTGATAAGTCCACAATTCAACATCATTACCAATTTTTCTATGTGACTCAATAACTAATTCATGAAATGGTGAAAATTTAAGTTCTGAACTTCTCCATGCATCTCGAAAGTAAGTATCACTATTCGGCTTGTTAGTCCAGAATAAAATTATCTTCATTCTTCAATCCATCTTAGTAGAGAATTTTTAGTTATCTCTAACTTAGGATACCACATAGATTTTGTTTTCTCTGTTGGTTTCATTTCTGAATCAACTGCTGAATACTTCTTACAAAACTCATCAAAGTCTTCTTTATTTCTAAAGTGTAATTGAAGTGTCTTATATGTTTTCTTATCTTCTTGTTTGTACTCAGGCATTTCTTTCCAATGCTTTTTCCATGGCTCTTCAACTACTGCTTCATCAAGTTCAGGCATAAAAGATGTTAAGTCAGCATTTGGTTTTTCTTTTACACCCATCAAACTTTCATACTTAGTAGATTCTTTTATTTTTTCAGACATCTTTACCTCTACAATTTAATAGCTAATGTTACTAATATACCAATTAATAATATATTTGTCAAGATCATTTGAATACATAATATCATATGATACCATACCCATCTGTGTTTATAGAGATTATGTTCTGTAAATTTTTCATCTACAGATTCTTCACCGTTTTCTATAGGGTGTTTCTTAAAACCAAGAGTTGTCAATATATCCATTATTTCTTCCTTTGTTTTCTTAGTCTATCTAACCTCTTCTTTTGTCTCTTAGCTAAATCTAAATGATATCGATTTGCTCTACGTGTGAATGGTATGCCATTTAAACTGTCAACTGCATGTTGAAATAGTCCAGCAGTTACACCCTCAAACTTTATAGTATTTGTTTCACCTTTTAAGTTGGTGTATCTACATCTTATTTCTTTATGTCGTTTGACTTTTAAGAAAAGTCCTGGAAATGAATAAGAAGTTTCTTCGTTTAAAAACTTATCTTCTGAGTAATTCACTATCTTTGGATTAAACACTGGAAATACACTATCAGCATCGCCTGGATTACCAAGGACGAAAGCTTTTTCATCTCTTGATAAATCACTAGCAGTTACACATAGTAACTTACTTTGCAATAGTTCATTTTTCAATATATCGAATATTTCTTGATTGTCCATGTTCTCTTTCTAATTTTCTATTCAATCTTCTATCTTGGGCTTTGCCAGATTTTTTCATAGCTTTTTCCCAACCTCTACTTGTAGAGTGAGTTTTACTACGTTTTATTCTCTCGTTTGCCATATAAATTAATAGCTCCATTTTTTATTTTTACATCATCTCTTAACCAATTTGGACGATTATCAAAGTAATACCAAGCACAATTATCTTTACCAACTGATTTACTATCTGGTATCCATTTAACTCTACCAACACTTATAACACTACGTAACATATCTTGATATGGTATACTTTGCTTCGTGTGAATCCAATCTGCATCAAATAATAAAAACATACCAACTTTACTAGAAAATTTATCTATCATACTATGTAGGATTTTCCTATCCCAGGGTGGATTAGTTATGATGAAATGAGTAGATTCTTTTATATTCAATTCAAACATATCTAGTTTTTGTATCCAATCAACTTGGGGTTCAAGATCAGATGCTAATTGTAAACTAGCACCAGTACAATGCTCTTTAATATGCTCTATTAATTTACCATCTCCAGCACATGGCTCAATATAAGTAAAATTAAATGGAAGATGAGGTAATAATGGAAGAAAAGCTTCAATCGGTGTCGGATAGAAATCTCTTTCTTTTCTTTCATAGTCACTTCTCTTTCCCATTATGCCGCTATCCTACTAAAGTTTTTAATCTTTTCAAATCGAATTTCTTTCTTAAATTTTTCAGCAAGTATCTCACCTTTGTGAGATATTACAAATACATTTGTCTGACTATCTAATTGATTCAATAACTTTAGAAATTCATCACACCCATTATTATCTAATGATGCATCAAATACTTCATCAAGTATTAGTAGATTTGTATTGATAGAGTTCTTGAGTTTTGCTATAGAACGCCAAGTAAACAATAATGCTAAGTCTATTCTCATTTTCTCACCTTCTGAAAAAGATGCATAAGAAAATTCATCTCTGTGTCTACTCTTGATAACTTCGTTGAACTGTTCATCTAGTTCAAACAATACAAAGAAATCTAAGGCTGCCAGATATTTGTTAATAAGTTTGTTCATCACTGGTACATACTGCTTAATAATTTTCTTTTTGATGCCATCATCTTTCAACATGTTTACTGCTACACCATATAACTCTTTTTCATTTATGAGTTCTTCTTTCTTAGTTTCATGTAATCTTTTATCATCTTCATGTGTTTTCAAAGTTTCAATTGCATCTGTAGAATCTACACCAGTAGATTTTATCTTTTCAATCTCATCTTGATTCTTCTTGATAGACTTATTTAGGGATTTTATATTTGAGTTATTCTCGGTTATCTGTGTCTGAAGAGAATTAAGTTCTGTCTGCTTTTTCATTAGTTCCATAATTCTCTTATCTAACTTTGCAACTTCTTCTACAAGTTTATCTTCACCATCATGTATTTCTTTCTGTTGCTCTTCATGTTCTGCTATCTTTTGTTTCTTGATAGTCTCGTCAATTTCTTGTGAACATGTTGGACAATTATTTGTTTCAGCAAAGAACTGGATCTTTTTCTGCAAGTTCTTTACTTTAGTAGTCATTCTCTTGTGAATATCATCAAGTTTAGTTCTCTTTGTTTCTTCAGCTTTAAGTGGTTCAACTTGCTCTGATAGCTTTTCAATATCTTCTAGTATGTTATTAGATAGTTGTGACAAATCATTTATTTCATCTTGGGCACCGTCAATAAGTCCCTGAAATGTTGCAATTGTGTCATCATTCTGTTCTTTAAGTTTACGTATATAAGATGTCTGAGTATCTATTTTACTCTGTAATAAATCAATCTGATAATCAGTATCACGTATCGACTCTTTGTTATCTGCTACCCTATCTTTGAGTAGTTTACCCATATTAGAAAAGATACTAATATCTAACAAATCTTCAATGACTTCTCTTCTATGCGATACTGATAGTTGCATGAATGGTATAAAAGTAGATGCACCCAATACAACTATCTGAGTAAAAGATTTAAAGTTTAGTTTGAGTATAGTTTCTTCTAACTGTTTCTGATAATCTCTTTGTGATCCTGGCTGATTAAGTAAAATATCATCTTGATATATTTCGAATACTGATGGTTTCATACCTCTACGTATTCTATAGTTTTGTTTACCAATAGAAAAATTAATCTCAACTTCTAACCCAGCCATATTGATTGAGTTCATCATTTGAGATTTACTAATCTTACGAAATGGTTTGTTGAACAATACAAAACAAAGTGCATCAAGTATTGTTGACTTACCAGATCCGTTTTCACCTACTATGATTGTATTAGCATGATCATTTAAAGTTACCTCAGTCCAAACATTACCCGTTGATAGAAAATTCTTCCAACGAATATCTTTAAAATATATCATCTACTCCTCCATTGTGTATACTATACAACTCTATGAAGTCTTTGTCAAGTAAATTTACCACCAGATACTATGCTTATTTCTTATATCAGTAGCTGAAATGTCTTCTATCTCTTTACTAAGTTTTTCTTGTTGTATAGTATAACCAACATCACGGCCATAAGTAATATGTGTAATGTTTGGTACACTAATGATCTCATATTTACCTTTGTAATCTTTGAGAGCATCATCTATCATTTTACATCTTTCTTCAAAGCTGAAAGGATTCTTTTCAGAACCATCTTGCTCTCTTAGTAAGATTGCTACTTGAGAAGTTTTTGAAAGTGCAACCTTAAAAAGTTCAGTATGCCCTTTATGCCAGGGTTGAAATCTTCCAAGCATTTGTGTAGTTGGTTTAGTTCTATCCATTCTTTTACCCTATAGTCAACAGTTAAAATTTCTCTCATAGTAGGTTTTTCAAATACTTTATTCGTATCTTCATATCTACCCTTTTTTATTGTGTCCATAAATATAGTTATATCAGCATTTATTATTTGTCTAATCTCTTCTTTAGGTGCAACAAAATCAAGAATACCAACTTGTTTAGACATTCTCTCTGCTTGTCGCCATCTACCAACTTCACTAAAATCCCAGTCTTTATGTAATTCTCTATAAAAATCTGCATTGTGATGAGGCACGTTGAAATGATAGGCAAGTTCTCTTGCAAGAGTGGTTTTACCTGAACCAGGCAAACCGAATATTAGTATTTTCATTCTTGATTTCTTTCAGCTATTCAAACTGTTCTCTTAGAGTATCTTTTACATCTTGTGGTATTCTAGTGGGTTTACCATTATTTACATATGCTAATCTTACAGTTGCTAGAAAAATTAAATCTTCATTAGGGCCAAATTCTGTATCTCTAGTAATTATTTGATTAACACCAACAGTTGCATTTTTTATGTAATCTAGTTTAGTTGTTACTGTTAATAAGTCATTGAACTTTGCAGGACTTTTAAAGTCTGCACATATATTGGACACTGCAAAACTATTTTTAAGTGTGTGAAAGTTTTCTAAATCACGGATAGATTCTGTTCTACCTCTTTCTAGATATTTAAAATAATTAGCATAGTAAACTATGCCTAAAAAATCTGTATCTTCATGATAAACTCTTACTTGGTGTTCCATTATATTTCCATATATAAAGCTTCATTATATAGTGTTCTCATCAAACTGTCAAGTTTTTTCTTGGGAACACTTGTTTCCATATTCTCAATATACTTAGACAATATAGTAACTGTATCTTGAGTTTCATTTACTAAATCTTCATCATTTTCTAAATGTAAGTTTAAATGATCATCTACTATTTGAATAGCTATGGGATTTTCTTGATAGAGTTTGTCCATGAACAAATCAAATGTGTATGGATTTTCTTTTTGTTGTGTTATCACTTTTATAAAAGTATTTTCATACATAGAATAATCTTGATGTAATATCTCATCAGAAGTTTTATTTACATCATCATAGAATATTTTATGAAACATACGATAAGGGTTACGTATCATTTTTAATTCTCTAGTGTTAGTATCAAAGATATGAAAACCCTTGGGATCTTGGTAGTCACTCCATGTAAGTTCATACTGTGTGCCCAGATACTCTATATTTCTATTTGATGATTTTGTGTGAAAATGGCCAGAACATACTATGTCAAAGTTTTTAAAATCTTCTACATTCATACCATGTTCGTTAGTATGCCCTCTCATCATTGGTGAACCAGCTATCTCTAAATGTCCAAAACATATTTGAGATTTAGAATTTTTTATTTCATTAATACAGTTTGCATAATTACTAGAATTAATCCATGGCATAAAAAGAATATCAGTTCCATCAAATGTTTGCACAGAAGGCTCTGAGTAATATGATACATTATGTTGATCAAATAGTTCTGCCATAGAATTGATATCATTTGTATTTTTATAGGGTACATCATGATTACCAACAATGACATGAAAGTCAAGTCCTCTATCAAGTATTGGATTGATAAGACTTTCTTTCAAATGTCTGAGAGTTACAAAGTTAATATATTTACGTCTATCTACAATATCACCAAGATGTACTATTGTAGTTATCTGATGTTCATCTATGTATGGTAGAAATATATTATCTACAAATCTTCTGAAGTAATTTAAAAAGTGTTGTGAATCATTTCGCACACCCCAATGGGTGTCATTAATCAAAGCTATTTTCATTTACTCTTCCATAAACTTATCAAGTGGTGTTACACTCTTAACTTTCTTTTTTCTTCTTTTATGATCTTCAAAGTTTTCTATGAAATCGTGCATATATTCCTCACTCCATTCATTATACTTTATCTTATCATTATAAGTTGAGCCACCATCATGATCATGTTTCTCAGTTGTTTCACCAAAAAGATTTGTATTCTCAGATGCTTTATACTTAGTATACAAATATTTCTTTTCTTTTTGTATACGTCTTAGAAATGCAAAGTATATAATCTGAGTAAAATATGCAAATGGATTCTTTGATTTTTCTGGATTAAAATTATCGATATATTGAAGACAATTTTCTACACCATCAGATATCATTTCTTCTCTAAATGTATAATTCACAAAATTTGGTTTGTATGATAAATGTGTAGCTATTTTCATAATGCAATCACCGATATAGTAAGGAACTCTCGGACGATCTTCTTCTGAACTGCTGATTACAGATTCTCTATATTTTATCATCTCTGCTAGAAATTTTTTATTATCAACATAATTATGTTTTTGTCTTTTTGCCATATCAATGCAACGTAATTCTATTGTTTGATGTTAATGTATTCATTGCTTTCTTCACTCTTTCTTTCAATTGATCAATATTTTCTTTATCCACTTCGCCCCTAACTTTTGATAAAGATTTAGTATAAAATCCTCTTATATCTTTAGGTACTTCTACAGACATTATCACATGTTGCATACTAATGTCAACACTTAAATTATCTTCTTCAAATGGTACCCAGAATGTTGTAATCATAGCGGGACCACCAAAGTGTTCGACAATATCTAACTTGAGTGGTTCTTTTACTGTCATCTTATTATTATCTCTGAAAGTTACTCTAGCAAGTAGAGTTTCACCATTTGATAGTTTAATTATGGAGATCATCTTTTAACCTTATGTTATATATCTTGTAATCAAATTCTTCTTCATTATACATTTTCACACGTACTGCAAAGTGTTTAAGAGTAAAATTATTCCAAGACTTCCAAGATAAATCATCAGAAATATCGTATAAAGTCGCCACAGTTTTTTGTTCACCTTTTCTTAAACCTCTACCTATTGATTGCAAGTTTCTTATGCGAGACTTAGTAGGACTAGCAAAGATAATATTATGTAAGTTTCGTATATTGATACCAGTTGAGAATGTACCATAACTAGCAACGATAATTGCATCTTTTTCTTTTTCAGTAATTTCTCTAGCACGTTCCCTTTCTTGTACATCTACACCACCATATATAAAAAATATCTTTCTGTCTTTAACACTACTATTTATTAAGTCATATATTATTTTACCATGCTTTTCTACCATCTGAAACAATATGAGAGTATTACCCTTTCTACTCAATGCTAAGTTTTTTATAAAATTATTTCTTGGTGTATGGCCTGCTAAAAACTTAATCTCTTCATCATACTTTGCATTACTCATCATTTTACGTGTTGCATCACTATATTTAAGAACTAATGCTTTAATTTTTAAGTCTGCTATTGTTTTACTATCAATTAATTGTCTAGTAGAAATAACTTTCATAACTGGACCAAACAAACCTTCTAACACTAATCTATGTGTCTGTGTACCATCTAATGTGCCAGTAAAACCAAATCTATAATCGCATCTCTCTAACTTAGTCATAATTCTTGTAAGTGAATTTGCTTTGAATAAATGAGCTTCATCGCCAATTACCATATCAAACTGATCAAACCATTTCTTAGGTTGTTTGTATATAGATTGCCATGTAGAAATAAAAATGTCTGCCTCTGCATTTTTGTCTTGCCCTGCCATAATTAAATGTGTAGAATAACTATTGTTAGAATCAGAATAATCTTTAAAGTCTTTATCTAACTGATAAACTAATGACGTTGTGGGGACAATAATTAACTTTTTCCCTGGTATATAATCACATAACATAAAAATTATTAAAGATTTACCACTAGCAGTAGGAGATAATACGAGGGCCCTTTCATTTCGTAGAGCATGGGCAAATGCTCCGATTTGATAGTCACGAGGCTTTATTTTATAATCTTTACAGAATACTTCGGCTTCTTTTGTAGATATATCATTTATATCATCTAAGCCGTCTAGAATATTTAAATCATAATCTCTCTGTTCAGCAAAAAGTTTTATGTGATGAATGAGTCCACGATATATAAGTTTAGTATTTACATTATATAATCTAATCTTACCGTCCCAGTATCGATTACGATATGCAGGCATAAATGATGCACCTGGTACATCAAAAGTGAAGTACTCACTTATTTCTTTCGAGATACCATTTTCTGTTTCAATTCTAACATGGACAGAGTCTTTTGCTCTGATTGTAATGGTGTCTCTTCTTCTGGGAATAGTTTCGTAGTTTTGTATGGATATACTTTTGTCCATAATATTGCATTATCTTTCTTAAACTTTTCAATTCGCATTTTTAAGAGTGCAACTCTATCTTCGCTATCCAGTGATAAATCTGTTCCAGTCGATTGCATTTTTTATCTGAAAGCCTCTGTTATTTATTTGTCGTAAAACTGCTTCTAAATAGTTTACTTTTTCTTCTTGTAATGATACACGTAAACTATGCTCTGTAAGAGCATTATCGCTATCAATATATAAATCAACTTCATTCTTTAAAAGTTTTTTATAGAACTGGTCCCTACCAAGTTCTTTGAGTTCTTGTTCATCTAATTCACCAAGATAATACTCAAGTAAAACTCTACGTTTCTTTTTTAACTCTGCTTTTGCTGAGAATAGTTTTATTCTTTCAGCCATAAATATTTTTAAGTACTTATTATGTAAAACTGGTATATTTGAACTTTCTGTAGCAAGTTCTGTTTCATCAATTTTACTATCTTTAGTCCACATTTCCATAATGTCTTCTATCTTCAAGTATCTTCTCCTACACTTAATCTTAATACTTCTATTATCTGTTTTTCTGTAGAACAAACAACTTTATGTATATCTTTTATTTCATTATATTCTGCATAAATTCTTCTTACCATATTCCGTATGTCAGGAGGATTATTAGCATATACAATACATTCTTCTACTGTATTAAATCTTGGATTTGTAAAAACAAATGTTTCCATTGTGCCATTCTGTAATACACCAGAAAAAATAACAACAACTAACCATTTCATTATTCATCTTTCTTTTCTTTAAATTGTACTTTCTGTCTCATACTTAATTGAGAACGAAACTTTTTTCTTTCTTCAGGTACGTTTTGTACATATATTTTTATAGCTGTGTAAGCAAAGCCTTTAAACAGAAGCTTACCATTATGCCAGACAATACCTTTACTTCTGTCTAACTCTAGAGCATATTCTCCATGTTCGTATACTAATATACCCATTATAGCATACCTATTTTATGATGTCAATTGAATACTTCCTATAAGCAAATGAAACAGAGCCTTGTAGATACTCAACTTCACTATTCTGTACATTAAATTCTAAACCACCTATACTTATAGGATATAAATCTATAAATTTAATTTCTATATTTGGTTGATACTGTGCTGTAGTTACCAATAGAGAACCATCAGAATGTGTTTTACCAGCATGTGTGTTTGTTGCTTGAAGTGCCGCTTGTAAGTTTGCTCTTTGTTGAAAATTATCTGGATATCCTAAACCTTCTAACCAATCATATATTTCTTTAAAATTTTTCATATCTTCATCAACTTGAAATCTTAATTCGAGTGGTGAGAATGTTAGTTTGTCGCCAGGCACTGGTATTTTTATGAATAGATTATCTTGATCAACTTGTCCTAATGTAATATCAGGTATCGTTGCAGATGTACAAAAATAATTTACGTGTGGTAATTTTTGTATTGAAAATTTGAAGCCCGTTGGTGATAAAAAACTTAGATTATCGGGCATTGTTTGTTGTAGTGCCATTGCATGAACTCCTTACACACTATTTATAAGTCCATGCAATGGGCTTTTTATTCTAAGGTTTTACTGCATCTATCCCAGGAAGATAGTCACTCATACCTAATAATTCACCTACAGTAAATTTACCACCAAATGGATCTAATTCACCATTAGTAATTTTCTCAGCTAATATAGTAGCTACATTACTTACTTCTTCAGGCATGTTTGTGTATGGTGCCATTTTTACCATACCAGTATCCATACCACCCCATGTATCTGAAGATTCCCAAGTTCCGTCAATAAGTGCTTTTACTCGTTCTACATAATATGGACCCCAATCATCAATAATCGCAGTCAATTGTGTATTTGGTGCAAAGTTTATCATATCAGATGCTTGTCCAAATGCTAACACACCTTTTTGTTCAGCAACTTGTAAAGCCGCAGGAGAGTCTGTGTGTTGTGTAATAATATCAGCACCTTGATTTATCAATACTGTAGCCGCATCGGCTTCTTTACTAGGATCATACCAAGTATTTACCCATATTACATCTATATCAAAATCAGGATTTACAGAAGTTGCACCGAGATAAAAAGAATTTATCCCACGAATAACTTCTGGTATAGGAAAAGAAGCGATATATCCAGCTTTACCCTTTTCACTCATCATACCAGCAATCACACCTTGAATATATCTTCCTTCATAAAATTTAGAAGAATATACTGACATATTTGGAGCTGTTTTGTAGCCAGTAGCATGTTCAAACTTTACATTTGGAAATCTCTCTGCAACTTTTAGAGTAGCTTCCATATAACCAAAAGAAGTAGTGAATATAATATCAGCACCATTCATAACCATACTAGTCATAACTCTTTCAGCATCAGGTCCTTCTGCTACATTTTCTACGTACATAGTTTCTACTAAACTACCTAACTCATCTTCAACTAATTGTCTACCTTGATCATGCATATAAGTCCAACCATGATCACCAACTGGTCCTACATAAACAAAACCCACTTTTACTGGTTCGTCAGCAACAGCGGGAATAACTAAGAAAAATGACAATAAAACTATTGTCAATGATTTAATAAATTTCATTGATTATCCTTTCGAGGGTGTTGAGGCGGGATCGTAAGGAGATACTCCGCCAATGATTAAAAAGAAATGTTACTAGTGTAACATCTCTATATAGTATTTTCAAAAAGACAAAAAAAAGGGGAGCAGTTATGCTCCCCAGTTTAATTTATTGACTAGTTAATATTACATTAAGTTATTAACTTTTGTTAGTCTGTAGTAGATGTTACCATCTCCAGTACCAAGTCTAGCCGCAATACCGTTTCCGTCATTTGTTGCAAATGGATTTGCTACCATGCCGTAACGAGTTTTGAAACCAATCTTTGGTTGGAAAGATTGCTCACCAATTGCTCTCACCATTTGTAGTGGAACATAAGGGCAGTAGAACATACCAGCATCAAATGCTGAAGTACCTTTGTACCCTAGTGTGTAGTAGTGAGCCGCAGAAGCACCAGAACTTGCAGGTGCAAAATATGGATCGATATAAACTTTAATTCGTCCGTTTAGCACACCAGCAAATGTATTACCTGTGTCATCTACATTTAGATTATTGTTTAGTGCAGGTGTATAGTCAAGAACACCACACATTTGTAGAGCAGATGCAACGTCTGAAGAACAGATCATTACGTTACCCTTACCTCGTCTAGTTGCTTTTGCTAGTTCGTTGGCATCACGTTCAATGTTGAACATTAAGCCTTTGAACTTTTCAACACTCCAACGTCCGTTGGAATCTGTGTCTAAGTCAAAAGTACCAGCCGCAGTCACGTTGTTTTGTGAACCAGCTACAGCGGAGTAGTTAATTGTTCTAACAACTTCTCTGTTGATTTCAGCTAAGATTTCAGCAGATAGTATGTTTGACAATTCAGTTTCAGCATCAAGTCCGTGAATTGCTTTCAAGTCTTGTGCTAATTCCATTGTGTACTCAGCTTTTAATGCTCTTGAAACAGCGGTAACAGAAATTTTCTCGATTGAGAAAGCCATTTCGTTGAAACCGTTATTAGCAGTTCCGTCACCTAAAGCTTCAGCAGTAGCTGTTGACATACCTGTATGTACGTTATAAGCACCACCAGTAGCACTTGCAGAACGTGCAGTTGGATCAGTACCTGTCATTAATCCACCAGCAGTAGAGTTAGCCGCTCTGAATGATGCTGTGTTAGCACCGTTACCAGAACCTCTAGATACGTGAGTTCCTGCTTCATTGAAGAGTGCTTCACTACCTGTTTGGCTTTGTAGTCTTGATCTCATTGCGAAAATCAAGCCAGTTGGACCAGTCATTGGTTGAACACCGCAGATGTCATATGCAATTAGATTTGGCATAGAACGTCTTACGAGTGAGATTAAAACGGGATCAAAAGTGTCTATGCTACCAGCAGATGCGGTAGAACTTGATGCTCCCATTGCGTTAGTTGGAGCGGCTTCTCCGAGAAGAGATGGCGCTCTGTATCCACCAGAGCCATCGTTTTGCTCTCTAGCAGATTTCTCTTGGTTTTCAAGAAGAGTTGCAGTTACGGCTCTTTTGTGGGCATCTTTAATTTCTGGTAAATCTTGATGCTCAAGAACTGGCTGCCACTTCTTTTGAAGTTCATCAGATTGATACATATTAGTTTCTCCTTTAAACTATTTTTCAGCCTTGTTACAATATTTATAAATTATTACTTTTTGATGCTTCGAGATATGGCCTGTGTGTACATGGCCATAGAGCCGTTCACTTGGTTACTATCTTCCTCTA
>MDTA01055920.1_pt1 | contig 13596 bp, 11 predicted proteins | sample 811151 | NCBI WGS metagenome assembly MDTA01 (sample SAMN05326648, study PRJNA326480) | marine metagenome | isolation source: seawater | place: Indian Ocean: South | collected 2010 | reverse complement strand
TTATTATTTTCACATCGAAGCTCCAAAGTAGAAAGAATTCGAGATTTTAGAATGCAGAAGTTGTGCCACCCGTCTTTGAAACCTATATTTTAGACTATTTTTGATCATTCAGGCGAAAATTTTGCGGTTTGGAATAGTATTTTGCCATCAATAGTAATGGTAAATGTGCAGAAATATTGGTATTCGATTGCAAGAATTTCCATAAGTTATGGAAGCGCACGAGGAGTTGTAGGCTGCAGACTTCATTAATAATTTTCGAGGCTCGCAACTCAGAGAACCTCCGGTCCTTTAATGGGTGATTTAGTGCCAGAAAAATCCCACAAATTTCAATTTGATAAATCTACCCGTGAACTTGCAGAAAGATTGATCAAAAATTATTTAAGTGCCCACATAGGGAAGATTACATTAGCAGTATCTCTTATGTTAGTTGTGGCTATTGCAACAGGTGTGCAAGTTAAAATGCTTGAACCCGCCATCAACGAGGTTTTGGGAAAAGGAAATAGAGACCTCGCAATGGCTCTTCCAGTCTTATTCTTCGTTATATCAGTGGTTAAAGGGTTTGCTAGTTATGGGCAGACTATTTTGATGCAAAAGACCGGCCTTAGGGTGGTCGTGGCCATGCAAAACCAAATGTTTCATCGGATCGTTGATGCTGATCTAGCTTTTATTAACAAAGGGGCTACTGGTAAATTAATCTCGCGCTTTACTATTGATTTACTTTTCCTTCGAGATGCTGTGACTAAAGCTTTTACTGGTATAGGGCGCGATCTGATAAAAGTATTGGTTTTAGTAGCAGTGATGATACATACCAACTGGCAACTCGCACTGATGGTGATATTTGTATTTCCAGCCAGTATCTGGCCGATTGTTTATATTGGCAAGAGAATGCGGAGTATTGCTGATCGGACCCAGCAACGACTTGGAGGTATCACCAGTTTTCTTGACGAGGTTTTTAAGGGCATGCGTCAGGTCAAAGCGGATGGAATGGAGGGTTTTGAGCGTCGTAGGGCGGCAGAAGAATTTGAGACAGTTTTTGATCTTCATTACAAGGCCGGCAAAACGAGATCACGAACCTACCCGATTATGGAGATTATGATCGGTATAGCCGGCTCAGGCATTCTTGGATACGCTGGTTACAGAGTCATTACCGGGGATAATGACATTGTTATGGATATAAATGCTGGCCAGTTTGTAACTTTTTTTCTTGCTATGGTGGTTGCCTATCAGCCGGTAAGGGGGCTTGCAAACCTGAATGCAAGTCTTCAGCAAGGAATGGCGGCGGCTGAGCGGGTTTTTTCTATGATTGACTACAAACCGAAAATAGTCAGCGGGCCTGACGCCATTGCTCTCGAAGTAAAAAAAGGTGAGGTGTGTTTCGAGAACATCAGCTTTGCATACGAGGAAGGTAAACAAGCTCTGTCTTCTATCAATTTGTTAGCACCCGCGGGGCAAACTGTAGCTTTGGTTGGCCCTTCTGGAGCGGGCAAGTCAACCATTCTCAATTTGATTCCGCGATTTTATGATGCAGACCATGGGCAAATTAACATTGATGGTGTCAATGTGTGCGACACAACTCTCGACTCGTTGAGGGAACAAATATCTTTTGTCAGTCAGGAGGTTATTCTTTTCAATGATACGGTACGCGCTAATATTGCCTATGGTTGTCCAGGTGCAAAAGAATCTGAAATAATTGAAGCGGCAAAAGCGGCTGCTGCGCATGAGTTTATATCGGAGCTTGCTGACGGGTACGATACAGAGGTCGGTGAGCGAGGAGTGAAGCTCTCAGGTGGGCAACGCCAACGCATCTCAATTGCCCGCGCAATGCTACGGAATACACCAATACTGCTGCTGGATGAAGCTACTTCAGCCCTTGACTCAGCCTCCGAACGAAAAGTGCAACAGGCTCTTGGGCGGTTAATTGATGGTCGAACCACGCTTGTCATAGCGCATCGTTTGTCCACAGTAACCAATGCAGATTTAATCTACGTCCTCAATGAAGGCAGGATTGTCGAACAAGGAACGCATTCGTCCTTACTTGCGGAAGACGGTCTTTATGCTCAATTATGCCGCATTCAGTTTGAAGATAATACCGCTTTGGGAGGTGATAGAGCTACACGCCAGCAAACCACCTCAACTAGTGCCAACAAGGCTTAAGATGGGTTTAATTAAATCAGTCACGCGGTCGTCTTTGGTACAGGGCATTATATGCTGGTTAATGTTTGCATACATGCGACTGCTAGCATGGACCGGGCGGTGGCAGATTATTGGTCAAGAAGTTCCTGAGTATTGGGTGGAGAAGGGTAAGCCTTTCATCGTGGCCTTTTGGCATGGTCGATTATTGATGATGTTCCTAGCATGGCGATATCCCGATAGGATTCATATTCTGATATCAGGACATCGTGATGGTCGCCTTATTAGTCGAACAATTGGTCACTTTGGCACCAGAACCGTTGTAGGGTCGCGTAGGCACGGTGGGACGAGCGCTGCATTGGGGATTGCGCGGCTACTGAAGAAAGGGAAGGTTGTAGGTGTAACTCCGGATGGACCAAGTGGACCGCGGATGCGCGTAAAAGAGGGGGTTATAACGCTAGCTCATATGTGTGGTGTGCCTATTATCCCTCTCACTTATGCTTGCAGGCCGCGTAAAGTTTTTGAAAGTTGGGACAGATTCAACTTACCTCTTCCATTTTGTCGTGGTGTTTTGATGTGGGGTGCACCAATGGAAATACCCGGCGATGCCGACGCTGGGTTAAAAGAATGTTTGCGCCTCGAACTTGAGAATAAACTCCAAGAAATTACAGACTTAGCAGATGGAATGTTGGGCAATCCGAGAACATCGCCAGATGACGCAAATGAAATTGAATTGTCACGGAGAACTGATAGGGCAATATGAGAACTCTTGCTATTTATCGTGTCATCACATTGTTGGCAACGCCGCTTGCTTGTATGTTGCTTAAGCTTCGTTGTGCAAAAGGTAAAGAAGACCTCCTCCGTCTTAAAGAGCGCAAAGGGATTGCTGCGTTTTCGAGGCCTCCCGGCCCTCTTGCCTGGTTGCATGCTGCCAGCGTTGGAGAAGCCCAGTCTGCTTTGGTGCTAATTAACCGTTTACTGGAAGGATATTCTGGCCTGCAGATTCTCGTGACTACCGGAACAGTTACATCTGCAGGATACCTTGAGGAACGATTACCTTCAGGAGCTTTCCATCAATATTTACCCCTCGACTGTCCGCATTGGGTAAGCCGTTTCCTTGCTCACTGGACCCCCGACATTGCATTTTGGATAGAGTCCGAGTTTTGGCCTAACTTAATCACTGAAACTGTGCAGCGTAATATACCCGCGGTCTTAGTAAATGGGCGGATGTCTGCAAGCGCATTTCGTGCTTGGCAGCGGTTAGGGGGTGTTGCTTTTCGCTTAGTTTCAGGATTTGAAGTTTGTTTGGCCCAAAATGAGCAACAAGCTGGGCGGCTTCGCAAGCTGGGCGCGAATAATGTCCTTTCTCTTGGGAACCTCAAGTATTCGGCTGAACCTCTGGGGTTCGATGCCGCTCGATTAGAATCTTTACAGAATGATATTGGTGGGCGTTCTGTATGGGTGGCTGCAAGTACTCACGCTGGTGAAGAGGTGATGGTATCAAATGCGCACACGGCATTGCTTTCTAAGGTCCCGGACTTGTTGACCATAATAGTCCCACGCCATCCGGGGAGGGCACTCAAAATTGAGACTGAATTAGCACGTCGTGGTCATCAGTGTGTTCGGCGGTCCACGGGGGAAAAGATTACAATTGATACAACGATTTATATTGCTGATACCCTCGGCGAACTCGGTCTCTTTTATCGGCTTGCTAGAATAGCTTTTATTGGGGGAAGTATGGCACGTCATGGCGGCCACAATCCACTTGAAGCAGCTCAGCTCGGCTGCGCCATTGTACAAGGGCCCGATATGGTAAATTTTCAAGGCGTAGCTGACGCATTACTGGCTGACGGGGGTGCAGTGACAATTCACGACGCGAAGCATTTGGCCTCAGTTGTAGGACAAATGTTTGAGGATCGCGAACTTTGGTCAGAAAGGACTAGGGCAGCAGAGATGGTTGCGAAGATCAACAGTGACGTAATTGATCGAGTTTGCGATGTAATCAAACCAATAGTTATGTCAGCGCTTGGGAATGAAATTGATGCAGATGCCTAATTTTTGGAATGAAAAAGGTATCGTATCAAGCTGCCTGATTCCGGCAAGTTGGATTGTTGCTTCGATAGGCAGGTATCGTCAGCAGATGGGGCTGCCGGAACCTGTCCCGGTACCTCTAATATGTGTTGGAAATCTTACAGTTGGTGGGGCAGGAAAGACCCCAGTTTCACTTGATATAGGTTCTCGTCTACAGGCGAGGGGTGTGCGCAGTCATTTTCTGACCCGCGGTTATAAGGGCCAATTAAAGGGCCCCGTAATGGTAGATATGAAGTTGCATACCTATAAGGATGTTGGTGACGAATCATTGCTTCTCGCCAGGCGTTCGCCTTGTTTTGTATCCACTGATCGACCGGCTGGCGCTCGGGCTGCTGCTGCTAACGGAGCGCAGGTAGTTGTTATGGATGATGGTTTCCAAAATCCAAACATACAGAAAGCGCTTTCATTCGTGGTTGTTGATGGAGGATACGGATTTGGAAATTGCAGAGTAATTCCGGCGGGTCCTTTGCGCGAACCGATCAAAGATGGGCTCATGAGAGCAGATGCTATCATATCGATCGGGCCACCGTTTTTAGAAATAGACACAGACAAACCTATTTTACGGGCCAAAATGCAGCCTGTTTTTGGAGACGAAATTGTAGGTAAAAAGGTCATCGCTTTTGCCGGAATAGGTAGACCAGAAAAATTTTTCGAAAGCCTTCGTAAACTGGGAGCCGAGTTAATATCGACTCATTCTTTCCCTGATCACCACCCCTACAGCATTCACGAAATAGAAACAATTTTAGCCAAAAAGAAATGCGATGAAGATCTCATTGTTACAACAGAGAAAGACATGGTTCGGCTACCACTGACTACGTTGAAATCGATCATCACACTCCCTGTAGAAATAAAATGGGAGAATGAAGAATTAATTGAGGCACTGCTTGGTAAAGTCGCTTAGTTTCTAGTCCTTGAGCCAGGATGCATCAAAAGTTCGGGGTCCAGCCGTCGTTTGAATAGGTTAATGCGCCAATCTAAATGTGGCCCCGTAGCCCTGCCGCTGGCTCCTATTGTACCGATTACTTCGCCTCGCGTGATAGGTTGGCCCTCTTTCACGGCTATAGACTTAAGGTGTAGCAATGCGGACGAAATACCGTGGCCATGGTCTATTATCACAGTGCCGCCGGACAAATACATATCCTTATGTACCATTCGTATTATACCCGAGTTGGGGCTTACAACCTTTGTGCCTGACGGTGCAGCTATGTCAATACCGTAATGAGGTCTTTTAGGTAAACCGTTAAGAACTCGTTGACTACCATATACACCACTTATTCTCCCTTCAGCGGGCCACACCCAATTTTGAAGGAAATGGATAGCTGGCGTATCTATCTCGCGCGCCTTAGATACTAGCTTAGCTTCAAATTCTATCCTAGCTAGCACCTTCCCGGGAGGTGACACTTTAGCAGAGGGTAAGCCTACTATTTTTTCTATTTTGTATTTCCGCTCGACGATTGATAAAATCTTACGAAGGACTTGACCATTTTTATATATAAGTTTGAGGCGTGCGATTGGTTTTGCATCCCGGTTGAATCCTATAACGAAAATCCCTTCTGGTGAGACACGTATTTTTCTTTCGTTGAAGATAACTATCGTCTCTGCTGTGGTACGACCGATTACAAGACCACCCTGGGTAAAGTGGCCATTGAGTGTGAGAGCCTCCGCCGCACAAGAGAAAAATAAGATGGAACATATCCAACAGATAATACGTTTCAAAGCAGCTCTCCCTGGTGCCCGTTAGGATTAGAAGCGACACTGGATTTTTTTCCTTTTTTCTGGAGTTCATCATTAATAACTGCATTTTTTTTCCCGTCGGTGAACTCCACAACGACCTGAGTCCCAGCAGTGGCTGCAGCGGCTGAGGTTATTGGGCTGCCATTTTTGTCCCATATCACTGTATAGCCGCGATCAATGATTCGCCTGAAGGAAACACTCTCCAGAAGTTCGCTGAATGCTTTAAGCTGTTGCATCCGTCTTTGTATTAAGTGATGTCCTGCCCGGCTCAGTGTTTCAGTTTCTCGCGATAATATTTTGGCGTTATTATTAATGATTTGATGCGGCGGCTTATTATGGCGACCTAATGCCGATAAAGACGCCTCGAGTGCTTTTAGAAGTCGGATACTTCCCTGGTCAAGGCGCTCTATGGCGATATCTAGCCTTTGATTATAGCCTGCTAGTAACATTTTCAGGTCTGGAAGACCGCGGCAGATTCCTTCAAGCCGGATACGATTTTCTTTAGTCCTTCGAACTATAGCTGAGAGATGGCGACGGCCCAAACTTATGACCGCTACTTTAAGCTCGTTCCGTACAGGTACGGCTATCTCCGCTGCTGCAGTTGGCGTCGGCGCTCGTTGATCTGCAGCATAATCCATAAGCGTCGTATCAGTTTCGTGACCTACAGCAGAAATCAGCGGTATCTTAGAATCTGAAACTGCTCGAACTACGATTTCTTCGTTGAAGGGCCACATGTCTTCTAGGCTGCCCCCTCCCCGTGCTACAATCAATAGATCTAGAGGTGGAAACTGGTTGTCTCGATTAAAAGCATTGAAACCATTAATAGCATCGGCTATTTGCTGCGCGGCCTTTTCTCCCTGCACTAGTACTGGCCAAAGCAGAATGTCGCGCGGGAAGCGATCATCTATTCTATGCAATATATCTCGGATAACTGCTCCTGTTGGAGAAGTAACTACGCCAATCCGCGTAGGCAAAAAAGGTAAGGGTTGTTTTTTTTCTTCATCAAACAGACCTTCGTCAGCAAGCTTTTTTCGACGGTTCTCAAGCAGCTTGAGGAGGGCACCCTCGCCTGCAATTTCTATTTGCTCTAGGATTATCTGATATTTTGACTGCTGAGCGTAGGTGGTAATTTTTCCTGTCGCTATCACTTCGAGCCCGTCTTCAGGTTTAGCGTTTAGGCGATTAACTACACCGCGCCAACAGACGCCACTTATTACGGCGTTGTCATCTTTCAAAGTCATGTACATGTGGCCAGAGGCTGCACGTTTTAAACCTGATATTTCTCCTCGCACACGCACATGTCCGTACGAACTTTCGACAGTGCGTTTGAGCGCGGCAGAAAGTTCCGAGACCGAATATTCCGCTTTGTTTGAAACAATGTTACCGTTCATAGTCAATATCAGGAAAAGTAATCCATAGTTAAATCCTATATGATATGTAGAATGTAGGTTTTTTGCAAAGGCAGAACAGCAAAATGAAAGTTTTAGTTGTAGGTTCAGGAGGGCGTGAACATTCACTGTGTTGGGCATTGTCGGGCTCGCCGTTAAGCGAAGTGATATATTGTGCTCCCGGTAACGCTGGGATAGCAGAAGTGGCTGAATGTGTTGACATAGATCAAGATGACATTGACTCATTGGTTAATTTCACGAAGACAAATCATATTGACTTTGTCATAGTTGGCCCGGAAGCGCCGTTGGTGAATGGATTGGTAGACCGCCTGAAAAATATTGGAGTAAAATGTTTTGGACCAACTGGGTCTGCAGCTCAGTTAGAAGGCTCGAAGAGTTTTACAAAATCGCTTTGTGCGAAGTACAACATTCCAACAGGGTCTTATCGTCAATTTAGCAAAATCGCAGATGCTCGTTCGTATATCAAGGAGAAGGGCGCACCTATAGTTGTCAAAGCTGATGGCTTAGCTGCCGGCAAGGGTGTGACAGTGGCTATGAATGTTCGAGAAGCACTGGCTGCAGCAGAGGATGCTCTTGTTGGGGATCGTTTCGGAAATGCTGGAGCATCCATTGTAGTTGAAGAATATCTTTCCGGAGAAGAAGTCAGTATTTTCGCTCTGTGCGACGGGGATAACGCCTTGATGCTTGCTTCTGCGCAAGATCATAAGGCTGTTGGAGATGGAGACACTGGCCCCAACACTGGTGGGATGGGAGCATATAGCCCGGCACCTATCATGACAGATGCACTTCAGGCAGATATAGAGGATAAAATTATTTCCCGTACGGTCTCTGCAATGAGATCAGAGGGAATACCTTACACAGGTGTTCTGTTTGCTGGGATAATGATTACTGAGAAAGGACCAAAACTTATTGAATTTAATGTTCGCTTTGGAGACCCAGAGTGCCAAGTGCTTATGATGCGTTTGAAGTCAGACTTGCTACCGGCGCTTATTGCGGCAGCTGATGGTGAGCTTAAGGATTTTGATCTTCGCTGGCATCACCAAGTAGCGCTGACGGTTGTACTAGCTTCTAAGGGTTATCCTAATATGTATAAGCAGCCAACAGAGATTGGTAATCTCAAAAGTATTTCAATGATGAAGGACGTTAAGTTGTTTCATGCCGGCACAGCCCGCGATTCAAGAGGAAAACTACAGGCAGTCGGCGGTAGAGTCTTGAATGTCACTGCTGTAGGCAAAACAGTCACTGAAGCACAAAAAAAAGCATATAAAGGAGTCAATGCTATTAATTGGCCTAATGGGTTTTATAGGCATGATATTGGGTGGCGCGCAGTGGCACGTGAAACAAAAAAAATTTAGATCACCGTTTATTTTGAAAAAATGTTGTAAGTAATTTATGTGATTCGATTTCTTGTATTCCCCCGTAGATTTCGGGCACATGGTGGCAGGTGGAACGTTCAAAAAATTTAATCCCATTTTCTACTGCACCACCCTTTACATCCATAGCACCAAAATAAAGTCGTCGAAGGCGTGCATGTGAAATTGCACCGGCGCACATCGTGCACGGTTCAAGTGTCACGTATATATCGTAACCGTCTAACCGTTTTTGACCTAATACTCTACAAGCCTCGCGAATCGCTAGAATTTCAGCGTGCGCGGTTGGATCATGCAGCCGTTCGACACCATTGCCGGCCCTCGCGATGACTTTACCTGAAGTTCCTTCGACAATGACTGCCCCAACCGGCACCTCATCGCGAGACAATGCGCTTTCAGCCTCGCAAAGTGCAATCTTCATATTCAAAGAATAAAGACTATTCATTGCTAGAATTTGACTTCATTACGAGTATGTGGTCAAGCAAGCTTATTCATTGCGTCTACGCAAATAACGCCATAGGCTTATTGATACATGGGAAAAATGATGAAGTGGAACGGTCAGCCTGCGCGCATCGCAAAAGTTATCGCTAGGTCTGGGTTGTGTTCGCGTCGGGAAGCTGAGCGCTGGATTAAGGCTGGGCGTGTCTCGATTAACGGCAGAATATGCAAAGATCCAGCAACCAATATTGACACTGTCGTTGGGGTGAAAGTTGATGGGTTTGCATTGCCCGTTAAAGAGCCCGTGCGCGTTTGGCGTTACCATAAGCCAGTTGGTTTGCTGACAACGGAAAGAGACCCGGAAAAACGAAAAACGATATTTGGTTCTTTGCCATCTAGCTTGCCCAGGGTCATATCAGTTGGCCGGCTCGATTTGAATTCTGAAGGTTTGCTATTGCTTACGAATGATGGGGAATTATCGCGTCAATTTGAGTTACCTTCTATGGGTTGGGAAAGGCACTACCGAGTGCGAGTATTTGGTCGACCACAGAGGGATTCATTGAGAGCGTTAGCGAATGGTATATCCGTGGCAGGTGTTCGTTATTCTCCCATAGATGTAAAATTAGAGAAACAGTCTGGCGCAAATGGATGGCTTAGAATGACTTTAAGGGAGGGTAAAAATCGCGAAATCCGAAAGGTCTGTGAGTCTTTTGGGTGGCGGGTTAACCGCTTAATCAGGATAGGTTACGGACCGTTTGAGTTAGGTAACCTGAAACGTGGCGAAGTAAATGAAGTGGATTTTGGGAAGTTAGTAGAGTACGTTGGACCAAAAATTATTTCGCGTATGCAGAAAGTCGAGAACAGAGCCACTCCATACGATAAAAAAGGTAGGCGAATTTAATGCGCCTCGTGGCAGGGAAACATAAAGGAAGAGCTTTAGTCGCACCTTCTGGCCTTGGAGTGCGTCCCACTAGCGATAAAGTGCGGGAATCTCTTTTTAATATTCTTGCTCATGGCGGGTACCGTGCCGGAAAGCAGTCAGTGTTAGAAAATGCAAGCGTACTAGATGCCTTCGCCGGCAGTGGGGCTTTGGGTTTTGAGGCTCTAAGTAGGGGAGCTTCCAAATGTATCTTCATGGAAAAAGCTGAGATCGCTTTAGAAGCGATAAAAAAAAATTCTTTCGAATTGGGCGAATCCTCACGTGTTCGTGTGCTGCAAACTGACGCGACAAATCCACCTTCTAACACAAAACCGGTAGATTTGCTATTTCTCGATCCTCCATATAAAGAGATGTTATTATTGTCGGCACTTACAGGTCTCTTGGCGGCAAATTGGGTTGGAGTGGACACAGTTTGTTGCGCAGAACTTGACGCATATGATGAATATAGCATTCCATCCAACATGGAGTTACTTCTGGAGCGTCAATATGGTGGAACTCGCATATTAATTCTAAAGATTGCGAGCTAGCGTCTCCCGAATAACTTCTCAATATCTGATAATTGGAGTTTTATATGAGTTGGGCGACCATGATTACATTGAGCCGAGTGAGGTGTAACTTCCATCTCCCGCAAAAGCGCATTCATCTCTGAAGCATTTAGAATACGACCCGCACGAACGCTGCCATGGCAAGCCATTGTACTGCACACCTGTTCGAGTTTTTCCTTAAGTGTAAATGATTCGCCAAATTCACTAAGTTCATCGGCGAGGTCCTTGACTAATTCTTTTATGTTCATATGCCCCAATAGCTCTGGAACTTCACGAACGAGAACTGCGCCCTCGCCAAATGCCTCCAGTGTCAGACCAAACTCTGCCAACTCTGATGAACGATTTGTAAGAATAACAACTTCTGTTGAAGTGAGTTCGACAACCTCAGGAATTAAAAGGCCCTGCCGCGCCACGCCACTAACCGCCAAGTCTTTTTTTAATCTCTCATAAACTAATCTCTCGTGTGCAGCATGCTGATCGACTATCACAATTCCGTCATGTGTTTCAGCAAAAACATAGGTTCGATGGAACTGAGCGCGCGCCGCTCCCAATGGGAAGGGTAAAGCCATGGATGATGTGTCTGGTTCTGGTGTTCTTGCGGCAGGATGTAAATCTCTTCTCTCTCCGAGATCTGTTTGACGATGAAAAGTATCCCTATTAAAAGATTGGGCTGATAATGTGAGATAGTTGGGTTGGCTGCGGTTAGAAGATTTTGGAGAGAGAAAAGTATCGACTGCCGCATAGCTATTGGAGGTAGACGCCTGATGTCCAGCTTCTAAAAGTGCGCGCTTCAACGCTCCAACAACCAAACTGCGCACTGATTTTGGATCCTGAAAACGGACCTCGGATTTTGCGGGGTGTACGTTTATGTCTACAAAGTGTGGGTCAATTTGAAGATATAAGGCGACCAGTGGGTGACGGTTTCGGGCTAGAAAATCTGCGTAGGATCCGCGCACTGCTCCAACTAAAAGTCGGTCAGTGATAGGCCGATTATTAACAAAGAGATACTGCATTGCTGCATTAGCACGATTTAAGGTTGGTACCCCAGCGAAGCCAGTCACTTGCAGTCCATTCCTTTGGGCATCAATTGATAGGGCATTTTCAGCAAATTCAGCGCCCATAACTGCTTTCAGCCGTGCTAAGCGCATAATTACTGGATTACCTTTCTCAGCTACATATCGTAATCTAGGCCGACCATCGACCGTGAGACGGAAACCCACTTCTGGGTGCGACATAGCAATGCGTTTAACAGCTTCGACAATTCGTTGAGACTCGGTTCTTTCAGTGCGAAGAAATTTTAGACGCGCAGGGGTCGCATAAAATAAGTCACGTACCACCGCTGTTGTGCCGCATGGATGAGATGTAGGAGCTGGGCTTTTTGCAACACCGCCCTCTACGTTGATCATCCAAGCCGTATCTGCTTGGCCAGTGCGGGATTGCAAAGAAAAACGGCTTACAGCACCAATAGACGGCAGTGCTTCTCCCCGGAACCCGAGCGTTGTGATCGCTTGTAAATTATTATTTGGAAGTTTCGAAGTTGCATGACGTTCTATCGCAAGTTCGAGGTCATCACGGGTCATTCCAACACCATTGTCAACGACTGACAACATTGACTTTCCCCCGTCCCGAACGGTTATGTCGATCTCACTTGCACCTGCATCAATACTATTTTCGATTAATTCCTTTGCCGCGGAGGCGGGTCTCTCAATCACTTCACCGGCAGCGATGCGATTGATAGTTTGTTCAGGTAGGCGCTTGATTAACATTTGTCTGTGAGATTTTTAAGGTATTGTTTTGTTCGCGCTTTACCTTCCTCGACTGCAGGCTGGTTGAACGGATCAACCCCCAACAAGTCGGCAGTAATTATCGTTTCCAGCATAAAATGCATCATTAAGGCACCTAAAGCAGCCGCATTTAGTTCACCTGTCGCTATCGTTCGAACCGGACGATGTGCAGCCACCAGTGCGTCTATAGTTCCATGCTGGCTGGCATTAATTAAATCCCCCAGTGTCCTTTGTTCCAGCGCGCCGAGGCTAACGTTACCAGTTGCAGAAGGGTTAACTAAAATTCCAATATCCTCATAACCATGCATTATTGCAGTAAATAATTTGTCTGATGGACCATCGAGATAAAGTTGTAGTTGGCTATGCTGGTCAACTGTGCCTAAAAAAGGTACTGGGGTCGCGCCGTATCCGTCCTTGCCGATACTCTCAGCCCACAGTTGCCTATACCATTGACCAAACCAAAACAATTTATCGCTGTACAACATCAGAATGTCTGTACCCAATGTTGCGTGCCTCGCAGCGGCTAACTTAAGTGCGGCGCCTTGGGCTGGTGCGCTTTTGTGACGTTTTTTTCGTGCATGAATAAGTGTGGTGGCGGCGCCTTTACGGAACGAACTAATGTCTACACCCGCAATTAACGCTGGCAGAATTCCAACCAACGAAAATGCTGAAAAGCGGCCACCGATATTCGGATCATGATTTAGAATATCGAAGTTTTTTTTGTTTCCTATTTCCCTCAAAGCACTGCTACGTTGTTGCGTGATGATTTTCACCCGGCCAGAAACCTCGCTTGGGGTCAAGCGTGTCTCAAACCATTGTACAAACACGTTGAACTGGGCAAGGGTTTCTGAAGTATCACCTGACTTTGATATTACAAGAACACCTGTGGAGGCGGGGTTTATAACAGCAAATAGCTCGGCAAATGTAGCAGGGTCAATATTATCTATGAAATGGAGTTTAGGCTTATTGCTCTTTGCAAGCGCACATATACATTTTCCCCCTAAACTTGATCCACCTGTGCCGAGAATGACAACGTCGGCGAACTCATTTTGGAACGAATAAGCTATTTCCCTCAATTTCGGAAGGTCATCTTCACACTCGACAATTCTCAAAGCGGACGGGATTTCTAACCCTCCGTCTCCACATATCCGAGCA
>MDTA01229117.1_pt1 | contig 13599 bp, 7 predicted proteins | sample 811151 | NCBI WGS metagenome assembly MDTA01 (sample SAMN05326648, study PRJNA326480) | marine metagenome | isolation source: seawater | place: Indian Ocean: South | collected 2010 | reverse complement strand
TTGGTTTTCTTGGGAGCCCAAGCTGCACAGACTCACTGCCTTTGGCTCTCATCCAAGCACCAACCCATGGGGCGTGACTTTTGACGATTGGGGCCAACATGTTGCCAGTTATCCCATATTTGCCTCCGCTCATCATGCCTTGGACCCGCCTTACCCGAAGCAACACCCACGGCCATCGGGACTACAGGCCTATTCCGGGGTCTGCGGTCAGGAATTCATTGATTTTCCAAATTGGCCCGAGGAATTGCAGGGTATGATGGTGAAAGTTCGCTATAAGCCAACCAACCGTGTGGAACTTCTCAAATGGAAGGAATATGAATATGGCTATGAGGAAGAGTACATCTCAGACATCCTTTTCTCTTCCAACCTGAGCTTCATTCCGGTGGACCTTAGATACGGTCCGAAGGGCGGTATGTATGTCTGTGACTGGTATAACCCCGTCAAGGGTCATGCCCAATACTCCTTGCGAGATGACCGCAGGGATAGAACTTCCGGTCGAATTTGGAGGATTTTTCCCAAGGGAGCCAAACCCGCGCTCGCTCCCAAGATCACCGGAGCCTCCATTGAAGAATTGCTCGACCTTCTAAAACGAAGGGAATACCGCTACCGGTATTGGGCCAAAAGAGAGATTAGGGAAATGCAACCTAAGGTCGTTAAGGACGCGTTGGACAAATGGCTTACCGAGCTCAATCCCAAAGACCCCCGTTACCGGCATCATCAAGTGGAGGCGATGTGGACTTATCGAAATCTTGAATTGGCCAACATCACACTTCTCTCGGAGCTCCTTTCTTGCGAAAACCACAATGCGCGAGCAGCGGCAGCCCGTCAACTTCGGCATTGGTATTCCCATGCTGAAAATGGTAAATCCTTATTGGAGAAAGCCGCCCGTGACGAGAATGGTTTGGTCAGGTTGGAAGCGGCAATTGCCTGTAGCTACCTTGGCACGGCCAACGCTTTCGAAACCCTCAAGGGCATTGCCTCCCTGCCGCACGAAAAGCATCTTACCTATGCCATAAACACCTCTCTGGGATCGGAACCAATGAGTAAGTTTTGGGATTCCGAAACGGTGAGTGTCGAACATCCCAAGATCGCCGCTCTGTTTTCCAAGCAGAAACAAAAAGAGCGGGAGGCTGAGGAATCCAAGAAGAATTCCAAGTTTGACCGGCAAAGAAACTTGCTCAAGGTTCGAATCAAATGCATCAAGGAGCGAATGCTCTTTGATGTCGAAACCATAGAAGCCAAACGAAACCAACCCATACGTCTCGAATTCCTCAACCCCGATGCCACCCCCCATAATCTTGTATTGGTTCAGCCCGGATCGCTCGAAGAAATTGGGACGGCCGCCAACCTCATGGCTGCGGATCCCGAGGCCGCGAGAAGCGGGCAATTCATTCCTTCATCCAAAAAAATAATCGTACATACTAAAATGCTTAAGCAAGGGGATAGTGAGATTCTTCGATTTAAAGCACCCGACAAATCAGGAGAATATCCCTATCTCTGCAGTTTCCCTGGCCATTGGACGATCATGAAAGGAAAACTAATCGTTAAATAAGTCTATCGTGAAATCCTTTTTTGCCTGCTTCCTTTTTATTTTACCATTGTTTTTACATGGTAAAAAACCAAATTTCGTTTTGGTTATGGCAGATGATCAGGGCTGGGGGCAAACCGGCTATTACAACCACCCCATTCTAAAGACACCAAACTTGGACGAAATGGCTGACAACGGCCTCCGTTTGGACCGATTTTATGCGGGTGGCCCGGTCTGCTCTCCCACAAGAGCATCCGTACTCACGGGCCGAACCCATGACCGCACGGGAGTCTTCGATCACGGATATGCTCTTAGGAAGCAGGAAAGGACTCTCCCGGAGGCTCTCAAAAAATCCGGTTATGCGACCGGACACTTCGGAAAATGGCATCTCAATGGCCTGAGAGGTCCAGGTGTCCCTGTCCTTTCTCAGTATCCGAACGGACCCAAGGACTTTGGTTTTCAAAAGTGGTTGTCCGTCACCAACTTTTTCGATCTGAATCCAATCATGAGCCGCCAGGGAGAGTTCGAGGAATTTCAAGGTGATTCCTCCGAAATCATCGTCAAGGAAGCGCTCCGCTTCATGGAGGAACAGGTACGCTCGGAGCAACCCTTTTTCACGGTCATCTGGTATGGCACGCCACATAGCCCTTGGATGGCTCTTCGGAGAGACGCAAAACCGTTCCTGGGACTGAACGAGAATTCCAAAAACCATTATGCCGAACTGCGAGCCATGGATCGAAGCATTGGGACTCTTAGATCCGGTTTGAGAAAAATGAAAATTGAAAAAGAGACCCTCGTATGGTTTACCAGCGACAATGGAGGTTTGCCCAAAATCGAGCCTTCCACAACAGGAGGTCTGAGAGATTTCAAGGGTAGTATGTATGAAGGTGGCCTCCGCGTTCCAGCCATCATCGAATGGCCGCAAAAAATAAGGGCTTCAAGGGTCAGTTCCTATCCGTCGGGCGCGGTGGACGTTTTTCCCACCATTGCCGAAATCGTCGGACTTCCTCCGAAGGCCATGCTGAACCCGGTGGATGGCGAGAGTCTGCTTCCTCTTTTTGACAATGAGCCCAAAAGCCGTTCCAAACCCCTGATTTTCAGTAGTAGAGGAAGGATGGCGGTCATCGATAACCAATGGAAATTCCTCTCTCAACCTCAGGGCGAGGGACGCAAACTGGAAATGTTCGATCTTTCAAAGGATCTTTCCGAAAGCAATAATCTGTTCCGGCCCAATCATCCTCGCGCCAAGAAGCTCCGAGCGATCCTCCATGAAGCGAGACAATCCATTTCCGATAGCGTCAACGGGATGGATTACCCGGAGAAACAAGTGGATGAGCAACCTCCGCGAACCTTTTGGACCGAAATCCCCGAATACCGAAAACACTTCCAAGACTGGAAGGACAGGCCCGAATACAAAAGTCGACTCCGAAACTAGAAATGGCAAATTTATTTAAATCTTCTTTTCCTTATCTTCTGGCACTTTTATTTGCTCTTGAAATAAGGGCCGACAGTAGGCCCAACATTATTTTTCTTTTCACCGATGACCAGTCCAGTTACTCGCTCGGCTGCTACGGCAACAAGGAGGTCAAGACTCCGCACATCGACAGGTTGTCATCGGATGGCATGACCTTCGACCACCATTACGACACGACCGCAATATGCATGGCCAGCCGGGTCAACGTTATGACGGGGCTCTACGAATATCGACATGGATGCAATTTCGAACATGGACCATTGACCGAGCGCCTCTGGAAAACCTCTTATCCCATTCGGCTTCGTGAGGCTGGATACGTTACTGCCTTTGCGGGAAAATTCGGATTCGAGGTTCGTAAAGGCATCGAAAACGGACCGAAATATTTGCCCGAAGGCGATTTCCACAAATGGGGTGGGGGACCTGGGCAAACCCACTATGCCACAGCCAAAAACCCAAGCATGAAAGCCTACGCCGACGAGTATCCGCACTCTTCTCGGTCTTACGGAGCGTTCGGCCGCGACTTCATCAAGGAGTCGGCTAAAGGCAAAAAGCCTTTCTGTCTCTCGATCAGTTTCAAGGCACCACACAAACCGGACCAGCCGGATCCTCTTTTTGATCACTTGTACACAGGAAAAACCTTCACCAAACCGGCTAACTATGGCCGTCAACACGGAGAGCACTTTTCGCGGCAAAGCAAACAGGGTCGGCAGTACGAACGCTTTGTCAGTTGGGGCTACCGTGACAAATATGATCAGGTCATGGCAATCTATCATCAAATGGTCCACGGAGTGGACGCGGCCGTGGGGATGATCCGTAAGGCGGTGAAGGAAGCGGGTATTGAAAAGAACACTGTCTTCATCTTCAGTTCGGACAATGGCTTCCTTTGCGGTTCTCACGGTTACGGCTCCAAGGTTCTTCCCTACGAAGAGTCAACGAACGTACCGTTGATTATTTACGACCCGAGGCACTCCTCCAGCGGCAAGAACTTGCGTTCCGACGCCCTGACCGCAAACATCGACGTGGCGTCCACCATTCTGGATCTTGCCGGTTTGGAGGTACCCGCGGGATTGGACGGTGTCAGCCTGCTCCCTCTCCTCGACAACCCCAAGGCGCAGGTCCGTGAGACTGCCGCCCTGATCAACGTTTGGGGACCGAAAGCAGCGCATTCCTTTGGAGTCGTGACGAAAGACTACAAGTATATTTACTGGCCCTACGAGTCGGGGGATTTCGAACCCACCGAAGAGTTGTATCACCTCGCCAAGGATCCTCACGAACTGACCAATTTGGCTTCGGTCAAGCGGAAAGAGTTAAGAAAGATGCGGGCTCGATACGACGATGCAGTGGAGGCTTGGCGTCGCCACGGCGTTGATTACAACGGATACCAACCCTACGGCGATATCTTCGACCGTACAATTCCTTGGCGACCATGAAATTGAAGTCCTTTCATACTTTTTATTTATTATTTATCAGCTCATTATCCTTTGGGGCAACCAAGCCAAATATCATTCTAATCCACACGGATGATCAGGGTTATGGGGACTTCTCTCTGCTGAACCCCGATTCCAAGTTCAAGACTCCGAATCTGGACCGACTCGCAAAGGAAGGCATCACACTTACGGATGGACACTCCCCGGATACCCTCTGCCCCCCTTCTCGATATGGCTTGCTCACGGGCAGGTATTGTTGGCGCACCACGCTCAAACGCGGAGTTTTCGGTGCCGAAAAACCCTTCGCAACGACACGCCAATTTGGCCCGACGTCGCTCACCCCGTAATCCAAAATTCAAAAAAGTAAACAAAGTCAAATGAATCTGTTTAAAACTGTCCCACTGTTGCTTGGAGCCGTTTTCGCCGGTCAGGCCAAGAGCCCCAACATCGTTCTGATCATGGCGGATGACTTGGGTTTCTCCGACTTGGGGTGCTATGGATCGGAGATCCAAACACCCCATCTAGACCGATTGGCGCAAAACGGCTTGCGCTTCAGCCAATTTTACAACACCGCCAAGTGCCACTCCTCTCGAGTTTCTCTACTCACGGGGCTCTATTGCGACCAGGCAGGTTCCGCAAGCTTAAGCCGTGGGGCAACGATTGCCGAAGTTCTCAAGCCCGCGGGCTATTCGACCTGGATGTCCGGAAAATGGCACCTCAGCAAACAACCGACTGATTTTGGCTTTCAGCGTTATTGGGGTCACCTCTCCGGCGCTTGTAATTTCTTTACCGGCGACAATTCTTTCCGGCTGAACGGAAAGGAGTGGGGAATTCCCAAGAACCTAAACGGCAAACCCTTCTACACAACCCATGCGATCACTGACTTTGCCTTGGACTTCATTGAGGAAGGAGAAGTGGGGGAGGCATCCGACCCCTTTTTCCTCTACATCGCCTACAATGCTCCCCATTACCCGCTGCATGCTCCGGAATCCGCGGTTAAAAAATACGACGGGGTGTATGACGGTGGATGGGACCAATTAAGGAAGACCAGGTACGCCAAGCAATTGTCTTCGGGTTTGGTACCCAAAAAATTCAAATTATCTCCTCGAGCCGATCATGTCCCCGCATGGGATTCCATCGAAGAGTCCGAAAAACAATGGGAGGCGGACCGGATGGAGGTCTTTGCGGCCATGATTGATCTCGTTGACCAAAACATTGGCCGGTTGATCAAAGACTTGAAGAAAAGGAAAGTTTTCGACAACACGCTTTTTCTTTTTTGCGCGGACAACGGTGGTTGTCCGTTCGAACGAACTCGGGGAAGAAACCTGAAGCCCTGGGACCCCAACTCCTATTGGACTTACGATGCCTCGTGGGCTCAGGCGAGCAACACGCCATTCCGCCTCTATAAACAGAACCAGCATGAAGGCGGGATCTCTTCACCCTTGATCGTTCACTGGCCAAAAGGATTGAAGGTAGAACCGGGAAGCATTACACGGCAGCCCGGACACCTGATTGACTTCCTGGCCACTTTTATGGAAATCAGCGGAGCAGAATATCCCCAAAAAGTGGGTGATCGAATCATTGATCCGATTGAAGGCAAATCTCTCATCCCAATCTTTCAAGGAAAGGAAAGGGATGGGCACGAAAATCTCTATTTTCACTTTGGGACCGACCGGGCTTTGCGCCAGGGAAAATGGAAACTGGTTTCCGCGAAGGGAGGAAAGTGGGAGCTCTACGATCTGGAAAAGGACCGTACCGAACTTAACGATCTTGCCGAAAAGCATCCCGGGCGAGTGGAGAAGATGTCCAAAATTTGGTTTGATATTGCCAAAAACAAGGAAAGGCTCGGGAAAAAGGGATTGGCTCCGGTTAAGGATTCGGTCAAGTCTCTTTCCTTCCGAAAGGACACTTCCGGTCAGTTGAATGATTAGTCTTGAATCGGCTCCCGGGGGTGCCCATGAGGGGACTGTCACCGATATGAGAGCACTGCCTTTTTCCTTCGCTTAATCAGCAATCAAGTTTGTCTTTGCGTCGATCTTGTGAAAGCAATGAACCATGCGTATGTTTAGAAGCCAGTTCCCCAAAATCTTTTTTCTCCTGTGTCTTTCCGTATGCTCGGCCAGTAAGGTCCAAGTTACGAAACTCTCGCTTGGCGTAAAGCCCGGTCTGCACTTCGAACCGAAAACTCTTCACGCTCAACCCGGCGAAGAGGTTGAACTGCTCTTTGACAATTCCGATCTGATGATGCATAATTTCGTGCTGCTGCAGCCCGGATCAAGGATGGAAATCGTGGAGGCTGCCAACGCCCTTGGCGCCAAAGGGCCGGAACTCCATTACGTTCCCGAATCCGATAAGGTGCTGGCATCCACTCCCGTTGTCATGCCCAAAAAGAAAGCAGTGGTCCGATTCAAAACTCCGGTGAAGGAAGGAGAATATCCGTATGTGTGCACTTTCCCAGGACATGGCTACGTCATGCACGGCATTCTCCACGTGACCAAGGAAAAGCCCAAAGATCTGGCTTCGAAAAGAAAGGACCAGCAAAAGGTTTCCGTAAGCGTACCCGAAGAACTCGAGGCGGTTCTTTTCTCGCCCAACACCGTAACCCCTTGCGTTGCCTGTATCGGAGTGGCTCCGACTGGAGAGGTCTTTGCCGGGGTCGACCAGATCGGATCCCTCGGGAAGGGGGCTGGAAAAGGGAGAATCGTCCGGCTTATCGACGAGGATAACGACGGAGTTCACGACTCATACACCATCTTCGCGATCATCGATAACCCTCGGGGGATAGTACCGATTGGGGACAAGCTTTTCGTACTGCATACCCAATGGGGAAGCGAGTCCAAGTTCGAAGGTATGTTTCTGTCCGTTCTCGAAGATAAGAATTGGGATGGGGTGGCGGACGGTCCACCCCGACATTTGGTTCGCGAGATCAGTACCCGGAAATTCAATCAGGACCGCGGAGTCGACCACACCACCAACGGTATTCGTATGGGAATCGACGGTTGGATATACGTGGCGGTGGGCGACTTTGGGTTTGTCGATGCCGAAGGAACGGACGGGACCAAGCTCACCATGTATGGAGGAGGGATCATTCGGGTTCGACCCGATGGGACCGAACTCGAAACCTACGCAAATGGCTTACGCAACGTCTATGACGTTGCCATCGATCCGTTCATGAACCTTTTCACTCGGGGGAACACGAATGATGGAGGGGGATGGAACATGCGTTTCATCCACGAAATTCAGACCGGAGAATACGGATACCCCAAACTCTTCAAGCGATACACCAGCGAGATCATTCCCGCTTTGGTTGACGTGGGTGGCGGATCCGGAACGGGAGCCATGTACTTCGAGGAACCGGGGTGGCCTCAAAAGTACAATGACGTTCCCATGATGTGCGACTGGGGTCGAGGCCAATTGTACATCCATCGAGTCAGACCGGACGGGCCGAGTTTTACGCAGGAGCAGGAAAACTTTATCAAATGCGGCAGGATTACGGACGTTGATTGCGACGGGTCCGGAAGACTTTTCATCGGCAGTTGGAGCAATTCGGGCTTCAAGGGAGGCACGGGTGGATACGTCGCGAGAATCGTTCCCAAGCTTTGGGAATACCGGGCCTTTCCCGAACTGAGCAAGCGAAATGAGATTGACTTGGCGAACCTCCTCACCACCCCAAGCGCCAAGACCAGACTTCACGCTCAGCAGGAAATCCTTCGCCGCGGAGGATCCGGAAAGGAGGTCCTCGCCATAGTATTGGACAAAAGAATCGCACCCCGAGCCCGAATCGCCGCACTTTACACCTTGAAACAACTTCTTGGGAAGAAGTCTCACACGACTCTCCTTAGCCTGATCGAGGATCCTGACGTGGCCGAACATGCCTTGCGGGCTCTGGCCGACCGCAAGACACAACTTTCCGGTATTCCTCTGGAACCCTTCGTTCAAGCCCTCAAAGATTCCAATCCCAGGGTTCAAGTGGCTGCTGCCGTGGCCCTTGGGCGACTGGGAGAAAAGGCGGCGGCCAGAGCATTGCTTGCCGTCTCCAATCCTCCCACTGTCGATCCGCTTCCAAGAGCGGAGCCTCCGAAAGACGAAATGGGTGAGAGCGGAAACCTTCACCAAAGCCCCATCATCGAAGGGAAAAGGGTTCATATGTTTGACGTCGACGTGACGGGTTGGAAGGAACTCCACCTGACTCTCGGTGATGGCGGGAACGGAAACGGCAGCGATCATGGGGCTTGGTTCGACCCCGTTCTCATCAAGAAAGACGGATCGTCCGTTCCCTTGACCAGCCTTAAATGGGCCAAAGCGACCCAAGGTTGGGGAAAGACGGGTATCGGAATCAGCGCCACGGGAGCCAAGCTCGCCCGAAAGGACGGAAAGCCCATGAGCGATGGTATCGGCACCCACTCCCTCGGAACGATCACTTACGGGAAACTTTCCAACGATTGGGTCCGCTTCCGATGCACCGCGGGGCTTGCCAGCACCGATCATGGCGGGAAGGTGCGCTTTTACGTAAGCGAATCGCCTGTTGAAAAGTTCGCCGGGCAAGGCAAGCAAGCAATCCCCGAAGGTCCCCATGCAACCCCAAACTCATCCAGCATCCTTCCCCATATCGCCCGTCAGGCGCTCGTGGCGTTGGATGCGGGTCAGGCTTGCGTGGATGCGATAGGCACGCCAAACCAAAGCGGAGCGCTCATGGCCTTACGATACATGCACTCGACGGAGACGGTAGATGCCTTGATCAAATCCTTCGGTGATGTGGATGAACCTGACCTCAGGCAACGAATTGCCAGAAGCCTCGTTCGGTTGGTCAACAAGGAGAAACCTTACAAGGGAGAAACTTGGTGGAAAACCCGACCGGATACCCGCGGACCTTATTATTATCCGACTGCCTGGGAAAGAACCGATAAAATTACCAGGGCCCTGGTGAAGATGGCTAAGCAGAGTGACCCCGCAACCCGATTCGTAATCATCGAACTGGCTAAGAAGGACCGGGTGGAATTGCCCGGTTTGTGATCTCTCGTATCGCTTCGTTCGCTCAGATAAAAATTCGTTGTAATCATGAAATACTGTTTTCCTTTCAGTTTGGTTTGGGCTTTCTTGGCCGGGCCATGGCATTCCCAAGCTCAGACGCAACCAAACCTAGTCATCCTTTTGGCTGATGACCTCGGCTATCGGGACGTGGGTTGCTACGGCGGACCCGTGCAAACCCCAGCCATCGACCAATTGGCCGAAGAGGGGGTCAGGTTCACGGATTTTTACTCCGGTTGCGCCGTTTGCTCACCCAGCAGAGCCACCTTGTTGACCGGCAGACACCATATTCGAACGGGCGTATACAGTTGGATTTCAGACGAGGTTCAAAACTCACATTTGCTTCTTCGGGAGCGAACCCTAGGCGAAATCCTGAAGGACCGCGGATACACCACGGCTCACATTGGAAAATGGCACTTGGGATTGCCAACCAAAAACCGTGCGAAGCCAACACCCAGTCATCACGGATTCGATTACTGGTTCACTACCTGGAACAACGCATCGCCCAGCCACAAGAACCCCAATAATTTCATTCGGAACGGACTGTCGGTTGGTCCGTTGGAAGGGTATTCCTGTCAATTGGTTGCGGAGGAGGCGATCGAGTGGCTGGATCATCATCGCCATCCCAAGGCCCCCTTTTTTCTGAATCTCTGGTTTCACGAACCCCATTCCCCGATCGCCGCGCCGGAGGAAGTGGTTTCCAAGTACGGAGGATTGAAAGACAGAAATGCCATTTATTCCGGAACGATTGATAATACGGACCGGGCAATCAAGCGAGTCATTGAAAAATTGGATGCCATGGGAGTTCGTGGAAACACTCTGATCATTTACGCTTCGGATAATGGAAGTTATCTGGACGACCGGACCGGAAACTTAAGGGGAAAGAAAGGTTCGAATTGGGATGGGGGCATTCGGGTACCGGGCATATTTTGCTGGCCTGGCGTGATTCGGCCAAGCCTCGCACTCAAGGAACCAGCTGGCCTGGTCGACGTCTTGCCGACGGTCTGCGGATTATTCAATCTTGAGGCACCGAAGGATCGACCGATTGACGGTTCGGACTTATCGGCTTTGCTGATGGGAAAACCCGATGGGTTCAAGCGCCGTCAGCCTTTGTTTTGGCATTTGCAAAAATCGCGACCCATAGTGGCTATCAGAGATGGAGATTTCTCTCTCGTTGCGGAGCCCGATTACGAACTGTCCAAATCCAATATGTTCCAAGAATCCTGGATACCCGTCATCAAAAGGGGAGGGTATCGGGATTTCCAACTTTTCGACTTATCGAAAGATCCCGGTCAGACCCAAAACGTCAGTTCTCAAAATCCTGAATTGTTCCGAGAACTGAAAACGAAGTTATTGAAAATCAACCAAAGCGTCATGGCAGATGGAACGGATTGGCATTTGCAATAAGGGGTAGCTTGGCAAGCCATACCTTTTGCTTTCCAAGATGAGTGATCGTTCCAAAACTTTTCTAATGGAGTTGAAATTTCCACATCTCTGCCTTATTTTTGATTCCATGATTTCAAGATTCACTTTTGGCGCAATTGCCACACTAACCTTGTTGTCCTCATTCGTTTGGGCGGATGATGACAAAGAGGAGGCCCGTCCGGAAGTGAGATTGGCGGCGGCCAAAGAGGTTCTCATGGAATCCGCCAACATCTCCCTTCTGTACTTGAGAGGCCTGGTTTGCCCGTCCTGCGCAATTGGGGTTCGTAAAAACCTCTCGAAGATGGAGGGTGTAGACAAAAAAAGATTCAAGGATGGGATTGATATGAATCCGGAAACCCAACTCGTTACGGTTGCTCTCAAGGATGGAGCTTCCTTGGATAACAAGGAATTGCTCGAACGGGTCGAGGATGCAGGATACGTGCTTGTCGAAGAGTATATCATTCACGACAACCACCTGGATGCCCTTCAGTTCAAGCAGGACGCATCCGTCAGGATTGTACATCACAATCACACCCACGAGTAGAGTCCTGCTTTTGGCAAACGCTTGATGAGGCGGTTTTTCCTGCTCTTAATTTTCCTCGCCGCTTTCTCGGCACGGGCTGATGACCCGATCATGAACATGATGCCCCGCTGGTCGGGTGGTTGGGGGTATCAGGTTCATTACGAGCACATCAACGAGTCGGATTTGCTTCTTGGAAGCAACAAGCTTGTGAAAGGTTTGTCCGAGAGAGTGAATCTCGTTCACTTGGAAGGGGTTTACACTTGGAAAAAGGAATTTCGAATCACGGCGAAGCTACCCTACGTTCTCGATGCGGAAAGGGAAATGCCGGATGGGATGGGTGGCAAATTGATCCAAAAAGACCGCGGTTGGGGTGACCTCAATCTTGGCGTTCCGCTTAAGAAATACTTTAATTTGGATGGAAAGAGCGGTTCCTGGACTTTCAAGCCCATGGTGCGCATTCCTCTTTCCAATAAGGACGACTATGACTTCTATTACAAGGAGTTTGGCGGGGGTATCGGATTTGGCCACGAGTTCGAAACCGCAAATTACTTCTTTGGCATTGGGACGGCTTGGTGGATTTTTGATGGCGACCGACCTGCGGAAATTCACTCCTCCTTGGATTTCGGTTATAATTTCGAAACCAAGAATTCAAACGGATCCGTCTTTTGGGAAACCGATTTTCATGCCGAAGATGATGAATCCAGAACCCTGGGTTCAGGTCCTGCCTTCTACTTCAACCATAACGATACGATCCATTCGAGAATCGAATGGAAGCACGACTTCATTGATCACCAAGGTATCATTGACCACGGCAACGGAAACCACTTCAAGATCGGGATCGGTTGGGTGTTTTGAGAGTGTAAAGGTTCACTCCAGTTCCCCATCTTTAGTTTTACGGCTCGAGCTTTCCCGATCTTCTGCGCTTCCCTTTCGGGTCAATGCGGAAAGTTCGGTTCGGTGTAGATTTTCATTGAGCCCAAAAATTCATCAGGCTAATTCTTGTTAAGCCTCTTATCTCTTCCCATGAAAAACCCATTTGTCTCTCTGTTCCTTTTTTTTATCTTTTTCTTTTTCGCGAGGGCCGAAAATTCCAAACCGAACGTCCTGTTGGTATCGATCGACGATTTGAACGATTGGGTGGGCTGCCTCGGCGGTCACCCGCAAGCCAAGACCCCCAATATCGACCGACTGGCGAAAATGGGCACCCTCTTCGCCAACGGACATTGCCAATCTCCGGTATGCAATCCTTCCCGGGCCAGCATGATGACCGGACGCTACCCGCATGCCACCGGCATTTACTTTCTCAGCCCGGACCTGGAACTCGCGCCCGTTCTGAAGGAGGTCCCGACCTTGCCTGAAGTCTTTGCCCAAAAAGGATACAAGACCATGGCAGCGGGTAAGATTTTCCATCGCGGAGACAAACGCTTTTTTGAGGAATACCTCCCCACCGGAGGATTCGGTCCACAACCTAAGAAAAAGATCTCCCAACCCCACGGGCATCCATTGTGGGACTGGGGAGTGTATCCGAATGACGATAACCTTATGCCGGACATGAAATGCGCCAAGTGGGCGGTCGACCAACTGGGGAAAAAACACAAAAAGCCTTTCTTCATGGGAGTCGGATTTTACCGTCCGCACGTTCCCATGTATGCCACCAAGAAATGGTTCGACATGCATCCGCGTGATCAGGTCAAGCTTCCCGCCATACACAAGGATGACCTTAGTGATCTCAGTCAATACGCCATCGACCTTACCAACTTAAAGCATGTTTCCCCCACCCACAAATGGGTCAAGGGTGCGGCGCAATGGGAACACGCCGTACAGTCCTACCTTGCCTCCGTGACCTTTGCCGATCATTGCCTGGGACTCGTACTGGATGCCCTCGATTCAAGTGATTATGCGGACAATACGATCATCGCCCTTTTCTCCGATCACGGATTCCACCTCGGGGAAAAGGAACGCTGGGCAAAGCGTTCCCTTTGGGAAGATGGAACCCGGGTGCCCATTATCGTTTCGGCTCCCGGCTTCAAGCACGATCAGAAAAGTGAACGACCCGCCGAACTCCTCGACCTTTTCCCAACTTTGCTCGAATTGGCTGGACTGCCTTCGGACCCCAGTCAGGAAGGGCAAAGCTTGGTTCCCCTCATGAAGAACCCCAAGATGGAATGGAAGCACCCGGCCATCACAAGCTTCG
>MDTA01031850.1_pt1 | contig 13600 bp, 31 predicted proteins | sample 811151 | NCBI WGS metagenome assembly MDTA01 (sample SAMN05326648, study PRJNA326480) | marine metagenome | isolation source: seawater | place: Indian Ocean: South | collected 2010 | reverse complement strand
ATTTGTTAGTGTTGTTATCAGTTTTGTGGTGACTTAAATCCACAAAAGCACCGGCTATCATGAGCAAACCAGCGAATGCACTAATCCATGCACTAATCCAAGCTTGCTCATAAATATTGAACCCTGTTTCAATAATGTGAATGGCACCGTGACCGGCCAAGCCCCAGCGAACAAACATGTGAAAATATTTATTGTTTATAATATTCATCGCTCGCCGTTCCAAATACGATCGGCAAATCTTTTTGCATTGCGAAGGTTTGTCATGTCATCCATATCGTTAACTTGATCAGAATGCTCATCGTAAAGATGGCCAATAGACTCTCGCATGTATTTACGAAGCAACTTGATAAACTCAATCTTTCCAAAAGATTCTTTATGAATGTTGGAATGTCCAACATACTTTGTGTGCATTATGCGGGCCACTTTAAGTGCCGCCTCGATGCCTTCGCGGTCGTCGGAATCTATTACTATTGTCATTTTCATTGTGCTTACCGTTGCTTGGGACTTGAAAAGAAAAAAAATCTAGCGAAAAAAATCGCGATCGAGGACTGTCAATCTCCCTCTAACATCAATACTCCGGGTGGGGCGGTCCCTGAAACTACTCCGCCATGTTTCGCTATAACTGTGGTGACTACCCAAACCGGAACATACGGATACACGGTGCCCGTGGGGTCTCTTTCATCTTCACAATACTTATCCAACAATGGTTCGATTTGGTTGGGAAACCCAACCTCGACTGACTCATAACTTTCCGCTGTATCTGATCTTGGATAGCAATAAGAGTATTCACTTGCTTGAATAGACATACTAAATCCGCTCTTGCAAACTAATCGTTCATAGAATGGTCTTTTCCTGCTCAAATCAATCCTCTACTAACTCAAGAAACATCTCATGAAACTTGAGAATCTTTCCGCCAGCGAAAGCAACATTATAAAAAGCAGTATATGTTCTGCTCTCGTCTATTTCTTCTGGAACAGTTTCCATTACCAATCCAAGTCTATGGTCGGGCAGTGCTTCATCATGTGTAAGTTCCTTGATACGAACAAGGTTACCCGGTTTAAACTTTGGCAATGGTTGGTTCTCTCTAAACATAATTAGAATATACCTTATATAATTACAAATGTCAAGTAAATAAAATATTAAGCAGGGAAATGATTGTGGCTCTGGTCATAAACTACGGATGCCATCGCTGTAACACTTATAGAGCCGTCGTTCCATCTTATTGTGATAGAACCTGCGGGTGATGCCTCAAGGACAATGCCGGGCCTTGTAGCTCCCGTGCTGGGGGAGCGATACACAACCATGTCGCCCTTATTAATAACTTCAAACTTATTGTCAATCACTTAACTTCTCCAATATCGCTGAATCATACCATTCAACAGAGCCGTCAGTGAAATGAACTTTAACCGAATCACTTTTTCTTCCCGTCTTGTGTATCTCAAGAACAATACCAGCAGATTGTTCTTCATCTGCATACGGATGTGGAACATGATTGTATCTCACCAAATCACCCACTTTCATAAGATAACCTGCAGATAGAAATAAATACAACCCAATGCCGATACAACTCCGCAGATTCCCACAAACAACACATACTGTCTGGACAATGTGCTATTACATTTTTTTAGCTTCACTAACAACCTCCAACCAAGCTTGCGGTTCCCAATCTAGTTTACCAGAACCACCGAACCAATGTATGCCAACTTGTGCAGTGCGACCTGCTCCACGGGGACACACATCAAGTATAATACCCACCATACCAGTGTCATGTGTGCTCATCTTTACTAAATCACCAATTTTCATATTTATATTATAACCCAACAATTGATTTCGTGTGTTAAGTAGATGTCAAAAATGCAATCTCATAATTATCATTATCGATTATTGCAGTCATACCATCGACCCAGACAATAAACAAATCGTCATCAGGAGATTCGTACTGCTTAAGAACAATGGATGGGTTTGACCAATCATCTGTCCCAAATCCAATTGGCTTAAAAGAAATTAAATCACCTACTCTCACTTATTACCTCAATTAGATCCAATTCTGGCATGAGAACATGTGAAGTAGCTTGCTCAAAACAATACATAGTTAAAACTGAGTATTTACCTGAGTTCGGTGTTTCGGTAACGACTCCAATGAATGCATCGCCCCAGCCATCCAAACTATCGTCGTATGGATTCTTGATAGCATACTTTACTTTTATTAAATCACCTACTTTCATACCTTTGTTTGTGTTCTTGCTTCATATGTAAATATGTTTTATTTTCTCTAGCTTCTTTCCAAGCGGAATAAAAGATTTTTGCTGATTTAGCTTTTTCACATGTGAGTGCATCTGACTCCTGTGGAATAATCGTACCGTCATCATTATATTTTCTACCATCGCGATGATTTGCATATCGACGAGCACGAGTAAAGCCCATATGTAAGAACTTTTTCGCCATGTCTGCACCGACAAAATCACCATCATTAATGTATGTGTAAAACATTCCTAAGATGTTTTGACTTGACACTTGTGCCTCCCTAACAGTTTTGAACCGCCAGTAAGCACAAATCTTTGACTTGTAAGGCTCACAGATGAGCACACCTTGCTGACCACGACCAATCCGATATAGTTCGGGATGCTCGCTATAGTCGATCTCAGGATTCCATTTATCAAAATACGATTCGTCTACTTGACTTCTGGCCATTACTTTTTCTTATCCGATGGAAATCTTCCTTGATTCCCCATACCATCATAATCAATAAAATCATTGACATTATCATTATGACTTAATTCGCCATCATTGTCAAGTTTTTCAACTAAAGAATTTGATAATTCATCTATTTCTTTCATGGCAGATGCATACAAACGAAGTTTTCCATTTCGTTGTAAATACAATGCCTCTGACTGAAGTTTAGCGATTTTCTTTTTTAATTTGTTTATCTCTCTTTTCAATAAAAAATCTTTAATAAATTGCATTATTTCCTCCTTGGTAAATACGGACGGATGCCGTATGCAAAAACATAGTAGCCAGTGTTAAACAAAGAGCGGATGACTGGAAGACGAGAAAAATACACAGCTTTGCTAAAGCCCATTTTTTCATACATCAGCCTAAATGTCTCTGGGCCTTTGGTTGCCTTCTGGTCAAACCATCCAATCATTTCTTTTTCAAACTCTTCCACATTGCCATCAAACTCATCAGAACTGATGTCGATAAACTCAATACCGCATGCCTCTGCTCTTTCACGAATTGTAGAAATTTCAAGCGAACAAACATAGCAATCGTTATCATAGTAAACTTTATCAGCCATCATTGCTCCATATTGTCAATTAAATAAAGAGAATACACAAACCCTAACACTATAAATGCAACAACACAATTTAAAAACACTTGGTACATCATTCCCCCTTAATTTTGATATCCAATTTTTCCATTTTATAATACTCATTATTTTTCATACGAGTCAACTCTAAAATCTGTTGTCTGTGAAATTTTATAAGTCGTCTGTAGGATTCGATACACTCATCAATCATCTTATTTTGTTCATCTGTTGGCATTGTTTTCCGTTGTCTCTTGATCTTGAATGTTGCAAACTATTACCGCATCAGATTGCTCAGTAAGCTTCACGATGTAAAACCTCTGCCCTTCATCAATCTCGCAAGGAAAAGCCGTGACGGGCATTACAGCATGTGCAGGCCCACCATTCGTTGATGGATTCATATTAATTTCTACAGTTGCAAACTGCGAATCAAAAGAATCAATAACACCAATTAGTACAAAAGTTTTTAGTAACATTTTAATCCTCGTAATATTCTATAAATTTTTTATGAATTGATTGAACTTTACCCGTATTATACCAGAAAATTTTATAAAATTCATCATGAATTTTATCTTTTTTTACAACAATACCAAGTAATTTTAAATGCTTAATACTGTGACATACTAGGTCACCTTTCTGAAAATTCATAGCTTTCTAAATAAGTTGACCACTCTTCGGTAACGATACCACTGTGCCATCTAATGATGAATCTACTAGTATGCGACAATGAGTGATTAACTTGCTCCAGAACAATACCGGGCGACGAACGGAGACCTATATCTCTGTATTTTTCCCATTTAAATAAAGCAGACGGTTCAGGCATATATGTTACCAGATCACCAACTTTCATTCTAAAATCTTATCAATCTTTTCTTTAAGTTTTTTATCTTTCGTTTCTTCAGCTATTTCTTTAAGAAACTGTTCAAGCTGTGTAAGTCTTTTTCTTTGCTCATGCAAGGGGTTGACAACTGCCATGCCTTTTTCTAATAAGTCTGAATGATAGTATGAATCGTGATATGACATTATTACTCTACTACAATAAATAGTTCAAAGTTTACATAAAGATGGTACGGGTGGCAGGATTTGAACCTGCGACCAATCGCATATAAGACGACTGCTCTTACCGCTGAGCTACACCCGTGTTTTTACTAGTATTGGCTTGGTTGCCAATTCTAAGAATTGCCCAACGAAAACCAACAATTAGAAATGTTGAAGCCGAAACCAGCAACAACATTCCGATAAATTCATTAAAATTACTTGTCATTTTACTCCCTGTAATAATTTGCAAGGCCCATCAATGTTGGAGCCCAAAGGCCAACAAAGATACCAAACCTTTCTGCATGTGCCGGATCTCCACCTGCAGATACCCAGACATAAATACTGGCTGCAACCGATACAAGCGATGCTACAAAGAATACAACTGATTTGCTGTCATCTTTAACTAACATAATATCTCCCTATTGTAAATGGCACGTCCTGTAGGGCTCGAACCTACGACCCTCGGCTTAGAAGGCCGATGCTCTATCCAACTGAGCTAAGGACGCATAAATATAATTTAACTTATCTATTTTTCTTTGTCAAGCACTTTTCAGAAAGAAGTGAATGCTTGACAAAGGGTGAAATATTTGAATAATCGAATGTCATGTCTTCATCACAATTAATGCGATCATCGAAGCGGAATCCCACAACAAATACTTTGCCAATTGAGTCGCTTTCAGGGTCGGTGACAGCCCAGAAAGTGTGTTTCATACCTCGTTCACGATGCATACATGTAACTTTTGTGTTTCGTTTCAGCAAATCAAGATGCCACAAATGTGACATTTTACCGTCAACATCTCTCCAGTAATGCGGGATTGTGTAAACATCTTTCATTTCTTTAAACAGGTTTAAGTTGATAAATGGCAGATGAAGATCATCTTTTAAGAAAGCAACTGTACCTTTCCTTACTTTGGCATGCCGCATGTCACATAACCTCAACATGTGTAATGGAGTCAGGCAGGTAAATCATCGTCTGGCCCGGCATCATCGCGATAGGCTCCTGATCGCATGTTGCATAGTGCTTAATAAATTCAGCCCATGCATAGTTTTTATCATGCTGCTGAGCAACAAAAGTAAATGTACCCATGCTGTTGTCATTGCGGTCTTTGTAAAGTACTGTATAAACCATTTAATCCTCTTTTACTAATTTTCCTGTTAAGTTTCTGCCCTCAAGTTCCCATTGTAGTTTTTTCAGCTCTGCTAGCCTAAGACATGACTGCCACACTTTGAGGGCATAAGTAAGGCAGTCGTCATTTTGACTGTAATGCGTATCTAGTTTATCATTGCTGACTTTGTTTTGCAAATCCTTTGTTGCATTTTCAAGAGATTTTAGATTACTCTCAAGCATTTTCAATGCACGGGTCTGTGCTTGCCAGACTTTATCGGATGTAATGTTTTTCATATTTATATGGTGGGCCTTGTCGGACTCGAACCGACGACTACCCCGTTATGAGCGGGATGCTCTAACCAACTGAACTAAAGGCCCTAAAGTGGTGGGACACGCAGGACTCGAACCTGCGACCAGCGGGTTAAAAGCCCGATGCTCTACCAACTGAGCTAGTGTCCCAAAAGCCCTTGCCTATTCTCGATCCGTCAAGCATTCATAATAACTGCAGCTATCATTCATCTTAACCAGACTTCTGAACCTCTCGCAAGGGTGTGGTGATCAATGTGCATCCAGCTTGCTTAACGGACTTGAACCGATTTATGACTCCACATTTAATTTAAAAGATGGTAGCTGATGCGAGACTCGAACTCGCAAGCCCACAGGGCGACAGATTTTAAGTCTGTTGTGTATACCAATTCCACCAATCAGCCATGAATTTATTATAATCTTTTTATTAGTCAGTGTCAAGTTTTAAAGTTTAATTAATTCAGATTCAATAAAATATCTTTTAATACCATCAAGACATAAAACTGTGTATACATAATCTTCAAAATATTCACATTCGTAATCAACTTCAACAACAACACCAGTGTGTGAAGTGTTAAAATAATCATCTGGGTCATCTTGCCAATAGTAATATTCAACAATATCATAGTAACCTTTTACAAGGTTGCCTATTTTGTATTTAGCTGGTATGTCTAATCCCATACCTTACTTAGTATGAGGAAGCTACTTTCTTTTTATCTTAATGAATCGCTCTTCAATAATCACTGGGATTGTTGCACCGATGGGTAGAATCTTGTATATTTTTGCACCTTTGGCGGCTGAACGAATGATGTTTTCTATTTTAATAACAAGGCCGCCTTTTTCTCGAAATGCTTTTGCAGCATTGTGTTGGGCATGCCAAGTGTATGTATCGGCAAGTCCGATATCTCTCTCATAACAGTTTGCACGGGCAGCCACTAAAGTTCCGGGTAAATATTTAGGCTCGCTATGGTGTGCCTCTAGAACTTTCTGAGCATATTTGTTTCCTCTCATCTTGTTGTATGCACGCATATCAGGTATGAGCCCTTTTAGAATATCGCGAGTAAGCTCAGAGAAATATCCAGTAGTTTGATAATAGTTAGCCAACACCATCGCATCTTCTTTATGCTCTTTGATGTAGACATTTTCCCATTCATCATGTATGGCTTGGGCTTCCTCCCCATTACGACCAATCACCTTAAAAACGGTCTCTAACTGCTTTTCAGAAAGGGTGCGACCTCTGTCTAGTTGATTCATTATAGACTCAAGGAAACCGCGATCCCAGCCGGTGCAGACCGGTCGGGCCATAACTTCAACAATTTGTAATTTAATATCTTTTTCCATGCTAATAATATATAGCATTCAACATAGAAGGTCAAGTGATAAATGTCAGAGAAATGTTAGTAGTCATCAACTTCGGGTGCCATGATAATCGCATCAATGTAACCGGGCGGACATTTAATAACTTGGCAGCGCCACCCTCCCCATTTTGGAATAATATCAAACAGCGGGAAATCAGGACATTGATCAACGATTGTAATACTAGGTGTAGGCACCTCAACAAAAACCTCAAGAACTGATCCGCCATCATCAGAACCAACTTTAACTTCGTATCTACCTGAAAAATAATTAGAGATTTCAACTGTTAACGAGTTGATGGCTTCTTGCTTTGTCATCTTATCGCCATTAAAGAATATGTTAGCCATCGTCGCCCCTGCTGATAATTTGTACTGAGTCGTATTCAGCATCTAATATAACTAGATTATATGCTTTGCAATCGAAGCAGTGAGCCACAATAGCTGTAGTTTTCTTATCTGATATCTCTAAAATAATTCCATGCTTATGAACTGGGGATATTCCCTTAACACCAATTGGCGAGGCTTCAAAAGCATCATGATGAGAGACCCATCTTATCATGTCGCCCTTTTTTAGTCCCATGTAATAAATACAGTGCTATTCTTTAATACTCGTTTTTAAGATTGTAATTTTAGATTTGTCTGAAATATAATTAACCTTAACATCGATTTCACCTTTAAATATGTTTCTTAAAACTGTTACATTTGGTGTGACTGCATCGCCTTCATGTTTAAGATAAACACGGGAATAGCCCTTGTTACATAATTTTAATGCATCACGGTGCACTGATTTAATAGACGAGTAAACTCCATATAGTGCATCATCTGAGTCAAAAAGACAATATATATTTAGTTTTGTCATGTTAGTTGTCTGAAAAGGGTTGTTCGTCAAAGTTGTCAAGACTACATATTTTTTCAATGAAGCAAATCTGCTCCTCAAGAGCTTTTACTCTATCTTTGTCCTCAGACTCTCTCGCTAATTCCAATTTTTCTAAAAGAGTATTTAAATCCATTATTGTTTCAAAATAAAGTTGTGAAAAATACAATGCTGTTCCAAAGTCCTCTATTCTTGTTTGGGCTTCTGCAAATGGCCCACATGTAAATGATACTGATCTCATAGCTTGATTAACTCCATAAAATATTAACCACCACAACCCTTACATCGGGACTTATAGTGCTGCTTATGTTGTTTGCGGCTCATCTCAATCTTTTTGAACTGATTGATCTTACCCTCAAAATACTTTCCAGCACCGTAAGCACGAATCATGTCTTGCCCCCTATTAAAGGCACCACATAACACAATTGTTTGAGTTGGCTCATATAGTAAGTATTCGCCGGGATAAACTTTGCTATCTTCTTTTATTTCAACAAAATTCATTATTCCTCATTTACTGACATCATAGCATCATATGCTTTGGTTTTTAAATCATTTAAGTATCCAAGTGTGTCATTTCTTCTGAGGATTTTGAATGCGATATTCTCAATTGAAAACTCTTGTAGCTTGCTTTCAAGTCCTGCTCTTCGCATGTTTCTAATTTTATTTTTAAGTCTTTCTATGTTCTTTAAAGCAGTTTCATACTTCTTGGCAGTTATGAGGTTTGAAACAATATTTACTTGAAACTCAATATCTTCTGCCTTATGTTTAGCAGCAGGGAAATCAATTGTACTACGGTATTTTCTTGGTCTCTTGATCCACTCATCATTCATCAATGAATAAAGTCCAGATGATTTATGAACTTCCCTTTCATCTTCAACATAAATTTCTACATCATAACCTTTCATTTTAATGTCATGATTATTGTTCCACTTCATTCTTGCATTATCAAAGAATGATTTTACTAATTCCACATTCTCATCAACCTCAAGAAAATCAACAATAATATGGAGATCAACATCAGAATAGTTTGACCAATTGTAATTTGCCAAAGAACCTGTCAGAGTAATATCTTTAACATTAACATCAACAGGTAGATTCTTTACAAAATCCATAGCAATTCTAACCAGTTTATCTCTGATCTCAGGCTTAATCTCTTCATCTTCCCATATTTGAGGCTCTAAGGTGTCTTGAGTGTCAAACGACGAGGCTTCCACCTCTTCCTCTAAAGCACCTCCAAAGCCCACTGGGGCGGATTTAGACCGCCCTTTGGGTGGTGCTTGGTCAAACGGTGCACCGCCTTTTTTCTGTTTGCCGCTTTGAGTTAATTTATTTCTATCTTGGACATAGCCCTTTTGGACTTTCTTTTGATATGCTTCTACTTCGTGAATTGAATCTACAAAGTCTTTCCAGTTGCTTCCGTTCATAATAATAAATAGTTTACCAAGAAGATAAAGCTACCCTCTTCCAAGTATCAGTAGCAATACAAATGTAAATATAGTTAGCATCGTAACAAATCTCACCAGCCTCGCCAAATGTATTTGAGTTTGGAATTGTTCTCTGATTTCTCAGCCTGATAGTATCTCCATCAATGTCGAGTATTTGGCTTGGTGACTTAGTATTAATACCGACCTTATCATTAGCACCATCTACATAAATCATGTGAGTATTGTTATCGGACTCAACACGAAAATCCATTAAGGAAGTGGAACCATCATTAATCACCACCTCTGGTGCTGTGGACCCTTGAATATTTGAAGTGGCTCGCAACCTCAGCCCCTCTCTTAAAGTACCACCATCGCTAATCTCAAACACCATATGTTTATTGCTCGCGCGGTTCACAACCTTCAAGTTATCAGAGTCATTGATAAATATTTCTGCTCGGTTCTGTCCGCTCTCGGTGAACTTTATCTTTGGCTGAACACCATCAAGGCTTAAAAGCGAGTCAGGAGTAGTTGTACCGATCCCTACATTAGAACCGGACACAACCAAAACGGCATTACCAGCCGCCTCAAGAGCTATATAATCATCTTCAAAATCTATCTCGGTATTTGAATCATCTTCAAACTGAAGATCACCTACCTTGCGATTTCCTCTGGAATACTTATAACTCATAGTTTAACTCCTAAAGTGGTAAATGTACATTCCCAACTATACATTGAATATCATCGGTAGAGTTTCTTATTGAAGTTGCTTTAACAGACCAGTTCTCTGCACTATCAGTGCTTTCAAGCAATAATCCATCTTGACCAACGATTAGCCACTTAGTGCCGTCAGTTGCCGCATCTCTGAGTTTGTCAGTTCCTGCCAGTGTTGACAGGTTGACAACATTAAAGTTGCTGTTTGTCTTGCCGCTAACATCGGCGTATGCCACTTTTTTTCTGTTATGGGGTAGGACCAATATTCTACCTTGATAGGCTACAATCGTGGTTCTTTGAAGGTTACCGTCCGAGTAACTTTGTAAATCACCACCACCAAACTCACTTCCCCAGTCGGTAACATCAGATGCCGCACATGATCTCAAGTATGTTCTACCGGAGTCATTTGATCGTTCATAAGAGATTACCCAAGTATTTCCAGTATATGCCATACCACTAATTTTATTAATATTTTCACCAGTAAAAGTGTGAACCAAACTGAAACTTGCAGCATCGTCAGTGGAATAATAAATTCTGTCATTTTGGCCCATCATCCAATTTCCACTTCCATCGGCAGCAAGTGCTGTGATTCTCGCTCCGCTATGACCAGTGATGCCAGCTAGTGAAATCTCAGACCAGTTAGCAGCACCGTCAGTGCTCCGGTAGTAAGATTCATTTGTATCTTGCTTGCCGACAGTACACCAGACACCTGCGGTAGCACCATTTGACCTTGCAGACCATACAACTACGAACTTATCATCCGCACCGCTGTCAAGTTCAATGTGTGTCCAAGCATTACCATCGGTTACATCGGTGCTGCTGACAGAAATTTCTTTTGTTGACGAATCGTTTGACATCACGTATATACCGTCTCCGTTAGCATTCTTTCCATAAGCCACATCAAACGAATCCGGCACACCACCATCGCCAATTCTATCGTAAAATGTCCACGATGTTAAATCATCATTCGAGGCATAACCAGCGAACTGTTCTGCCGTTCCGGCGACCCACCGGGTTGCAGTGCTTCCGCCGCCGCCGCTGAGTCCTGAAGGCTGGGTTCCTCTATATTTGTAAGTCATTTTTATGCTCCTTAATTAAATTAACTTATCCGCCATCATAAATAGTTTGTTCACCGTCTTCAAACGTAATAATTGTTTTATTTGTTGGGTGAGGTTTTATATGTATTTTTAAAAAGTCGTCAAAGGCATCAAAGAAAGCAATAGAACCCCTTGGTGCGGGAGTGAGCCAGTGAATAACGGTGTGCCCTGTCGCGAATGTGGCACCCTCTATGACAACACCTTCGCCGGATATACCTGTCTCATCACTTTGCCTACAAACAGTAAAAGTTCTAATTCCTTGAGGGGCACGATTTGATGGCTTTTTAGGTTTTAAGTCTTCTGGTTGTGTGGATAATTCTTCATCATCTTTTGTTTCATCGTTACTCATCACTATCCTCAATTGTGGTTTGGTCTGAAAGCTTTTCGGTATCAATTCTCTCATTTATCATCGCCTTGAATATTTTTATACTATTTTGAATTTCATTAACTTTTGTATCTAAACTCTCAAGTTTATCAATCATAGTTGTATAAAAACATGGTATCTTATTTTCCGACATTTGTTAATTCCTTTTGGTTACAACTGACCAGTCAACATAGTAAATTGGAACCACAAGCATCACATTTTCTAAAATGGCAGTTCCATATTCATTTTGACCAACATCAATTGCTAATATATATCCAATTAAATTTCCAGACTGATCAAAAATACCTGAACCGGAGGAGCCAGACCATGCATATGACTGAACATAAATCAGACCAGCAGGGTCAAAGCCCATAATATTACCCTGAACAGTAAGAGGGCCAATAGAGTTGGGGTAACCCGTATATACAACATGGTTCAAAATAGTTAATGATTTTTTCCAATCTTTTTTATTGTTTGCCAAATTGTTTGAAAATTTAATTGGTTTTCTTTCTTTTATTTCTTCTATACTTAGTATAGCATAATCTCTCACAGGGTCAATAGCTAATTCCTCAAGACAATCATATAATTCGCCATTGACTTCAATTTGTATTGTTTCACAACCTCCCATAAGTCCGTGCGATGTTGTTAAAACAAAGTGCATATCATTATATTTCAAATAAGTCGCACTAGAGGTAGCAACCATCCCCTGATTCAAATCAACAGACAGAATCCTGACTGAACTATCCCTTGATCTAATTATTGATTTTTTATTACTAATCTGCCTATGTTCAGAAATAGGTGCAGTAATATTCTGTTGGTCTCTGGGTGGTATTCCTTGATTTACCAGCTTCCCGTAGAATACTAAAAAACTTAAAAATGATACAGATACGGTAAATAAAATATACCTTAATATTTTAATTTTTAAATTATTCATAAATCAAACTTGAGCCTGATAGCTGAAAAATACCGGTACTTCTGCATTTTCATCAGCGGCCTTTTTGGCAAACCAAATAATGTCCTCATTACCAGTTATCTTAGCTCTTCCATTCTTTCCAATTGCTATAAACACAGGCATCTGCGGACCATACTCAATAAAATTCCTATACATGCCATCAAATGCATCCATCGGTGCCCTAAATTCTTTGCTGGTATACGGCAACAACTCATGTACCGGGACCATTACATGGTATTGGCTATCATTTGTCTGCATCGGCCTGTCATAGTCCATAACTCCGTCGCGGGACCAGTCATCAATAATTTGCTGAATCATTTTTCTTTCGGGCGGCATTGGAGCCGAAGATGGCATCCTAGCATATCCTAAACCGGTTGCAACACCACCAAAATTTGATATTGAACCGCCTCCATATTCTTGTAATGTCTTCTTCCTGCCAATCTCGGTGGCTTTTGACATTCTAAGAATCTTAAGACCTTTGATTTTCATCAAGCCGGGTATTAATACTCTCTTTCGATATTCTTCCCTTGATACATTACCCAATAGTTCAAACTTTATTTGGTATGTCGCTACTTGACTAGTACCCACATCTTGTGTATCGCCTATGGCTCTAACAGTGGTAACACCTTCGATGCCTCTAATCTCTGTTTGTGTTTGCTGTAATTCTCCGCCAATATCTTTTTGCATCGACAAATCAGATTTCACAGAATAAACTCTTAAATCATAGTTTGGATCTCTCTCACTCAACAACCTGTCAATCCTATTGATCTGGTCTTCGATCGATTCGTTCATAGGTTTACCAGTTGCTTTGTGTTCTAGTTTTCTCACAAGATAATCAAATCGTTCGGGCTTGCCGTTTTCATCGACTGCACTTATATCAGAGTTGAAGATGTTAAAGTTTCCGCGAGCCATTGGAACAAGGAATCTCGTAACCAATACATACCTTTCATACTCATTCATATTTGCATAGTTGCTCTCAAACCAATCCAGCATTAACGGTCCTCGCTCAGGTAAGAGCCGAATTGGCATTGTCCGCTGCAGCCCTTGTCCTGCATCAGGTTGCTGGT
>MDTA01101107.1_pt1 | contig 13603 bp, 15 predicted proteins | sample 811151 | NCBI WGS metagenome assembly MDTA01 (sample SAMN05326648, study PRJNA326480) | marine metagenome | isolation source: seawater | place: Indian Ocean: South | collected 2010 | reverse complement strand
TACTGGTATGGAATGGAGAAATACATTATTATAACCATAGAGTGACTTCTCCAATATTTTCACCTGATGTCATACATATTTTTGATTTACAAACTCCGAAATGGATGAATTCAGCATTATTGATACTATGGATTCCATTTGGTTTCAGAGGTACTTGCTATTACATGCGTAAGGTGTATCATAGAGTATTTTTTCAAAATCCAACTGCTTGCGTTGTAGCAAAGCCGAAAATTAATTATAAAATTGAATACAAGGGAGAAAAGGGTTTATTCATCCTTAATAATATCCACAGATACATGTTGTATCTAGCAATAATAATCCTCTCCATGAAGGTCTATGATGTATATCATACTATGTGGTTTGATGAAGCTGATGGAAGTCATTCTTTTGGTATTTCTATTGGCACCTTGGTTCTAGCTATTGAATCGGCGTTATTATTCATGTATGTTGCATCTTGTCATGCATTTAGACATCTTTTTGGAGGTGGAATGAATCAATGGAGAAATGGAATTAGTGGAATATTTGGAAGATTACATATAAAAATTAGTAATCTAAATATTGAGCATGCATTTTGGTTTTGGACAAGTTTAGTTATGGTATTTTTAGGAGATTTATTCGTTTGGGCAGTTGCTGAAGGGATGATAGAAGATATTCATTGGAAAATATGAGAGGTTTTAAGAATGGATGAAAAATATGTTACACATGAACATGATGTAGTAATCATTGGAGCAGGGGGAGCAGGTCTTAGGGCTGCTATCGAAGCTAGCAAAACAGGACTAAAAGTTGCTATGATTTGTAAATCAATGCTAGGAAAGGCTCACACAGTAATGGCCGAAGGAGGGGCAGCGGCTGCTCTTGGTAACAAAGATCCTCGTGACAATTGGCAAACCCACTTTAGAGATACAATGAAAGGTGGAAAATACCTAAATGACTGGAGAATGGCAAAAATTCATGCTCAGCAAGCACCTGATAGAATAAGAGAATTAGAAACCTGGGGGGCAGTATTTGATAGAACTGCCAAAGGCCTTACCAATCAACGTAATTTTGGAGGCCATACATATCCAAGATTGGCACATATAGGCGATGCCACGGGCTTGGAATTAATTAGAACATTACAAGAAAAGGGAGTTCATATGGGCATGGATGTGTTCATGGAATTTACAGTACGTGAATTATTCACAACCGAGGGAAAAATTTCAGGCTGTTTTGCATATGATAGAAATGATGGTTCATTGCATGTTTTCTAAGCTAAAACAATTGTTATGGCAACAGGAGGTGCAACAAGATGTTGGTCTGTTTGCTCTGGTTCTTGGGAATATACAGGTGAAGGTTATGCTTTAGCATACTGGGCTGGTGCAGAGATTGGAGACATGGAATTCATACAATTCCATCCAACAGGAATGATTTGGCCACCGTCTGTTAAAGGTATTCTAGTAACTGAAGGAGTTCGCGGTGAAGGAGGTATGCTTACTAATTCTGAAGGTAAACGATTCATGTTTGATTATGTTCCTGAAATGTATAAAGATGAATTTGCAGATACGGAAAAAGAAGCTTTGGAATGGGTTTCTGAAGTAGTTGATGGAAAACTGGCTACTGTAAGAAGACCTCCTGAATTATTAACTAGAGATGTTGTTGCGAAAGCCATCAATTCTGAAAGAGACGCAGGAAGGGCAAGTGCCCATGGAGGCGCATACCTTGATATTTCATGGAGAGAGCCTGAACAAGTGAAAAAGAAACTTCCAGGAATGTATCATCAATTCAAAGAATTGGCTGCAGTAGATATTACAATTGAGAAAATGGAAGTTGGACCAACTGCTCATTATGTTATGGGAGGAATAAAGGTTGATCCAGAAACTCAAGAGACCACTGTTCCTAGAATGTTTGCAGCAGGAGAAGCAGCAACCGGATTGCATGGAGCTAATAGATTAGGAGGTAATTCATTATCAGATTTGATTGTCTTTGGCAAAATTGCTGGAGAAAACGCTGCCCTAATGGCAAAAAATATAGATAATTTTCTTGATATAGACAATTTACAAATTGAAATGGCGATTAAAAATACTTTGGCACCTCTAAATCGTAAAGGAGGGGAAAATCCAGCAAAGGTTGTAGAAGATTTGAGAGAAATGATGCAAAATAAAGTGGGTATAATTAGGACTGAAAAATTATTGAAAGAAGCATTACAAGATTTGGATGATTTAGAAGTTCGTTCAAAAAATACGTATGCTGGAGACAGTAGAATTTACAATCCGGGATGGCATCAAGCACTAGAGCTTGATGCAATGATAGATGTTAGTAGGATGTGTGCACTAGCAGCACTGCACAGAAAAGAATCGAGAGGCGGCCATACTAGAGATGATTTTCCTGTTCCTGACTACAAGTATTGGGGCAAAATAAATAGTGTTATTACAAAGAAAGATGGGATGTCAATAGAGCATCGTAGTTATCCACCAATTGATAAAGAATTGAAAAAATTATTAGACATTGAAGATTTGCATGAGGAGGAATGAAATGAGTGAAAAGGTAACATTCAAGGTTTTTCGAGGAGTACCTGATAACGATGGAGACCCTTTTGGAGAGATGGTTGACTATACTGTTGAAATGGATGAGGGAATGGTAGTACTTGATGTCATACATAGAATACAGGCAGAACATGCTCCTGATTTATCGTGTAGATGGAATTGTAAAGCAGGTAAATGCGGATCTTGTTCAGCAGAAGTAAATGGAAAACCACGTCTAATGTGTATGACCAGAATGGAAGAAGTAATGGAAGAAACTCCTCAAGGAGAGCCGGTTCTAGTTAAACCAATGCAGGCATTCCCTCTTACGAAGGATTTGGTTACCGATACTTCATGGGCGTATGAAATGAATAAGAAAATGGTCCCAATAAACGGCCCAGAAGAAAAAAATTGGGAATTTAATCAAAATGAGGCCAATAGAATACAAGAATTTAGAGCTTGTATAGAATGTATGCTTTGTGTTAATACATGCCACGTTTTGAGAGAACATGAAAAATTTGACGAATTTGCTGGCCCTAGATTCTTCGTAAGACTAGCAGGACTAGAGATGCATCCCCTAGATGTTGAAAATAGAATACCAGAAATAAAAGAAGATTTTGGAATAGGTTATTGCAATATAACAAGATGTTGTACAGAAGTTTGTCCAGCAGGCATAAATATAACAGATAATGCCATAATACCTCTGAAGGAAAGAGTTATTTCTGAATATTATGATCCAATATCTATGTTGGCTAAAAAAATTGGATTAAGAAAATAAACTTATACTAATCAGATTCTGTCGATACGTATTTTCTTTACATTTGCCTTATTAATCATATCAGGCAACCATGCAGGTGCACTGGCGGGTTTGGGCACCATTTCTTTCTTACCAGTAAAGACATGTACCTTTCCTGTCCCTCTCTCTCTGAGTCTAATATCGGTCTCACCTCTCGTTGCAGCTTTGAGTGCTGCACCTCTAGGTTGTTTACTGTGGAACACTTGTGTTGTATCCTTTCCACCTTTCATCAATACAAAATATTTCTTTTCAGTCATAGACAATTCTCCAAACCTTACGATTCTAAATTAGATAATTAACCTTTGGGAAAATAAATGCCATTAATGGCCCAAAAGAGAAGATTGCATTACTTGGGAAACTAAAATTCTGCACAAGCCAAGGTTTTGGTATTAGAGATTCCCGAGATAGATCTTATTGATTCAACTACCATTCCCGCTATTGTGCCAATACCATCTGCTTCAATTTTTATGATTATGTCATAATCACCAAAAAGGTGATTAATATCTGACACAAAACTTAATTTTGATAGTTGCTCAAAAACACTAGTTTCTGCACCTGGTTCAACATTTACCAATACATAACCGGATGACATATTTAATTCGGAAGGGGCATTAGTGAATCAACTCTTCGGCCTAAAGTGATAAAAATCGATGCGATGATTAGATATCCGATGACCCTGCCTCGCTGATTTATGGCCGAAGTCGTAATAGTGAGAGAATGCAAACATGGGCAAGTCAGAGTACTATTTGGTAACATCACCACAGTTGAAGGCGATATTATGGTAATACCTGCAAATAATCGACTAGCAGGAAGAGAGGGTTTGGATGAGCGGATGCAACTTGCTGCAGGCCCAGAATTGAGAGATTTTTGTACAAATATAGCAAAAGAAAGACGTAAAGAAAATCTACAACCATGTGGAGTAGGAGAAGCGGTTACATCTCCCGGATTCAATCTACCTGCAGAACATCTAGTTCATGTGGTTGGGCCTGATTGTAGAAGGCCTTCACAAGATAATTTCAGGAGAGAGTTATTAAAAAATTCTTATGATGCATTATTTGAACAAGTAGAAAAAATAGAGCCAAGAGAAACATTGGTTTTGCCCCCTCTGGGGATGGATGTTTTTGCATATCCTCATAGAGAAGGTGCAAGAAAAACTATGGAAATAATACTAGAATGGATGGATGGTGAGGATGATCCTGGAGTAAGAATGGTTTTGATTGTTACACATGAAGATAATTTTCTTAATAATATGAAAACAGTATACAGAGAAGGAGAAGATCAACTTCCCGGCATTGAAAGAACTAGAGATTTCCGCAAAGGAAAATTTGAATGATTACTGGGAATGTAGATTAATTGCTTCTGTTAATGAAAGCCTACCTGTAGCTACAGACCTGGCTAAATTAGATGGTATGGTTGATCTACCATGACTTGCCAAACGACTTATGCGTTGTATCTCTCTTACTTCTCCTTTGGTTGGAATAACTTTTAATTGATTAAAAATTCTAATTCCCGATTTTAAGCCAATATTTTTGGCAGATGATACATGATCATGCCTTGAACCAAGAGAAGTATTCTTCTCATCCACTAATTCAACATTAAAACCCTGACCAAGACAGTTGTTAACAATCCTGTTGGATAGGGTTTTGGGGCCTCTACCTATTCTGATGATCGAGGATTTGGGAGAAATGTAATATATTATTTGATTGATTTCTGATACTACTGAATCAATATCTTCAAGTTGTAAAGAGTCTATTAGTTTACCATCAGCGAACCAGGCTAGACCGGGCCTTGGCCCGGTATCAATACCAAAACTAAGTAATTTTACATTTTCTCCAGCCAATAATAAATTGATATGTTTTTGTACAGTTGCATTGACTAAATCAATATCACAAGGAATTCCTTTTTTATCTGAAGATTGTTGAACTTCTTTATGTGTGCCAAACCAAAAAATAATATCAGAAGGGAGAGGTTTATCATATTCTAGTTGTATATACTTTATTTTTGATTGACGTAATTTTTTGATTAGTCTGTAAGCTAACTGGAAGTCATCAGTCCTTACTGCGACCCGTGCCATATATGTCTGAAGAAGTAGGGGTGTTTTAATTAAACTAATAAATAATTAGTATTAGGCTTATTTCGATATATTTTTACATTGCTAAAATGGTCATTTAATCACGTTATCTATCGATGTAGTCAAGTACCCTCACAATGCGCTACCTTCGTGGGAGTCAATTACGAGAGGGAGTTACGAGCTGTTTTGGCTGGAGAATTAAAAGGTGTAAGAGCAGTCATAAAATCATGCTCTGAAATAGAAAGGGCTCAAGCGATGCAAGTAATTCAAAGGCCATTCCTCGTAGTTAGGGCACCTGGAAGCGGTTCAGAAGGCACAGGAGACTTATTGGCTCTGAGAGGGGACATATGTTTTCCAATAGAAGTTAAATCCTCAAAAGAAAATAAACTCTATCTTTCTGGGAGAACTATTGATCAATATAATGCATTAAAAGAAGTTGGTGAGAGGTGTGGTTTGATGCCTCTATATGCATATAGGCTAAAAGGAGTGAGGGGCGATAGTTGGAGGATAATGAGAGTAGAGAGTAGTAATTTGAGTGGTAAGTTAAGGCAATTATCTAGAAAAATACCTCCACTGCCACTTACTAGGAATGGTACTCCCTATTTAGGATGGGAGCACGGCATGCCACTGAATAGATTCATTGCATTGGTATGTGGTTCAGATAGTCCTTACAAAATTGAAGGTCGTTTAGATAAAATACCAATTGAAAAAATACTTATTTGAGAAATATGAATTCAATCTTCGACAAAACCATCCCATGCTCTCATATAGTCAATAAATTTTCCACTAAGATCTACTTCTTCCAAATGTAAACTTGAAAAGGGTGGTTTTTGAGGTTTATAATCTTGGTTTGAAATTTCTATAGCCCAGTCTGGATGTGCAATGCCTGCTCTAGCTACGCCAACAAAATCAGCACCTTGGGAAAATACAGATTGGACATCAGCGTTATCCCATACTCCTCCAGTGCAGATGATTGGAGGCAAATCACTAATTGTACTTGTAAACCATTCTGTGAGTAAACGAGGATCATCTGGTTCACATTTGGAAGGTGAGAAAGAATCCCAGCATGATAAATGTAAAAAATCTATACACTCATCTCGTAAAATTTTAGCTAAGGAGATACTGTCATGCAGGTCGATACCAATTTTATTAATTTCAGGAGAAATTCTAACACCAATTAAGAAATCTTTGGAGGTTTTCGACTTTATTGCGCGTATTATTTCGATAAGAAATTTTGATCTATTTTTGATACTACCTCCCCACTGATCTGATCGCCTATTAGTCTTAGAACCTAAAAATTGACTAATTAGATAACCATGTGCTCCATGTAACTCTATACCATCAAAACCGGCCTTATAACATCTTAATGCTGCATCTCTAAAATCATTAATTAATCTATAAATATCATCTTCTGTGGCCTCACGGGAATATTTACTATAAGATTCCTCACAACTATTCTTACTTGCTGAAATAGGTTGAAGATTGGTTAATTTTTGAGGTGAACGCATTCCAGCATGAAAAATTTGAGCTATGGATATTGCACCATTTTGTTTTAGATTGTTGGCTAATTCAGACAAACCGGGTATATGAAAATCATCAAATGTTCCAAATTCTCCTTCCCATCCTTGACCATCTCGTGAAACATGAGTTGCTGCTGTAGTAATTATTCCAAAACCACCTTTAGCCCTTCTTGTGAGCCATTTTATTTCGTTATTTGATAAAATACCATTTTCATAACTCTGTTTATTAGTCATAGCGGCTAATACTGCCCTATTTCTGGCAATATGTCCAGTTCTTTGGAAAATAAATTTTTGATTAATAATAGACATAAATTACGCCTTTCTTACAATAATCCCCGCTTCACTCATCATTTCTGAAGCTATGTCAAAATCGGATTGCCATCTATCCGGTATTTGGACATTTGAGGGGTACACAACTTCACTAACTCCTGCCTGTATTAACGATCTGGTACATCGAGAACAAGGTGGCCATGTAACATATGCCATTGTACCTTTGAGTGAGACGCCAATGCGAGCAGCATGCATAATTGCATTTTCTTCTGCGTGACAAATCATTGGATATTTTTGATTACGGTCTTCCAATCTCTCTGAAGTGTCATCTATTCCTCTATGAAAGCCATTAAATCCTGTTGATCTTATTTCTCTATCTTCTCCAACTATAACGCAGCCAACTTTAGTAGAAGGGTCTTTGCTCCATTCTGAAATATGTCTTGCCAAATCAATAAATCTTAGATCCCACTTACTTGCCATAATATCATGGCGCGTGTATAAGGCTAATCATATTGTCTATTTTAGTGGAGGATGGATAGTTAAGATATCATACAAATCTAAAGAATCCCGAGTGATTACATAATTCATTATTTCTCCTACTAAATATATGCTACCTATTATTAACACGGAGCAATTCAACTCTTTAGCTATTATTTCTGCCCTCAATAATGCTTCACCTGGATTATTAATTTTCTCTAATTTTGTATAATTTAATTCTTTCAATTGATTCTGAATCTCTTCTGAAGTGACTGGAGGTTTGCGACCGTTTTGTGGTTCAGTAATTATTGTGTATGAAATTTTTTCTCGACTATTAAAAGGTGACATTGTTTCTTTTAGATTAGTTTTGTAAGACATACCAATTATCATCACTACTTCATCTTCGATTAGATTCAGTTCATTTTCAATACTTTCAACATTGTGTGCAGCACTGACTCTACATCTTATCTCTGGAATCCAATTAATTTTATCTTCAGATCTACCTGGCCAATCAAGTTCATAATTTCCTATTGACCAACCCAAATAATCAGCTATAATTATTGCAAATTCTCTAGAAATTTGCCACGCATTTTTAGATTTTGGACTAAACCATATCAAATCGCTTCCGGCAGTTTTAGTGAAAACTTCTCTCACGTCTTGATCTGGATGATATAGTGAAAATAATGGTTTATTTTGGCGATATATTGCTGCCTTTTCCGATGCTATTTTTACTAATGTATCTCCCAAAATCTCGGAATGATCTTTTGATATAGTTGTTATAGCACATATTTCAGCTTCAACTAACCTTGTACAATCGAGTCTTCCGCCCAGTCCTGTTTCAATAATTGCGATATCTACTTCCGCTTCTGAAAAAGCGAGTAAAGAAGTAAGAAATGTTATTTCAAAAAATGTAGGTTGGATAATTGGTTTCATCAATGATGCCTTATACACAGAAAGTAGACATTTGTCAAAAATTTCTGCGCTCACAGGTCTTCCATCAACTCTTATTCTTTCTTCAACAGTGATTAAATGTGGAGAGGAGAAAAAGCCAATTAGAACTTTATTTTTAGAACCGATTGCCGAAAGATGTGCGCATAATGAGCCTTTGCCATTAGTCCCTGCTACATGTATTGAAGAAAATTTTTTTTGTGGATTATTAAGTCTTTGAAGCATCTCCGAACAATTATCTAATCCTAATTTAATTCCGGAATTAATACTATCTTGTAACCATATTCTAGGTGTGGCAGTACTCTGGCCTGTATCGCCCATGAAAGGGTCAAAGTGAAATGTGTATTGAATGTCGTGGAAGCATGTCAGAGTATAGATGGTCAGAAACATTACAGGCTATGCGCGAACAATGGGCTTCAATGACTGGAATGGCAGGAATGTTTGTTAGTTCTATTTTACTAGGATTATTTATCCAGCCAATTTATAATCATGAGGATGCAAGGGCTTTTGGAGAAGAAGGGACAACAAAAGGCGTGAATATTTTATTTGAACTAGTAATGATATTTATTTTTACAATAATAATAATATGGCTTGCAAGAAAGGGTTTAGATTATTTGATTAAAAGCATTGTTATGTTGGCTTTGTGGTTCAGTTTACTATATTCGATTTGGCCATTTATGTATCTTCTAGTAGTTCTATTTGACAATATTACTAATGGATTATTGTCAGTAGACAGATTGGAATTACTTATGATATTAGGATCCTTGAGTGTAAGTATAGGTCTTATGATTTTATTAAATAAATTTCCAGAATGGTATGTGGTTAATGGTGTTGGAGTTTTGGTTGGAGCAGGTGTCATTACAATGATTGGAGTATCATTCACACCCATATTGATAATTATTTTCATGACTTTAGCGGCCATATATGATCATTGGGCAGTAAACAAGAGTAAACATATGTTAGAATTGGCAGATACAATGATTGGACTGAAGTTGCCTGTTTTATTAGTTGCTCCAAAAGAGAAAGGATACACATTCATAAACGAAACAGATAAAATAATGCAGAATGATGACATTGAATTAATGAAAGACGACAAAAAGGCATCAAAAAATAAATCTAGGGATGCATTATTTATGGGCCTTGGTGATGTTATTTTTCCAGGAATGTTGGTTATTTCAAGTGTTACGTTTTTGCCAGAAATAGGTCCGGCAATATTTGATTTTTGGCCGGGCACTGTTCCTATTTACTATGGGCCAATATTAGTTGGACTAGGTACGCTGGTTGGAGGTTTGTTCGGTTATCTAGCTCTAATGACGCAAGTAGCAAGAGGGAAACCACAAGCAGGACTTCCTTTATTGAATGGCGGGAGTATTCTCGGGTACATCATATCAGGAAGTATTGCGATCGGATTTGACCAACTATGGCATAACATCACCCTATTATAATCAAAATTGCCGATTGATTGAAGCGTGAATGTCTATTCCTAGACTTCGTTAGTATGTTAGACATGAATATGTTTAGAGAAAATAAAAATATAATTCTTGCTGATCATGATAAAAGAAATATTACTTATGACAATATCAATGAAGTTATCAGATTGGATAAAGAATGGCGTAAAGCGAGATATGAATCGGACGTATTGCGTAAAGAACGTAATGAAGCAGCCAGAGGTATTGCAGCGGCCAAAAAAAATAATGAAGCAGAAGAAGTTGAAAGAATAATGAAAGAAGTAGCAACTATAGGTTCAAAAATTGAAAAGCTGGGAATATTAGCTGATGAGTTTCTAGAAAAAAGAGATGCTCTGAGAATGAAAATTCCGAATATACTTCACGAAAGTGTCCCTGTAGGAGAAAACGATCAGAAAAATACATTACATAGTTTACATGGTAATAAAATAGAATTAGATTTTTCTGCAAAAACGCATAATGAAATCCTAGAAGAGAATGCTTGGGTTGATTTAGATAGGGCAGCCAAAGTAACAGGAAGCAGATTTTATTTCCTCAAAGGAGATTTAGCAAGACTTGAATTAGCATTACAAGTTTATTCTTCGAACTTTCTAATTGATAGAGGATATACCCTGATTCAACCTCCATTAATGATGAATAAAGAATCATATGAAGGTGTGACAGATCTTGATGATTTTGAGACTGTTATGTATGGCATACAACCAGATGGATATTATTTAATTGCTACAAGTGAGCATCCTTTGACTGCTATGAGGATGAAGGAAATAATTGAGCCATCTGAGTTACCAATAAAATTAGTAGGTATTTCACAATGTTTTAGAAGAGAAGTTGGAGCACATGGCCTTTCAGACAAGGGAATATGGAGAGTCCATCAATTTACGAAGATAGAACAAGTAATTATTTGTCAACCAAATGAGTCGTGGGAATTGCACGAAGAATTATTGAAAAATGCTATTGATTTGTGGGATAGTCTTGATTTACATTATCGTGTAGTAAATATTTGTACAGGAGATATGGGGACAGTTGCTTCAAAGAAATACGACCTAGAAGCATGGCTTCCTGGTGCAAAGGAATACAAAGAAGTGGTATCTTGTTCTAATTGTACGGATTATCAGGCAAATAGATTGAAAATGCGTTATCGAACACCGGAAGGTAATGCTACAGTACATACTCTGAATTCAACAGCAATAGCAACAAGTCGTGCACTAGTTGCGATTATGGAACAATACCAAAATAAAGATGGGAGAATTGCGATTCCTAAAGTGTTACAACCATTGATGAGTAATCAAAAATATTTACAACCATTAGATTATTGACTAATCTACAATTTCAACTAAAACAGCACCCATGTCAACCTTTTGACCCACTTCATTAGATATCGAAATAACTTCTCCATCTTTCGGAGATTGTATTTTATGTTCCATTTTCATTGCCTCCATTACCATTAGACTCTGGCCCTTCCTTACTCTTTGACCTTTTTTGACAAGGATTTCAATAATTGTTCCGGGCATAGGAGCAACTAGGCTACCTTCACTTTGTTTTTGATTGGAATAACCAATCTCATGTGAATTTACTATGTGAATTCTACCGTCCAAATGTATCCAGTATGAATCTTTGACTTTAACCACGTGTGCTAATTTGGAAATTTTATCTATATTTACAAGAAATCGATCAAGATTAGAATTGTACGATATAGAAATATCTGAAATAGGAATTTCCTCATCTTCTTTCTTAACGGAGTTAAGAGTCATTTCACCTTCATTATCTGATAATTCGGCAGTATACCGAATATTTTCTTCTCCTATACTCCATTCCATATTTTAACCTCAAGGAAATATTCTCGATAATGTTCTAAATGGATCTCCAATATGTCCACTATAATCATCCACCATCTCACCACTCAATTGCCCCAGTGACTGCCTATTTACTCCTATTCTTTCTGCAGCTGATGCTATTGCAATTAGATGTGAGGGATTACTACTTGTTTGAGCAAATAATGATTCGGGTGCATTTTCTAAGTAGTCAGTAGTTATTTGCCCTTCGAAAAATTCATCTTGTTTTATGACATCCCTCAAAAATCCTAAATTTGTCATAACTCCCAATATTATAAAATCAGAGATTGCCGTATCTAGTTTTCTCAAAGCAGTTTCTCGATTTGGAGCATGTACAATTAATTTAGCTAACATTGGGTCAAAATCAATAGTTATCTCATCACCTTCACGGAATCCTGAATCTAATCTAATGCCTGGTCCATTTGGGAATTTCCATTTTGAAAGTGTGCCTGTTGCTGGCAAAAATCCATTTGAGGGGTTCTCGGCATAAATTCGAGCTTCTATTGAATGTCCATTTATTCCTATATCCTCTTGATTTAGATTTAATTCAATCCCAGCTGCTATCTCAAATTGTTTCTGAACTATATCTATTCCAGTAATTAATTCTGTAATTGGATGCTCGACTTGCAATCTTGTATTCATTTCCAGAAAAAAGAATTGCTCGTTGGAAGACAGTAAAAATTCAACAGTCCCTGCTCCGACATAATTTACAGAATTAGCGGCTTTTATTGCTGATTCTCCCATTGATTGCCTAATTTCATCAGATAAAGCAGGAGAAGGAGCTTCTTCAATCACCTTTTGATGTCGGCGTTGTAAAGAGCAGTCTCTCTCATTCAGGTGTATGGAATTACCTCTTTCATCACATAGAATTTGTATCTCTACATGTCTTGCCTTTGTAAGTAGCCTCTCTACATATACAGTACCATCTCCAAATGCAGTAGATGCTTCTCTTGATGCAGCCTCATATTGTGATTTGAGGTTTTTTGGCTCATATACTGCTCGCATACCTTTCCCTCCTCCTCCAGCACTCGCTTTGAGTAACAGAGGATATCCCACTCTTGCAGCTGCTGCTGCCAGTGGGCCGATGTAATCCTCATCTTTTTCAATAAAAATTTCTTCTCCAGGAATTATTGGGACACCAGAATCAATCATTTTATTACGAGCAGATATTTTGTCTCCCATGATTTGTATTGATTTTGGACTTGGCCCTATCCATATTAGATTAGAATCAACTACAGCTTTTGCAAAATCAGAACGTTCGGAGAGAAATCCGTAACCTGGATGAATTGCTTCAGCACCAGAAATTTTTGCTGCATTAATTATTGCCTCTATATTCAGATAGGTTTCCGATAAAAGTTTCCCAGGCAGATGTATTGCCTCTTCGGATACCTCTACATGTAATGAATTAGCGTCGGAATCAGAATAAATTGAAATTCCTTTAAGGCCCAATTCTCTGGCAGACTGAAGTATTCTTACTGCAATTTCTCCTCTATTTGCAACTAATACGGAAGAATAAGGTTTTGGTGCATCCTTCATCCAGTCAGGAAACATATCAATTCCTCATTCTTCGCTCAACCAATTCGGTTTTCTTCTTTCGAGAAAGGAAGATAATACTTCTTGGCCTTCTTTAGAGCCACGCATCTCACTAGTCTTATCTAAAGTGAATTGTCGAAGTTTAGAATCATCATCGTTCCAACGGTCAAAAATTAAAGTTAATTTTTTGGCTTC
>MDTA01051363.1_pt1 | contig 13605 bp, 13 predicted proteins | sample 811151 | NCBI WGS metagenome assembly MDTA01 (sample SAMN05326648, study PRJNA326480) | marine metagenome | isolation source: seawater | place: Indian Ocean: South | collected 2010 | reverse complement strand
CTTTGGACCACCTGGACTCAAAAAAATGGCTGAATACATAACTAAAGCCTATGAAGATGATATTAACTACAGATTATATGGATCTCAGCCAGCTAATAACAAAGGATATAAAACTAATGTAACTGAGATCACTAAAGAAGGAACTATTTATAAAGATGAAAAAGTAGAGGTTATCGCTTTTACTAATAATCATGGTGACTTTAAGAATTCTTTTGGATTTTTATTTATTACTAATGACAAAAGAATCCTATTTTCAGGAGATACAGCTATAAGTGATAATTTAATTAAATACGCTAATAACTTGGATGTTCTTATTCATGAAGTTTACTCAAGTGAAACTTTTGTAAATAAAACTCCTGATTGGCAAAAATATCACGATGAACATCATACTTCTTCAATTGATTTAGGCATTCTTGCTAATAAGGTAAAACCAAAAAAACTAGTTCTTTCTCATATCTTATTTTGGGGTGCATCAGAAGAGTCACTAATGAACGATATCAAAATGAATTTTAATGGCAACGCTATAATTGCAAAAGATATGATGGTCATTGATTGAAATTGGCGCGCCCGGAGAGATTCGAACTCCCGACCCCTTGGTTCGTAGCCAAGTACTCTAATCCAACTGAGCTACGGGCGCGATTTTAAATTTTTCGTGCTTCTTCTGGTAACATTACTGGTATACCATCTCTGATTGGGTATGCCAGACCAGACTCTTCACAAATTAATTCATTAGTATTGTCGTCGTACTTAAGAGATTTTTTTGATACAGGGCAAACCAATATCTCTAGTAATTTTTTATCTATAGTTCCCACAGTGCAAAAGTATACATGATGAATGAATTTTTGTTTATATATGTTATCTTATGATTTTCTTTTTACTTAAATGAACTCAATACAACTTACAGCAATAGAAAATTTTCCTCTAATAAAACCAAATGATAATTTGGTTAATATAATTATCGATTGCATCGCATCCTCAGACATATCAATTGATGATGGAGATATTTTCGTAATTGCTCAAAAAATAGTCTCTAAATCTGAAAATAGATATATAGACCTAAACTCGGTTAAAGTTGACGTCGATACTAATGAATTAGCTTTAACAATTAATAAAGATCCAAGATTATTGCAACTCATAAAAAATGAATCTAATAAAATAATATCAACTGATAAAAATGTCGTAATAGTTGAACATAAATTAGGTTACATCAATGTTAATGCAGGAATTGATGTATCAAACATACCAGATAACGGCGAACAAGTTCTTTTATTACCTGAAAATCCTACTTTAAGCTCAAACGATATATGTAATGACTTATCAAAAAAAATACAAAAGAATATTTCAGTAATTATTTCTGATTCAATGACAAGGCCTTTTAGAGCCGGTGTTATAAATTTTGCATTAGCTAGCACCAATATCCCTAGTTTAGAAGATATAACTAATCAAAAAGATTTATATGGCAATTCATTTAAATGTACTGAGGTAGCTATAGCAGATGAGCTTGCTTCAGCTGCAGGATTAATAATGGGTCAAGGCAATGAACAAATGCCTGTAATCATTATTAAAGGTTTTGATAAAGATAACCGTCCTGAAATTAATGCTTCAGAGCTAGTTGTAACAGAAAAAAATGATTTATATCGATAGACTAAAACTTATAATATATATATATGAAATTAAGTGTAAATTTAAATAAAATTGCTTTGTTAAGAAACGCTAGGGGAGAAAATTATCCTGATTTAAATTATTTTGCAAACAAAGCAATAGATCTTGGAGTTGACGGTCTCACGCTTCATCCAAGACCAGATCATCGTCATGCAACAAGTAATGACGTTATAAAATTAGCTGAATTATCAAAAAAAAGAAATGTTGAATTTAATATCGAAGGAAATCCTTTTACCAAACCAAATGGTGATTTTTTAGGTTTTATTGAGTTAGTTGAAATTATCAAACCAGATCAAATAACGCTTGTACCAGATGAGTTAAATCAAATTACATCTGACCATGGTTGGAGTCAAGGTAGTCACGACGACCAACTCATTGATGCAATAGCCAATATAAGAAATTGCTCAAAAAACTCAAAAATTAGTTTATTTATAGACGATATTGAGGGTGTTGAGTATGCAAATCGATTAAACGTTGAATTGATTGAAATACATACTGGCAAATTTGCAAAAAATATCTCAGAAGGTAGTGAGGATGTAATTAACGAAGTAACAAATATAGTTAAATCTGCTAAAAATATGAACTTGTTAGTTAATGCTGGGCATGATCTAAACTTAGAAAATTTAAATTATCTTGTTATGATGGACAGTATTAATGAAGTTTCAATTGGACATGCGATAATTGTGGATTCATTACATTATGGTTTCGAAGAGACTATAAAAAAATATATAAAAATAATAAGGAGTTAAGATGTCATTAGAAGAAAAGCTCAAAGAACAAATTAAGTCTAATCCAGTTTTAATTTACATGAAAGGAACTCCTTATGAGCCTAGATGTGGTTTTTCTGCAAGGACAGTTCAAGCATTAATTGAATGCGAGTCTCAATTTTCATATGTCGATATTCTAGAAAATAATGATGTTAGAACAACACTACCAAAAGTTACAGATTGGCCAACTTTTCCACAAGTCTTCATAAATGGTGAGCTGATAGGTGGAGCTGATATTGTTGCGCAAATGCATGAATCTGGCGAATTAAAAAAGCTAATCGAAGCAGTAGAAACTTAAGTATCAAATTTATTAATTATTGAACATAAAACTTTTGCGGTGACATCAGAATCATAAGCTGCAGAATGAGCTTGTTCATTATCATAATCAATATTTAATTTATCACATATTCTTGCTAGGACTGTTTGACCCGTTGCAAGAACACCTAAAGAGACAGTGTCAATGACTGAAAATTTATGAAATGGTGTTTTTTTAATATTATTTCTTTTTACTGCAGCTTGAAGAAAAGAACTATCAAAATGTGCATTATGACCAACTAGTATAGCTCTTGAGCATTCATACTTATTCTTTGTTTTATTTATTATCTTGAATATATCATTAAGAGCTTCTTTTTCTGTTATCGCTCCTCTTAATGGATGATCGAGTTTTATTTTAGTAAATTCTAACGACTCTTTTTCAACAACTGAACCCTCAAATGGTTCTATATGATGTCTAAATGTTTCACCAACCTCAAATACATCATTCTTTTCTTCAATCAAGGTAATTGCTATTTCTAGAATAGCATTTTTTTCTGGGTCAAAACCCCCAGTTTCAATATCCATAACTACCGGAAGGTATTTTCTAAATCTATTTTTTAACACCTAATTTTTCTTGAAGTTTTGAGTTCGAGGTAGTGTATCCAAAAGGAACTCTTTCACCAGGATTTATTCTTTTGTAGGCTTCTTGCACCGCCAAAGTAGTTTCATGAAATCCTGATAAAATTAAATCAAGCTTACCTGGATAATCATTAATATCACCAACTGCAAAAATTCCATCCTTAGAAGTTTGAAAGTTCTCAGTATTAACAGATATTTTTTTACCATTTAAATCGATTTCCCAATCCAAAATAGGACCTAGTTTTTTATTTAAACCAAATAAAAATATAAGCTCATCAGCTTCATGTGTTTCAATTTCATTGGTTTCAAAATTTTTTAATGAAACATGGCTAACTTTTTTATCACCTAATATTGAATCTATAAGGTATGGCGTAAGTAAATTAATTTTATTTTCTTTAACAAGATTTCTCATCATTTCTTCAGTATGCTGAGCTCCCCTAAAAGCATCTCTTCTATGAACAAGAGAGAGCGATTTTGCTACGTTTGATAATTCAACTGTCCAATCTAGTGCTGAATCACCACCGCCAAATATAAATACATTTTTATCTTTGTATTGATCAATTGATTTAACCGCATATGTAACACCATTATTTAGGTATTGATCTGGATTATCAATATTAGGCGGTCTCCTAGGTTCAAACGAACCAGCTCCAGCAGCAATAAAAATATTTTTCGATAAAAATTTATTATCTTCTGTGGTTGTTACTTCCCAATATTTTTCTTCTTCATGATTAACTTCTTGTATTGAATCCACTCTCTCATTTAAGTAAATATCATAGTCAAATGGTTTTATTTGTTCTATTAGAGCATCTACATGCTCTTGGGCAGTCTGAAAAGGTACTCCAGGTATGTCGTATATTGGCTTTTCGGGATATAATTCAGCGCATTGCCCACCAGGCTTATCTAAGTTATCAATTAATATACATTTAAGCCCCAATAAACCTGCCTCAAAAACAGTAAACAAACCTACAGGACCTGCTCCTATAACAAGAATATCAATTTTTTTCATTATTTTACTTTCATCCCTGGTAACGCTCCCTCATCCGGAGAGATTAAATAAACACCATCGTCATTACTTGAGGCCAATACCATACCTTCAGATAAACCAAATTTCATTTTTCTAGGCTCTAAGTTATTAACCAATATAACAAGTTTACCTTTCAGATTTTCGGGTTTATAAGCACTTTTAATTCCTGCAAAAACAGATTTTTTACCAATATCACCAACATCCAAGTCTAACTTTAACAATTTATCAGCTCCATCAACTTCAGATGCATCAAGTACTTTAGCAACCCTGAGATCTACCATAGCAAATTGATCTATATTTATATTATTTGATTCATTCATTGGTTTTTCCTCTGGAATTATTATTGGTTCTAGCCTGTTAAGCAATGGTTTATATGCATTAATATCATTTTTAAGTTTTTTATCCACATCATCAAATGAATTAATGTCTTGATTTAAAAATTTACATACTTTATCTGTAAGTTTTGGAAGAATAGGCTTTAAGTAAATTGTTAGTATAAAAAAGGAATTTAATGCTGTAGTTGCAACAACATTCGCTTCATGCAATTCTTTTTTCCAAGGCGTATTATCATTAATATATTTATTTACTTCATCCGCCATTTCCATTATTAATCTTACTAATTTTGAATAATTTCTTGTTTCATATAAGTTAATTAATTTATTTTTTTGATTTGCTAGATTGTTAACCACTTTATCATCAATATTCATTGATAATTTATTTTCATTTTTAGAAATAAATGTTGCAGATCTAGATGCTATATTTAAATATTTACCGACTAAATCTGAATTTATCCTTTGAACATAATCTTCAAAATTTAAGTCGATATCTTCAACCTTATCATTTAGCTTAGCGGCAAAATAATATCTCAAAGTTTCTGGATCACAAATATCAGCAAACTCATTAGCCATAATTCCAGTACCTTTGGATTTGGACATTTTCTCTCCATTAATTGTTAAAAAACCATGCACAAAAATTCCATTTGGTAATTTAAAATCTCCTGCATCAAGCAATGCAGGCCAAAATAAGCCGTGAAAATAAGAAATATCTTTTCCAATAAAATGATATATTTCAAAGCTTGAATCTTTTGATAATAATTTATCTGAATCAATCTTATTTGAATCAGCCCAATTTTTAATAGATGCCAGATATCCAATTGGTGCATCCACCCAAACATAAAAGTATTTATCTTTTTCACCTGGTATTTCAAAGCCAAAATAAGGCTTATCTCTAGATATATCCCATTTTTTTAAATCATCATTAAGCCACTCTTTCAATTTATTCTTTACAGGTTTTTGTAAATTCGCATCGTTTAGAAAATTAGAAAGTAATTTTTCTTGTTTGGCCAAATCAAAGAATATATGTTCACTTTCTTTTGTAATTGGTTTCGAATTTGTAATAGTTGAAATTGGATTTTTTATTTCTAGCACGTCATATGTTGCACCACATTTACTACAGTTATCTCCGTATTGGTCCTCTGAATTACATTTTGGACAGGCGCCTTTTACAAACCTATCTGACAAAAACATACTTTCTTCTTCATCATAAAGTTGTTTAATTATCGATTTACTAATAAGTCCTTTAGATTTAGCTTTGTTGTATATAAATTCAGAAAAATCTTTATTTTCATTAGAATGTGTAGAATGAAAATTAGCAAAGTTAATATTATATTTCTTGTACGTATCTAAATGTTTCTGGTATACATCAGCAATAAGATTTTCAGGTGTCACCCCAAGTTCTTTTGCTCTTAACATGACTGGTGTGCCATGAGTATCATCTGCACAGAAGAAATGACACTCATTATTATTTAAATTTTGATATCTTGTCCAGATATCAGTTTGAACAGCCTCAAGAATATGGCCCAGGTGGAGTGGTGCATTTGCATAAGGCAATGCTTGAGTAACTAGTATTTTTCTATCTTTTGTAGGTATGTCCATCTAATAAATGTATTATATGTGAAATATTAATTGATATGTCTATTAAAAAAATTATTGCAATTGGTTCAGCAAAAGGCGGTGTGGGAAAAAGTACCATTACAGCTGCATTGGCTTCAAGTTTATCTAAAAAATACAAAGTTGGCGTATTAGATGCAGATATATACGGACCAAATCAACATATTTTATTCAACATAAAATCTAAACCTGAATTTATAACGCTAAACAATAAAAAGCTCATCAAACCATTTATAAAACAGAATATAGAAATGATTTCGATGGGGCTCATACTAGATTCAAATAAAGCCGCAGCATGGAGAGGACCAATGCTCAGTGGTGCTGTAAAACAATTATCAAACTCAACACAGTGGAGTAATCTTGACTATTTGTTAATTGATATGCCTCCTGGTACTGGTGATGCATATTTAACAATATTTAACGATATGAATATTGATAATTTCATAATAATAACAACACTAAACAATCTAGCTTTTGCCGATGTTAAGAAGACTATTAATCTTGTTGAAAAATTTGATATTCCGATTTTGGGATATATAGAAAATAATATTCTAGGTAGTGATATTATTGAAGATAATATTTTTCAGAAAAAGAAAATAGAGAAACTTGGGTCCTTTAAATTTAGTAAGAAAATGGAACAGTTTAATATCGATAATATTATTAAAGAAGCTGATGAAATTTCGAAATTGTTAAGTAAAAAATGTTGATTAACAAAACAAATAATTTATTAATAATTGTATCAATATTATCTTTATCAACTCATGCCTTTGGAGATGATGTCAATGACCCATTTGAAAATCTTAATAGAAAAACCTTTGAATTCAATGAGAATATGGATGAAAAAATTCTTAAACCAATCGCTGAAGCCTATTCTGAATTGCCTCCAAAAATAAAACTGGGCTTTTCTAATTTTTTTAATAATCTAGAAGAAGTAGATACTTTTGTTAATCAACTTCTTCAAGGTAAACCAAAAGAATCAATCAACGACTTTACCAGGTTCATAATAAATAGCACCATTGGTTTAGGTGGTTTCATAGATGTTGCTTCAAAAGTTGGGCTAGAGCGCCATGAAGAAGATTTTGGTCAAACCTTAGCAGTATGGGGGGTAGGACAAGGTCCATATATTATGCTTCCAATCTTAGGTCCATCAACCTTAAGAGATACCCTAAGCAGACCTGTGTCGTCTTTTCTCTCTGTTACATTTCATATGACCGAAACAGATGTCAATCTTGCATTAAAAGGAATGGATGCAATTGAGACAAGAGAAAAACTTTTAGATGTTGAGGCTCTCTTATCAGGAGATAAATATGCTTTTGTAAAAGATGCCTACATCCAATCAATGTATTACGAAATAAAAGATGGCGAAGATGTAGAAGACGATTTTATAAATGATATGGATAATTTTTTAATAGACGAGTAGATCATCTAAATCTTTTCTGAAGGGTTGGATATTATTTTCTTTCATTGCTTCAATTATTTTCAATCTAAATATTTTTGCATTTTTATCCCCCCTAGATAAACCAAAAAGATGTTTTAACATTTTAGGTAAGTTGTGTCCTTCTGAAATTTTAATTTCAACATAGTCTAGGTATTTGTTTAAGATTTCCTTTTTAGATTCAATAACAGGACTTTCATTATAAAATTTATTCTCAACGTCTTTCAGCATAAAAGGGTTATCATATGCACATCTGCCAATCATTACTCCGTCAACTTTTTTTAAATGATTTTCAGACTCATCCAAGTCCTTAATCCCACCATTTATTATTATCTCTAAATCTGGAAAGTCTTTTTTTAATTTATATACATAATCATATTTAAGTGGTGGTATATTTCTATTTTGTCTTGGACTTAATCCTTTTAATATCCCGTTTCTTGCATGAATAATAAATATTTTTGTTCCTGATTCTTTAACTTTAGACACAAAGTCATATAAAAATTCATACGACTCATGGTGATCTATACCTAAGCGACATTTAATTGAGACTGGTATCTCAACAGCATTTTGCATTTCCGATAAACATTCTGCAACATGATTTGCTTCCAGCATTAAACAAGCACCAAACTTTCCTTTTTGAACTCTGTCTGATGGACAACCGCAGTTGAGATTTATCTCGTTATATCCATAATCTTCACATTTTTTTGAACATACAATTAAATCTTTTATATCTGAACCACCAAGTTGAACACCAACAGGGTGTTCTTCCTTATTAAATTCTAATTGATTAAAACATTTCCCATAAACCAAGGAGCCAGTTGCAATCATTTCTGTATATAAAAAAACTTTTTTTGATATTAGTCTGAGCAAATATCTATCATGCATGTCTGTGTATTGCATCATAGGCGCAACGCACACTTTATGATCAAGGATATTCACTTTGGTTAAAGAAATAAATTAATACAAATGTACCCAACAATTGAAAGAACTATTGTGTAAGGTAAAGCCATGTACACCATTCTCATGTAAGACAAGCTTATTAAAGGTGCTAGTGATGATGTAAGTAAAAACAAGAATGCAGCTTGCCCATTTGGCGTAGCAACACTTGGAAGATTAGTGCCTGTATTAATTGCTATAGCTAAATTATTAAACTGGTCTAACGTTATAGCACCACTATCATATGCAGCTTTAACTTCATTTATGTATATTGTCGCAACAAACACATTATCACTTATTGCTGACAGAAATCCGTTTGCAATAAAAAATAAAGATGGTTGAGTTGAAGGGTCTTGTGCTAGAACATAATCAATTACTGGTGAAAACAAGTGTTGATCATGAATTACACTTACTATTGCAAAGAATACAGCTAGCAAGGCTGTAAATGGCAATGCTTCATGAAAAGCTTCTCCAAGTTTATGCTCCTCAGTAATGCCTTTAAATGCAGTTAGAAGAATAATAACACTGAGACCAATTAAGCCAACAGCGGCAAGATGGAAAGCCAGTGCTATTACTAAGAAAATAGCTACCATTGACTCTATTAAAAGTTCAGCTCTATCCTTAGGTGTAATATTTTCATTTCTGTATATAGCATAATCGTTAAAGATAATTTTAATATTTTCAGGCAGTTGATTGCCAAATCCAACAATTTTAAATTTTTCAACAATTAAACATGTAAACATACCAGCTACAAAAACTGGCATAGTAATTGGCGCCATTCTTATAAAAAATTCAACAAATTCCCAACCAGCAATGGTAGCAATTAATAAATTTTGTGGTTCTCCTACAATAGTGCAAACACCACCAAGGGCTGTTCCTACAGCTCCATGCATTACTAGGTCTCTTAAGAATCCTTTAAAACTTTCAAGTTCTTGTAATTTTTCATTAGATAAATTGTTATCATTTTGAAAGTTATGTTTTTCATTAGTAAAAGTTCCACCTGAAGCAACAACATGATAAATTCTATAAAAACCAATAGTAACTCCAATGAGAACAGCAGTTACTGTTAATGCATCAAGAAATGCTGAAAGAACTGCCGCAGATACACAAAATAACAATGACAATATAGTTTTAGATCGAATATTTAATAGCAGTTTTGTAAAAATTGTTAACATTAAGTTTTTCATAAAATAGATACCGGCAACCATAAAAACAAGTAAAAGAATTACCTCTAGATTATTTTCAATCTCATGAAAAACAGATTTTGTTGAAGTTAAACCCATTATTATTGCTTGAAGTGCTAGCAATCCACCTGGTTGTAATGGGTAGCATTTAAGGGCTAATGCAAGTGTAAAAATAAATTCAAGTAAAAAAACCCAACCTATTATAAAATTTCCATTTAGGCCAATTGAATTAAGAGCTACTAATAATATAGGATTAATTACAAGAAAGGCTATTATGGTAGACTTATACCATTTCGGGGCGTTCCCTAAAAATAGTTTTTGAATTTCACTTAACATAAGCGCTATTTTAAACTGAATTATGATGCAATTTAAAAGATTTCTAGAAATAAATACAGAAAATAGTAATGACTTGATTGTTTTTAAAAACCACAAAATTATATACGAACCCAATTTAAAAACATTTTTGCTTAATAGTGATTTCCTAAATATTGATTTTGATAATGCTCTTCATGTTGGTATTGGGGAGAATAATAACAAAAAAATTTATGCTATTGATATCTCAGATTTGAATGAAGATATAAATATTGGTTATGAGAATCTAGTTGAATATGATATCAGGCATTTATTAGCAGTTTCTAATGCAAATGATATTGTTTTAATGGGGAGGGCAAATCAATTATTACATTGGGTTCGAAGTAATAAATATTCTGGTTATAGTGGAGAACTCAATAAATTTGATACTAATGAAGAGGCACTATATTCACCTGGTTCTTCAACAATGATTTATCCTCAAATCTCACCATGTGTATTGGCCATGGTAACAAGAGGCGATGAAATATTACTTGCGAGAAATAATTTATTTCCAGAGGGTCTTTTTAGTATTCTTGCTGGATTTGTAGAGGTTTCTGAATCAGCTGAAGAAACTGTTAAGCGTGAAGTTTTAGAAGAAGTAAATTTACATGTAAAAAATATTAAATATCATGGAAGTCAACCATGGCCATTTCCATCTCAACTGATGTTAGGTTTCTCATGTGAATATGAATCTGGAGAAATTATCTTAGATGAAAAGGAAATAGCTGAAGCAAATTGGTATAGATTTGATAATCTCCCTTATGTTCCTCCAACCACAAGTCTTTCAGGCATATTAATTAATTCTTTTGTCGAGGATCATTCTTAGCTCTTAAGGGTAATTCCTTTTTAATTTTCTTTTCCTTAACAATCTCTTTAATTCCAGATGAAGTCTTTGGCTTTTCAGCTTGAGCCCTAGGTTTATTTTTAACAGGCGGTTTTTGAGTATTTTTAACATCAGAAGATTTTTTATTTACATCACTAGACTTTTTATTGACTGGTTTTCTAGCATTTGTTTTTGGTGATGATTTAGATTGTGATTTTTTTACTTCCTTTTTATCATTTTTAAAGTTTTTATTAGGTTTCTTCTTAGGCTGAAAACCTTTTTTTTGATTAGTATTTTTTCTTGGGCCTGTGCTTTTCTTTCTAATATTACGTTTTGGTTTTTTCTTGGCTGCTTTCGAATCCTCAGTTTCAATACCAGTGATAGTTTTTAACCATTTAACTATTCCATCCTTTCTTTTCTTTGGCATCTTTGGAGGTTTTACTCCATCAACCAATGGTTTCATTGATGTTGAAATATTTTTGTTATCTCTCCAATTTGTATCTGGCTCTGGACTATTAGGAGTAAGAGAATATGAATCAACTTGCTTAACTTCTGATTTCTTCACTCTAACAACTTTGTAGTAGGGCCTAGATTTATATGGATCAGCAATAATTAAAACTTTAATATTATTTGTTTTTTCTATACTTATAATGTCATATCTTTTCTCATTCAAAAGGTAACTTGCAACATCTGCTGGAACATAAACATGTATTTCACCTGTATTGTCTTTGGCCGCATCTTCACCAACAATTCTCAATATAGACTGACCAAGAGACCTAGGTCCTCTAACAAGAACATGTTCAATGTCATATGATTCATTTAAAGATGGTCTTAGTCTTTGTCTAGAAACTTCCAGTAAACCAAATCTAGAGATGCTTGCAAACTGAACACGTGCTCTATCTGAATAAACCGCTTTTCTAAAAGCAGACTCAACTTTATTTTGATTATCTTCATCTGTCATGTCAATAAAATCAATTACAACCAATCCACCAACATCTCTTAGTCTGAGCTGTCTTGCAACTTCAGACGCTGCTTCTAAATTTGTTTTGAATGCAGTTTCTTCTATATCTTTTCCTTTTGTTGATCTTGCAGAATTAACATCAATGGTTGTCATGGCTTCAGTTGGATCGATTACTATTGAGCCACCTGAATTTAAGGATATTTCTCTTTGAAAAGCTAATTCAATCTGTGACTCGATTTGATATCTATTAAATAAAGGTATTTCTTCTTCATAAAATTTAACTTTCTCTGCATGATCAGGTATTACTGCCTCAATGAATTCTTTAGCCTCAGAATATACATTTTTATCGTCTATTAATATTTCTTCTATATCTTCCTTAAAATAGTCTCTGACAACTCTTACAATTAACTTATCATCTCTAAAAATTAGAGAAGGAGATGTAGCATTTGGAGTTGTATTATTTATTTCATCCCATAATGCGAGCAGATATGACAAATCAAGGCTCAATTCTTCAACACTTCTTCCCAGTCCATTAGTTCTTACAATAGCGCTCATATTTTCTGGTATATTTAATTTATCTAGTGCAGCTTTGATTTGATCTCTTTCATCACCACTAATTCTTCGCGATATTCCGCCAGATCTAGTTGAATTTGGTATTAAGACTAAAAATCTTCCAGCTAAACCTATTTGAGTTGTTAAAGCAGCTCCTTTTGATCCCCGCTCTTCTTTTGTTACTTGAACAACTATTTCCTGTCCTTCTTTTAGAGTACATACAAATTTGCCATTTTTGTCTTTTTTATAATAATCCCTTGAAAGATCTTTTAATGGAAGAAATCCATGTCTCTCTGACCCAAAATTTACAAATGCGGCATCGAGACTTGATTCGACTCTTGAAACCGTTGCTTTAAATATACTTCCTTTTAAAAGTTTTCGTTCTGGTGATTCAGTATCAAAATCATATAATTTTGCTCCATCAACTAAGGCCACGCGAAGTTCATCACCGTATGATGAATTAATAAGTATTCTTTTCATTTTTTCTCCCTGTATAAGGAAGATAATTCAGCAGTATGCTTGTTTTAAGCTTTAACCATCAAGTCTTACATGTATTTGCTTGTATGATTGACTCTTTTAAAGAGCTGTAATTCTAAACTGTTGTATTTATCTTTCGTTAATTTTTACTAGTTTTTCCTAGTTATTTAGGTGTATATCCTATAGATTTGTACAATGTCTGTCAAAATTGTTGAAGTTAATAGTGATAATAGTGATAGAAGATTAGATAATTTTTTGATTTCAATATTAAAAGACCTACCAAAAAGCAAAATATATAAAATTATTAGAAAAGGTGAGGTAAGAGTAAATTCATCAAGAGCTAAGCCTGACTATAAAATTAAAAAGGGTGACTTGATTCGCATTCCACCAAATTTAGATATACCAAAAAACAGTAAAAAATTTATAAAACCAGAATTAATTAATAAATTTAAAGACAACATAATTTATGAAGATAAGAATTATTTAATAATCAATAAGAAATCCGGCATTTCTGTTCATGGAGGAACTAAGAATTTTATTGGAATTATAGATATATTAAGAGAAATACATGGTGAAAACATAGATCT
>MDTA01171006.1_pt1 | contig 13607 bp, 11 predicted proteins | sample 811151 | NCBI WGS metagenome assembly MDTA01 (sample SAMN05326648, study PRJNA326480) | marine metagenome | isolation source: seawater | place: Indian Ocean: South | collected 2010 | reverse complement strand
CTACCAGAGGATGATCCAAAGAGACGTTGCCCGGACATTACCCTTGCTACTAAAATATTAAACTGGAAACCAAAAGTTACCTTGGCCCACGGATTAGATAAAACGATAAAATGGTACAAGGAGATCATAAATGAGTGAAGAAAATAAAAAGATTAGAACTGCAGTAATTGGCGTTGGTAGTATGGGGCAGCATCATGCTAGAATATACAGCGAAATTTCCACTCTTGTTGGAGTAGTTGATTTTGATTTAGAGCAAGGAAATATGGTTGCAAAAAAATACGGGGTCTCTTTTTTCCCTGACGTTACGAAAATTCTAGGTAAGGTAGATGCAGCTTCGATAGTTGTTCCTACTAAGTATCACATGGAAGTGGCAAAAGAATTAATAGAAAACGGAGTAAATGTTCTCATTGAAAAGCCCTTAGCTCTAAATTCAAGTCAAACTAGTGTTTTATGTGATTTAGTCAGTAAATCAAATGTTAAAGTATCCGTAGGACATATTGAAAGACATAATTCTGTAATTGATTTCGTTAAGAAAAATATAATGGAAAAAAAATGGGGAGAATTATTAGGTTTGAGTGCAAGACGATTTTCACCTTACCCTACTCGAATTACTGATGTTGGAGTTATCTTTGATATTTCTATACACGATATAGATATTCTTAATTATCTAGTGTGCAGTCATGTAAATTCCGTATATTGTTCAGGCATTTCTAAAGTTAGAAAAGATTTTGAAGATAACGTAAATATTTTTCTCGAATATAATAATGGGGTAAAGGGATTATGTCAAACAAGTTGGCTACACCCTTGCAAAAAAAGAGACTTGACTTTACTTACAACGGATTTTCTTGTAGAAGTAGATTATCTCAAGCAAACAGTATATATCCACAAAGAGGATTCGAATGAAGTAGAAGAAATTGTATTGGACTCTAAGGAGCCTTTACATAGTGAATTAGAAGATTTTTTGTGTAGTATATCTAAAAACAGATATCCTAAAACAACTGTAACAGATGGAGCGTATGCTGTAGAGATTGCAGAAGCTTGTAAGGAATCTTACCAAAGTGGAAAAGTAAAAAAATTATCTAAATGAAATCCGACTATTTCATGACTTGCGATGTTGAGGAATTTTCAATTCAGCATTCAACGATTAAAGATTCAGTGATTCCGAAAGTACATAAACAAGGCCTTCCAAGAATATTGGACGTTTTTGATAGACACGAAATTTCAGCTACTTTTTTCTTTACAGGGTACTTTGCTGAGCGAAGCCCTGAATCTTTAGAGATTGTTAAAGCCAAGGGCCATGAAATAGGTTGTCATTCTTATTCTCATGATTCTAATTTATATCTAAATAAACTTGATGCTAAAGAACAGTTTCAGCAGATTTCTAAAGCTAAAAAATTAATAGAGAAAGTCGTAGGGCCAATTACTTCATTTCGCGCACCTGCATTACGTACTAATAAGTATACATTTGAAATACTGATGAGGTGTGGTTTCACCCATGATTCGTCAAGATGTCCTAGACGGTTCGATGCTTTTTTGACGCCTGGAGCTACTAAAGAGAAATTAAAATATGTGAATAGCTCTAGGAATGTCTACAAGATAGAATCCAAGTTGGACAAGAGTAAAAATATTATTGAAGTTCCAATATCATCTTTATTGTTACCTTACATGAGTAATATTTCAAGAATATCTCCATCTTTTATGTCGATAATTCGTAAAAAATTGTTTAAAGAAGCTAAAGAAACAGGTTCGTTTCTTAATTTTCTTACTCATCCCAATGAATTTGTAGATATTGATGGTAAGCCACAAACTACATATCGTTCAGATTACTTACTCGGATATATTTTGACAGATTATTTGAGGCACAAGTTAAAACTCCAACGAATGGGCAAAGTAGGTATTAAACTTTTAGAAGAAGAAGTTATTTTGGCTAAGAGTCATGGATTCAATTTCAAAAAAATAAACAGTGTAAAAGTATAATGTGCGGTATTTTCGGTTCAGTAATTTCTCCAAAGTCGGGCATTAGTAATGACCTTATTAATCAGATCATAGAACATTTGTCTAAATATTCAGAAACCAGAGGGAGCGATTCCTCAGGAATAGCCTTTATCAATAATCAGCACAAACAAATAGACATTTTGAAAACTAATCAAAAAATAACATATTTGACTAATATGCCTGAATTTAAAAAAACTAGAGCTAATTATTTAAAAAAGTTTGATAAGCAGTCATTTTCGTTCATGGGACATTCACGTTTAGTAACTCACGGTTCTCAATTAAATTCTTTCAATAATCAGCCAGTTATCAAAGATGGCATAGTATCGATTCATAACGGTATAATTGTTAACTTTGAAAAATTATGGGAAAAATACGATGGAATTAAACAAGAGTACCAAATAGACACAGAGATAGTAAATTCTCTTTTCAATTTATTTATAAGTCAAGGATTAGATTTTACTGAAGCTTTCAAAAAAGTCCTATCAGAATTAGAAGGTACAATTTCTACGGGAATTATTTTAAATCAAAGTAAATTTTTAACAATTTATACCAACAATAATTCGTTATATCTACTAACTGACAGAGATAGTATGTCTTTTTTTGCGTCAGAGAAATATACTTTGGAAATGCTTAATGAAAATTTATTGAAAGAACGAATTAATTTAGAAATTATAAAATTAGATAGAAAATCCTTTTACAAAATAGACTTAGATACTTCTCAAGTATCTCATATCCATTTAAACTCAGATGTTTCAGAATCAGTTATAGAAGAAAAGAGCTTTAAGATTAATATCAATAAAGTGCCTAGCAACAAAAAAGATTACTCACTATTATTCAATATGGGAGAAATTAACTACTCTAATCTTAGATTATTAGAAGATAATACTAATCAAATAAAGAAGTTAAAGCGATGCAAAAAATGTATATTGCCAGAAACCTTTCCTTTCATAGAATACAACCGCAAAGGAGTTTGTAACTATTGCTTATCTTACAAAAAGTCAGATCAAGTTTCTAATAATCTAGAATTATTAAAATCTAAGCTAGAGAGATATAAAACGTCAGATTCATCTCCTAATTGCATAATCCCTCTAAGTGGAGGAAGAGATAGCACATTTGTTCTTCATTATGCTAAAAAACATTTAGATCTAAATCCTATTGCTTTTACTTATGATTGGGCAATGGTCACTGATTTAGCCAGAAGAAATATAGCTAGAATTTGTGGAATACTTGAAGTAGAAAATATTATTGTGGCGGCGGACATTCACAAGAAACGAAATTTCATATGTAAAAATGTACTGGCGTGGCTGAGGCGTCCTCATTTGGGTATGGTTCCTCTATTTATGGCAGGAGATAAACATTTTTTCAAGTATACTCAAATGACTAAGGAACGAACTAATATAGATTTAAACATATGGGGTATTAATAAGCTAGAAAATACAGATTTCAAGTCTGGTTTTGGGGGAGTGAAGCCTAATTTCCACAAATCTGAAATCTATTCTTTAACATCTTCCCAGAAACTGTCTTTACTTTTCTTCTTGGGAAAAAACATGTTACGTACTCCAGAATACATAAATGATTCTTTAATTGATAACATAACGGGGCATTTATCAAGAATTCAACACCCTCGCAAAGACTTTTTCTCCTTCTTCGATTATTATCAATGGAATGAAAATGAAATAAACAGTCTAATTGTAGATGAATACAATTGGGAAAAAGCAATAGATACAGATTCAACTTGGCGTATAGGCGATGGAACCGCAAGTTTTTACAATTACATTTACTATACAGTGGCAGGTTTTTCAGAGGTAGATACATTTAGAAGTAACCAAATACGGGAAGGTTTGATCTCTCGTGAAAGAGCACTAGAACTTAGTTTCATTGAGAACCGGCCTAGGTATGAGAATATAAATTGGTACTTGAAATCAATAAGAGTCCCTTTTAAATATGCTGTAGAAACAATAAATTCTATTCCAAAAATTTATGGCAACTAAGTCTTTTCTTTTTCAAATGGTACATCCTGCGAAATATTTTTTCCATCGAGAAACTATTAATGCACTTATTTCAGAAGGACACCATGTAGATATTATAGTTCAGAACAAAGACGTACTGTTAGATCTGGTTACCAAAGAAAAATGGAACTTTTATAATTTATTTCCAAATGGAAGAAAAATAAAATGGTTACCTAAAAAGATATCATATGTAGTAGCTTTTTTATTATCTTTTTTAGTTATGCTAAGTTTTGCTCGTAAAAAGAAATATGATTTGTTTGTTGGAGGTGAATTAGGTACAATAGGTAAGTTCCGAGATACCACTTCATTGTATGTTACAGATGATGATATGGTCAATACACCCCAGCAGCACCAGGCTTGTTTTTTTGTTGATTATATTTTAGCACCAGAACTCTGCGATATGAAGCAATATAATCACAAAAAGATAGGATATAACGGTTTCAAGGCATTGTGCCATTTACATCCATCATATTTTAGTCCAGACAAGAATAAGTTAGATCCTAAGCTGAAAAATAAACGTTTCTTTTTAATTCGTACTTGTTCGCATAATTCAACTCATGATATAATTGGTACAAAGGGAATTGACAACAAAACTCTTTATCTTATAACTAATAAATTGAGTCAGTATGGTGAAATAGTCTTAGCCCCTGAACGTAAATTGCCTGAATATTTCAGTAAGTATTACGAAGTTAAGGATAAAGAATCTATTCATCACTATATGTACTATGCAGATATATTTATTGGCGATAGTGTCACAATGGGTGTTGAGTCTGCCCTTTTAGGAACTATTTCAGTAGAATATGATAGCTGGTGGTATAAATTCGATCAGACCGAAGATTTAGTTCTAAAATATAATCTGCTGTATGGAATTAAAGAGGGTAACTACTTAGGTTTATTAAATAAATTGGATAATATTTTAGATAATTTCAATAATTTAGCTGAGATTTCTAAAACTAATAGTAAAAAGTTAATTGATGAAAAAGATAACGTAACTGAGCTTCAAATAGATTTAATAAAAAAGTTGTCTGGAATTACTTAATTTCTTTCATATATTTAACTTAAAGTAATATATAACTACACTGTAATAAATTATCAGGACATGGGAGTAAACGATGTACTAGAATACTATGGTCAAAAAGGACTTTGGAGTAGATTGAATTACTATATCCTATTTATTTGGCGTTTTGTCTTAGACAAAATTATATTTTTCGTATTTATCAAAGAGCTGAGAACAATATTGCACAGGTTGCGTGGAGTTAAAATTGGTAGAGGAGTTTACATAGGTCATGAAGTTATGTTTGATAGAGTTTACACTGACCAGATAGAAATAGGAGATTTCACTTCAGTAGGAGATAGATGTATAATTAATGCTCATGCTAATATACCTTCCAAAACTCCCTTAACTTCTAGATACCCTAGGACAGTTTTACCAACAAAAATAGGAATTGGAGTTTGGTTAATGCCAAATGTCACAATTGCACCTGGGGTAACAATTGGTGATTTTTCAGTTATAGCAACAGGTTCAGTAGTAACAAAAGATATTCCTCCTAAGTGTTTGGCTGCAGGAGTTCCAGCTAAAGTTGTAAAAGAGTTTGAGGAATCTCTTAAAATTGATAATCAAGCATCTAAAAGTTATAAATTTGAGTTTCTTTTACTATTTATTTTTATTATTGTTGGCCTTATTTCCTATATCTATGTTTTATGAAATTATAAAATTCATAGTCCCTTTTTCATCTATTATTTTAAGTCTAATTTATCAAGAAATAGTTTTTGATGTGACCTTAATATTAATATTTTTTACATTGCTTTTTTCTAATGTTTTGACCTTAAGATATAACCATAATAAAATAGATATCATTGAATATCTTAATCCAATAATAAAAGCAGTATTTGTAAATATCACCATATTTTTTATTTTATTTACTTTTTTTAAATTTAATTTATTATCGATTGATGTAATAACTTATTACCTAATTTTTGATTTTTCTCTTTCAATAATAATATGGTTTTTTTCTAGTTTAATGTTACCACCGAAAAGTCCTACTTCAATTTTAGAAAAAGGTATAATCTATAACAGCTTAGATAATCAAATATCAGATCCATCCGTTCATTTCAAAGGTCTTGAAAATAAGACATTTTCATCAATATCAGAGCTTTCTAAATTTCTCAATATCTTTGGGTCACAAGTAAAATTTATTTCTGTTACCAATACTAATTCATTGGAAACGGACTATGAAGTAATATTCTTCAAAAAGAAAATTAATACCTTGAAAAATATAGATTCTACTTTAGAGTCTCTTTACTCACACATAAAAAATGGAGGTATTCTAATTACAGTTTATGATAAGCTAGAGGATAGATATACTTCATCTAGCTTTAACTATTTAGATTATTTTCAACATTCCTTTTTTCCAACTATCCCGTACATGAAATTTATTTATAAGTTTTTTTCAAGATGTAAGAACAGAATTCTTTCAACATCAGAAATTTGGGGTAGGTTACACAGGCAAGGTTTTGAAATAAGTTCTGAAAAAAAAATTCAGAATTCAACTTTATTAATTTCATATAAAAAATCATTTTCACTTAAGCACATAATCCCTTCATACAGTCCGCTGATATCATTAGATAGAGTCGGGAAAAATGGCAACCTTATTAAAATTCACAAAATAAGAAGTATGTATCCTTACAGTGAGTTTAACCAAAAGAAAGTATTTGAATTAAATTCATTAGATTCCTCTGGAAAGTTTAATGACGATTTCAGAATAACGCCTTTTGGTGACATTATCAGAAAGTATTGGATAGATGAATTACCCCAAATTATTGATTGGTTCAGAGGAAACATAAAGATAGTAGGGATAAGAGCAATGAGTCAGCATTATTTTTCTTTATACCCAGAAAGATATAAAATGAAATACAACAAGGTGAAGCCTGGATTTGTTAGTCCAATTTTTGACGAAAATACCTCATCGTTTGATGACATAGTTAAGACAGAGGAAGATTATCTTGATTACTATCTTGAAAAACCTCTATTAGCCGACACAGTATATTTCTTCAGCACAGTCAAAATGATTTTGTTTGGAGGCGTTAAAGGTGGATAATCTAATATTGCCTCTCTTCGGAGCTATAATATCTTTCTTTTTGACAATTTTTCTTTTACCCCGTTCTTTTTCTAATTTAGTCAAGCATAATTTCATAGCTAAAGACATGTATAAGGTTGATAAAAAGTTTCTACCAACTAATGCAGGACTTATTATCTACCTGGTAGCATTAATAGTAATACTAATTTTACCTCTGCTATCACGCATAATTTTCATTCTTTCAAGTATTGAAACAGGGATTTTTTACGATGAGCATACCATATCTCTTTTGATTGTAGTTTCAATTTTTGCGACGTATGGACTTGTAGATGATATTATTGACGTAGGTAGAATTTTAAAGGTATTATTTCCTATTGTCTTTTGTTTACCTTTATCCTATGTAATTTCACCGGAAAGCGTAGAAATTCCTTTTTTAGGAACATATAATAATCTTAACTCCAATGCATTTTTTAGCATAACTTACAACGACATCATTAGATATATATTTATTCCGATTTATGTTATGGTTGTGTCAAATTTAGTAAATATGCATTCCGGATATAATGGATTACAAACGGGATTATCGATAATTTTACTTATTACTTTATTAATCAAATCAATACATGAAGATAAATTTGAAACTATTTCGATTTCCATGGCTTTTCTTGGCGCAATGGTCGGTTTTCTTTTGTATAATTTTTATCCTTCTAAAGTATTTGAGGGAAACATTGGCTCTTTATTATTTGGTTCTCTCTTAGGATCTTTAATTGTACTGCATGAGTTTTGGTTTTTTTGGTTCTTTATTTTAATCCCTCATACTTGTAATTTTCTATTGTGGCTTTATTGGCTAATTATGATGAGAGTTGATAAGGAGCACTATTTGCTAGAGGACGGGAACCATATCAAATTTGGTTCAATTAGCCATGATGGTAATATTGACGTTCCTTTTCCCTTGACTTTGAAATGGATTCCAAATTATTATTTTAGACTAAATGAAATTCAATCTGTGTTAATCATGTACATAATAACTACATTTTTTTGTGTTTTAGGCTTAATTATTTTTAAATAGAGATAACGGTGAGATTTATAAATGACGATTAAAGCATCACATTTGTCCTTGCTAATATGCTTATTTTTATGGAATTTAATCTTAAGATATCCGAATATTAGTGGCCCTCACGACGGAGATGGTCAAAATGTAATGTCCACGGCTAGTATTATCAATAACTTAGGAGTAAATAATCTCCTTTTGACCCCACTTTCATATTTTGGTATGTATCCCTTTTCTAAACCATACGCAACTCACACTTTTCTGGCAGCTTTCGTACAGCTTTCTAATTTAAGCATGGGTGTTTCGGTATATCTTATTTGCATACTTTATATGATTGTAGCTCTATCTTCAATATTTCTAGTAACGCAAAAGATTACAGGTCAATATAGCACTTCTTTATTATCAATTTTATTCCTTACAACATCAAGCTACTTTACTAATTACACATTCTGGACTATTTCACCCAGAGGTCCGTTTATGGCCTTTTTACCATTATTTTTACTGTCTATAATTAGACTTTCCGATAGAGTTCGTAGGGTAAATTTGATGGAAATCATAATTACAATTTTTCTTCTACTTTTGTTGATGACTACTCACAGAATGTATACTTTTGTTGCAGTGACTATAATCTTTCCTTTTTTAATATTTTTAACTTTAACAAGATATATAGAGTCTAAACAATTAGCCTCAGTCTATTCTAGAAAAATTTACCAGTACTTAGTATTGTGTATAAGTATGTTATTAATTATTATAGCGATTTTTGCTCCTAATTTATACAGTCTTTTGGGAGTTCCTGTGTCTCACTTTTGGATACGAGAAAAGTTTGACATACAATATGTAGGACCTCTTCTTAATGTTCTTTTTACGTATTTCAGTACAAATCCTTTATTGTTTTTTACAGCAATAGGCGTTTTTAATTTAATATATTATCCTTTTATCCGATACCATCACAGATATCTTTTACTGGTTGTATTGTTTAGTATGCCATTTATAGTTAATTACGAATATTTCTATCCCGTATTATTGACAATGCTATCGATTTTAGGTGCAATTGGATTAAAAAATTTTTTACATTTCATTGAAATATACAGCAGTCGTGAAAAAAGCTTTACTTTATTGATAGTGATAATTCTTATCCTTATTCCCTACACAGTCTACATTAAAGAACTGCAAACAAACATTGGGGCAGAAAGAGAACAATCCGATACAGTAAAAGGTTACGGCATTATTCAAGAAACTTATAACCAAGGTATTTGGAATAAAGAATACTTAAGTATAGAGGATAAAGTCTTATCAAATGGCCCTATTTTCAAAATTACTTGGATAGATTTAGTACCCAGAATGGACGATTATGACTCAATTTCATATGATAAAAATTTTGGGAGATTAATAGAAGTTGAGCCATACACGCCAATAGACGTATTACTTCACACAGGTAAAGGGAAAGCAGGATCCGGAACATATCACTACGGAGGATATGTCTACGATTGGTCAGGAGTATACCAAGGCAGTATGCCTACTAATTTTCATCGTTCAGTGATGCTCTTAGAGCCTGACAGTTTTTATTTTGACATTTACAGACCAACTTATGCTTTATCTTATGATTTTGAAGTAATGGGAAGTGACAAAGAAGAAGGTATTTTCTTTAGTGAAGTGAGTGAAAACAGCTATACTATCGTATCAAATGAGGTATGGACTTTATATTACATTAAAGATTAAAATTTGACAAATGAAGGTACTGCACTTCTCAACAAGCCACTTTGGAATTACTATCAATCTTGCCAACAAAATGGCAGAGCATTCTAAAGTTTTCTTAATTCTTCCTTCAAATCTCGTTGAAGAGTTTCATTATCGCTTGTTATCGAAAAAAGTTACCTTCTTACCTGTAAATCTACCTCGTCAAAGTAATATTTTTGCGAGTCTTATAACTGTATTCAAGATCCTTCAAATTGTCAAAAAAATTAATCCTGCTATTTTTCATGTGCAGGGCTTTGGTCAAGCCTGGCTACCTTTTATTTTTCCATTTATAAATTCGAAAATTGTTAGTACTGTACATGATCCAATACCTCATGAAGGAGATAAGATGTCTAAAGGAGACAAACTGACAGCTTTTCTGGGCTATCCTTTCTCGGATTACTTTTTAGTTCATGGCCATAAGTTAAAACTCCAAGTTACTGATATTCACAAGATCTCTCCTAATAGAATATCAGTTGTTCCGCTGTCAGCTTATTTGGGGAAAAAGTCTAACTTGCATCCTAACGATTCAAAGACAGATTCAATTCTTTTTTTCGGTAGAATTTGGAAATATAAGGGATTAAAGTATTTGATTAAAGCAGAACCTAAAATCAGGAAAAAAATTAAAAATTTTAAAATAATTATTGCTGGCGAAGGAGAAGATTTTGATCAATATAGTAACCTTATAGAAAATAGCAAATCTTTCGAAATAAGAAACTATAGAATTCCAGAAGAAGAAATGCATACTCTTTTTTCAAACTGTTCTATCGTTGTACTACCATACATAGAGGCTACTCAAAGCGGAATTATTCCTTATGCATTTCAGCATGGAAAGCCAGTAATATCCTCTGATGTCGGTAGTATTTCAGATTTAGTTGAAAATGAAAAAAATGGTATCTTGCTACCTCCAAAAGATACAGAAGCACTAGCAGACGCAATAGTATCATTACTATTAGATAAAAAGAAGCTACGCCTTTATTCTAGAAATGCAAAAAGGAAATATAAATCGGAACTATCTTCCACAAAGTGTGTATTTGAAACATTTAAGGCTTACAAAAAAGTATTAAAGTATGAGTATAGAAGTTAAAATATGTAGTGAAAAAGATTACGATAGATGGGATTCTCTAATTAAAAAATCAGAATATGGAACTATTTTCCATACTATAAGATGGCTTAAAATAACCGAAAAGTATACTGATTCCAAACTATTTTTATTGATAGCTGAAAAGAACGACGAGATAATCTCTATTTTCCCAATTTTTAAGTACAATAAATGGGGCCTGAATTACATATTATCACCACCTGAAGGTGGATCAATCCCTTTTTTAGGGCCAATAAGTATTAAGTTTCCAGCTAAGCAGTCTTCTTTTGAAAGATTAAACAGAGAACTCATAAAAAAATATCAAGCTTTCATTAAATCTAATGTTTCCCGGCGAATAAATTATTTTGGAGTTAAAACATTAGACACAAGAGACCCCCGTCCTTTCCAATGGGATGGGTTTGAGGTTATCCCTACTTATACCTACGATATTCGGCTTGATAAACCTCTAGATAAAATTTTAAAATCATTTAGTCAAACTACGAGGCGCTATGTTAATAAAAATTTAAAAGCTAAATCCTTAGAAGTTAATATGGGTAGTCTTGAGGATGCTATTAAGATAAATAATTTAGTTAAAAACAGATATAAAGATCAAGGAATAAAATACAACATAAAAAATTCATATTTAAGGGAAATCTATGAGCATTTCAAAGATTTTATTGATGTATTTGTGTTAAATGAAGACGGTAATTTTGTTTCGGGCATCATAGCGCTTAAGTTTAATAATTCAGTTGGTCATTGGATAGGTGGGACGAATCCTGGGACTAGTGCTAAAGACCCTATATCTTTTTTGCACTGGAAAATTATCGAAAATTTAAAATCTAGGAAAATTAAGTCGTATGACTTATTTGGAGCAAATACAGAACATTTATGTAATAATAAGTCAAAACTCAATCCTGAATTAAAAATGTATTTCACACTAAAATCAGGAAGTTTCTTAGGTAAATTAGGCTCTAAGATTTATGGCCAATATAAGAGAAAAGGATGAAGCCAAGACTAGTTTTTTTAGGAACATCAGGTAATATTTCACACCATGTTTTATCTAATTTATTTAAACATTATGACATTCACGGAGTTGTTGAATCGGAGATAAAACAGAATAGTCTGTTTATGACTGCGGTGAGAAGTGTTTTTAATATTTTCAATCATAAAAGTATTTTAAATTTTTCATATGATAATAAGTTACCTTATCTTAAAATAGGCAAAGAGGATAGTATTGACTTGCAAGTTTTTTTAGATAAAGTTAAACCTGATATTGTATGTATTTGCTCATTTTCTTTTTTATTAGATGCAAAAATTCTTGAAAAAAATAACTGTGTGTTTATTAATGCTCATCCTTCATTTTTACCTGATTACAGAGGCCCAAATCCTCTCTTTTGGCATTATTATAATATGGAAGAATACACTGGTGTTACAGTTCATTTAGTAGACAGTAGTGAGGACGGAGGAAATATTATCAATCAGAATAAAATAAAACTTAATATTGGCGAAAGCTCAGATTTAAATGAAAAGGACATAGCCAAAGAGAGCTTTTTTCTTTTATCAAAAGCAATTCGTGATATTCAAAATAATGAATTAGTTTCTGTCCCACAGTTAGCTACTAGTTCAAAAAAGAGAGCAAGGAGGGTAAAGTTCAGCGAGAAATTTATAGACTGGAACTCGTGGTCATCCAAGCGAGTCTTTAATTTTCTAAGTGGAACAGGTAGAAGTAGTGATTTGATAGTAAATAGCTTTTTCCAAAGGTATTTTTTCTCATTCATCCCAACTTCATATAAAATGTGTGAAATTAATAAGGAAATAAATTTAGGAAAAATCTACAAATATAAAAAAAGTTATCTTCTTTTTTGTAAAGATGGACTTGTTACTTTAATTAGAAAATCATTTTTTCAAAGATTTTTTACTAAATTTAATGCAGAGAGGTTTACTTCAGAAAAATAAATTATGTCTAATCTTCTAATCATTGCCCCTAAATATCCCGATAAAAATCAAATTAGTTCCCAATTTGTTAAAGATCAAGTCAAATACTTACGTAATCATTTTGATAAAGTATACGTAATTTCCCCGATACCTTATCTTCCTAAGTTTTCTAAGTATTTACTTTCCAATGAAAATTTTGGACACAGTATTAGAAAAGATTTTACGTACGATAATGTTATAGTTAAATATGTCAAAGTTTTGTACCTGCCATTCGGCATTAACTATAAGAGAAGAGGCAATCAAATTTATCATAAGGTTAAAAAAGTTATTTCAAAGAATAATATTAAATTTGATGTAGTTCATTCACACTTTAGTTGGCCTTTTGGAAATGTTGCAGTAAATATTGGGAAAGATTTTGGCGCTAAGAGTTTTTTGACAATACATGAAAATAGAGAATGGCTACTAAAAGAAGAACAAAATAGATACATTCAAAAAACTTGGGAAGAAATAGGCGGAATCATCCGAGTTAATAAAATAGATCTGGAACTTTTGAAAAAATATAATAAAAATGTTATTTCCATTGCAAATGGTTATGACCACGAAAAATATGCTAATTTCAACTATAATAAATTTGAAAAAGATGGAGGTATAGAGCAAAGCTTAATCGATTTTATTAAGGATAAAAATATTCTTTTTACCTTAGGAGGCCTCATTAAGCGCAAAGG
>MDTA01089353.1_pt1 | contig 13609 bp, 14 predicted proteins | sample 811151 | NCBI WGS metagenome assembly MDTA01 (sample SAMN05326648, study PRJNA326480) | marine metagenome | isolation source: seawater | place: Indian Ocean: South | collected 2010 | reverse complement strand
TATATATGAATGACTACTCATGTGTGGGCCCACAGGGACTTGAACCCCGAACCTGCGGATTATGAGTCCGTTGCTCTAACCAATTGAGCTATGGGCCCTCAAATGCTAAATATACTATGTTAATTTAAGTTGTGTTTATTATATTATCTCTTAAAAAAGAAAAAATTAAAATGATTATAGCAGAAGTAGGTATGGCACATGATGGCAATATTAATATTGCCCATTCTTTCATTGATGCACTAGCTAATACTGGTGTTGATGTAGTAAAGTTCCAAACTCATATTGCAGAAGCAGAAAGCTCAAAATATGAAGAATTTCGTGTTAAGTTTTCACATAAGGATAAAACTAGGTTTGATTATTGGAAGAGAACTGAATTTTCTTTTAATGAATGGAAAGAATTAAAAAACCATGTAGAAGAATTGAATATGGAATTTATGTCGACTGCAACCTGTGTTGCTTCGTTTGAATTATTAGAAGAATTAGGAGTTAAAAGATATAAAGTAGGATCAGGAGATACTTTTAATTTGTTGCTTCTAGAGCGAATTGCTGACACAGGAAAACCAATCATTATATCTAATGGTATGACCGATATTAAAGAATTAGACAAAACTATAAAATTTATGAAAGCAAAGAAAAATGATATCACATTATTACAGTGTTATACATCTTATCCTACTATGCCAGAACATTGGAACCTTAACCAAATTCCTATATTAATGGATCGATATAAAATTCCTGTAGGGTTTAGTGATCATTCTGGTGATATTTTTTCTTCTTTAGCTGCAACAGCTTTAGGTGCACAAGTAATCGAATTTCATGTATGTTTTGATAAAAGGATGTTTGGGCCAGATTCAACATCTTCGTTAACTATTGATCAGGTTAAAAATGCAGTTGTTGGTATTAGAGATATAAGAGAATCACTTAATTCCAAAAAAGTAGATAAAAATAAAAAGAAGATGAAAAAAATTAAAAATATTTTTGGAAAATCTATTGCTCTTAAATGTGATAAGGACGCTGGCACTATTATATCATTAAATGATCTTGAATCAAAAAAACCATCTAAAAAGGGTATCCCAACTAATGAATTTACGAAAATTTTAGGTAAGAAAATAAAACATAAAATGAAAAAAGGAGCTTTTCTTAATTATAAGGATATTCAGTAATGATTATTTGGTTAACAGGACAGCCAGGAAGCGGTAAAACTACATTAGCAAATGCTATAATTGAAACTCTTTCCAAAGAAAAAACTTATATTAAAATTATTAATTTAGATGGTGATGATTTAAGAAAAATTAATAATAACAAAGATTATTCTAAAAAAGGTAGAATCAAAAATATTTCAACAGCAATTTCTATTATTCGTTTTTTATCAAACAAAGGCTATCTTTGTGTTGTTTCTATTGTTGCTCCATACCGATTTCTTAGAGATGAACTCAAAGATGAATTTCCTTTTCTAGAAATATATCTTCATACAAAAGAAAAAAGAGGGCGAGAAAATTTTTTTGCAATTGATTATGAAATACCTATTGATAAAAATACTCTATCAATTGATACGGGTAAATTAACAATTAAAGAGAGTTTAAATGAAATACTCAATGTTTATAGGAAGATGGCAACCTTGGCATAAAGGACATCGCTGGTTAATTAATCAGCGCTTGAATGAGAATAAAAATGTTCTTATTTGTATAAGGGAAGTAGATACAAACGATAAAAATCCGTACGATCCAAATGAAGTTAAAAAAAATATCGAAAGTCAACTGAAAGATTTGATTGATTCAGGCAAAGTTAGAGTTATAATAATTCCTGATATTGAATCAGTTAATTATGGTAGAGGCGTTGGATACGATATTATTGAACATATACCTCCAGATAATGTAGGAAAAATTTCCGCAACTGAAATTAGAAAAAAATTGTTTCCAAAAAAATAAAGATATAAAATTTGAATAGATAATAAGCTTACATGGATAATGACTTAAAAAAAATATTATTAATACTTTTCGAGAAGAGGCGGTTTATAGTTATGATCTCTTTTCTTCTTTCGCTAATTGCTCTGATTCATCTATTATTTTTCTATCAACCTGATTTTACTTCAACTTCAAAGATTTATTTATCTGATAAACAATCAAATCAATTGTCTGTTAATAGTTCATCCGTATTCGGTTTTAGAATGCCATTTAATGGAGGTTCTGCCACGTCTCAATTATCAGTTATGGGACAAATTGCTAGCTCTTCATCTTTTCTAGAATCTTTATTAAACGAAGATATAAAAATTGATTCTTCTAATGTTGCTACATTACATAAATGGTTAAATCCTGATTTAGATAAAAATATTAATGATCATGAATACAGAGTGAATAGTATTATGAAATTAAATGAAATGATTAATGTAGTAGAAAATTATGAATCATCAATCATTCAAATCCAAGTGACAACACGAAGCAATCATGCATCTCAAAGCATTAATCAATTATTAATAGGTAGGGCAAACGAATTATTAATAAAAAAAGAAAATCAAGAAGCGGAAAATAAATTATTATTTATTAATCAAAGAATAAAAGATGTTCAAAAAGAATTAGAAGTTTCTGAAAATAATCTTAAAGATTTTAGATATAAAAATATAAAAATTAACTCTTCACCAGATTTACAGATGCAATTAGATAAATTAATGCGCGATGTTGCATTTCAAACAACTATTATGTCAACACTCTTAGGTGAAAGAGAAGTATCAAAAATACAAGCTATTGAGAATGTTAATTCTTTTTCAACACTTCAAGAAGCTGATCTTCCTTTTCATGCCTCTTCTTCGAGGAGATTATTCCAACTTATTCTTTATGTATTTCTGAGTGTTTCAGCTTCTATTTGTTACATTTTAGCAAATATTTTTTTTAATAATCTTCTAAATTATTTTAAATCTTTTAACCACGATCAAAATTACTAATAGTTATTTACTGATATTGGGTAAGTAGAAGAGGCTTGATACAAAAAACCAATATGAAAATGCTATAACATCCTCAAAAGGTTCAGAATAAAACATTGACAAAATAAACATTATAGAAAAAGCAGGAATTATTCTATATACACTTATGAAAAAATTATCTTGAATTCTGAATGAAGCATTGTAAGCATAATAGCTAATTTTCATTAGTATAAAGCAAAAAATCAAAAAACCAACAACTCCAATATTAGCAATTAATCTTGTAGCCGAATATTTTATTATATAACCTTGTTCTGTTGCTATTACAAAATTTTCTCTTGTATCATATCGAAAAACGTTTGATCCTAAGCCACTTCCAAAAATTATTCTTTCTGGTTTTTCTTTAATAAAATTATAAGTTGCTACTAAAGCTAAAAATCGTTCACTAATGCTGACTGCAAGCGAATTATCGTTATATTCTGTTGAAATACTCTCTTTCCCTTGACTCAAGCGGAAATCTGAAAAATTTATATTAAAATTAAATAAACCTAATTGGTTAGATAAATAAACAAAAATTATTAATCCACTAAATATTAAGGAGATTTTTTTAAAATTAAAGTCTACAAGAAAATCAAAATAACGAATGAATAAAATTATTGGCAAAAAATAAAAAAATGCTTTTGCTTCACCAAGAATTGGAATTCCTGTTATAGATAGAAAAATAAACAAATATGCAATGTATTTATTTATTTTATTTTGGTTCATCAAATCTATTAAACATATGATAAAAATTATTGTGAGCAATGAACCATTACCTGTATTTAATAATGTTCCTGCCATTGCATCTGGGAAATATCTTCCTCCCAAAGAACTTAAATATTGAATTAAGGTTATTATTGGTTGTACGGCCATTAGTAATAACCAATAATTAAACATTTTTTTGTAGGACTCTTTTGTAAAACTAGAATTAATAAAAATTAAAAACAGAATCGCATATTTAAAGAATGCTCTTACACCTAATGCGGTTGAATAAAAATCTATAAAGTAAATAAAAGATCCTATCAAACCATAGATCACAATGAATAATATATTTTTTCCAAAAGGAGTAAGATTTATTTTTTTTAAAAAAATTATCTTTGGCAACAAAAAATTAATAAATAGAATCAATATAAATAATTCAATTGACCAAGTAAAAAAATGTGGTAAAAGATTTAATTCATCAGCAATCCAAGATATAAAGAATACTAATGACATTAGTACTAAAAAAATATTTTTCATAAAGCAAATTAAATCTAAACGATTTGATTTTAAATATCTATTTGTTATAATTAACCTGTTAATAAAAATTAAATATGTTGTTAAAAAAAATTGTTAATAGACTTAATCGATATATAACCCGTCCTGGAGAATTATTTCGATATAGTACACCAAATGTAAGATCAATTTATAGTTCGTTATGTAAATCTTTGTTTTTCTTTTCTTTTAGAAAAAGGAAAAATTATTTTAATAATCAAAAAACTGTAAAACAGTTTAATGAAAAGACTGGCTACTTTTCTACTCAATCTTTTTCAGATAAGATAATTATGAAAAATGCTGTTAATTCTGCAGAAATAATGTTTGATAAGTATCTTGATAATCTAAAAGAGACAGATCAGAAAAAATCCTATTTGCATACTGTACCATTTGATAAAGGTTTTGATTTAAATCATCCAATAATGAAATTAGCTTTATCTGATGAAATGGTAGATATTGCTACTTCCTACCTTAAATTTTTACCAATATTAAGTGAAATTAGATTGTGGTATTCGCCTAACACATCAGCCCAAAATGTAGGAAGTCAACTATTTCATCTTGATTATGCAGACATTAGCCAAGTTAAAGTATTTATTCCTATAGAACATATTGATGAAGATTGTGGACCATTAACTTTTATTCCTGCAAATATTTCTAAAAAGATTTGCAAAAATATAAATTATAAACTTACAAATGATGAAATTCGAGTTGAAGATGCAATAGTTAATAATTTTTTAGAGGAAAAAGATTATTGCAAAGCAACTGGCAATCCTGGTGATATGTTTTTTGTTGATACAAGTCGGTGTTTACATTACGGGAGTAGGGGTGCAACTAAAAGCCGAAAAATATTGATGATTCAATATATTAGTCCTTTTTCTTTTAGTTTTCCTTTATTTTATAAAAATAAAACCACTTTTTCTCATTTAGCAAATTTTGATTCTAGCAAAAAAACAAAATTGCTATTAGGGTCAATATAATTTATTTGCCTTTTATAAAATGAAAAAAAACAAAGACAATTTAAACATCAAAAAGAAAGTTCTTGAACTCAATAATGAACAACCGTGGAATCATAATATAGTTTTACCAAATAATATAGAAACACGTCCAGGTAATCAGATATCTCACGGAAAAAATCTTGTTAAATGGAAAAGAATTGAACCTATTATTGATTTATTAGATATTGCTAATAAAAATGTGCTTGATTTAGGTTGTAATGAAGGGTTTTTTTCAAAAGAGTTAGCTGATAAAGGAGCCAATGTTCTTGGTATCGATATAGATAAATTGAGAATAAAAAAAGCAAAATTTATTCAATCTATTTTCGGGTTTAAAAATCCAGTTTTTAAGGTTATAGATATTTATTCAACCGAGTTCCAAAATTTAGATAAATTTGATTTATGTTTATGTATGGGTTTTATACACAGAATACCTGATCCATATACAGCTATTAAAGCAATAGGATCTAAAACTGATACTATACTTTTTGAATGGAAAGCTTTAAAACAAGGTCCACATGATGACGCATATGCCTATTTTTCTCAAAAAAATATCAATAAAGATGATTATTATGGGACTGAATACTGGTTAGTTAGTTATGCTGCACTTGAGTCAATATTAAAAAGAATGAATTTTAAATTTTTTTATCGATTAGATGATCCAACACAAAGAAGAGCAATATTGGTTGCTAGTAAAGTTGATAATAAAATTTTTTCACAACCAAATATTATTGTTCATAGAGGTAGATTAATAACTTTTTTGAGTCATACAAAAAGATATATTCAATCCGTCATTAAAATTATTATTGGAAAAATCAATTCTTAGGATTTATTAATTTGTAGCTAGTATGGTTAAATCCCATTTATATAAAAGAATTTATTGGTGGATTGGAAATTTTTATAGATTTTTAACAATACCTTTTTCGCAGAGAAAAATATCTATTAATAAAATTTCTACAATTTTTGGTAGTTCATTTGATAAAGAAAATGGATGGAATCATATAATAGAAACTTTAAAAGAATATGATTTAAATCCTGATATTTCTTACAAAGAAACAACCATGTATTTTTATCTCAAGTATTTTACTCCTAATAGTATATTAGATCTTATTGATAATACTGGAAGTTCTTTATCAATTTTTGTATATCCTTGGGGAACATTCAAAAAAGGAGAATTATTTTCAAATAAAGATGCAAATGTTTCAAGGTTTTGTGGTCCCTCAAGCGATGCTTTTATTGAGGAAGAATTCAATAGAGTAATCCTGTTGTATAATAAATTGAAAAAAAATGGTTATCGCCCTTGGGTTAATTACAATAGGCATATTGGAGGCACTTTCTTAATTGATAAAAATAATAAAAAACGTTTTATTGTGCTTCAAGGAAATCATAGAGTAGCTATTTTTTCACATTTAGGTTACTATAAAAAGATTTCAGTAAGAAATGTAAATGGTTTCTATAAAAAAATTTTTGAAAAAAATTTTTTAAATTGGATACTAGTTAAAAAAAATGAATGTAATCAACAAGATGCAATAAATGTGTTTAAGTTATTTTTCCGAGAAAATGGTCATCACATATTAGATTACATTAACAATAATAAACAAAAAAATTAAATTATTAAATCTCTATTCAAAAATTGAATTAATTCTCTATATATTTTTATTGGATTTTTGAAATATGCAAATAGTCCAAATATTATAAATAAACAGAGAATAATTACTGATTCATAAATTTTAAAATTTTGCAATGTAATAATAAAAGCAAATGAGAAAACAATAAGACATAACAATAAATCGCCTAAAATGATCTTAATCATTGTAGTTGATTTTTGAAAAAATTTAATTAAAAATAAATGAAGTAAAATTTTATATACAAAAATACAAACCATATATGCTACTAAAAACATTTTAATATTAGTGGCATCAAGTAATTTGCCAATTAACAGCCAATATAGACCAACCATAGTTATTGCGAGTATATTTCTTTTTGCTAACTGATTATATGCATTGATATAAAAATCATTAATTTTAAGAGTATTCTTGAGGATAAAGAATATTGCGATAATAGGGATTAATGTAATTGATTGATTCAATTCAGAAAAATATAAAGGGATAATATATATAAGAATTAATACAAAAGATTCTATCATTGTTGCCATTCCAATTGAACTACCAAATGATGTATTAAGAAAGTCTCTAATTTTTATTTTAGACAATTCTTTTAATAGATATATACGTCTTTCAACTACTAGATAAAATGGACCTAAAAGTTGTGCAATCGAATTAAAAATACTCATTAAGAAACCAATCTCTCCAACGATTAATTTTGAAAAATTTGCCCCAATTGATGTTATTAAAATTGTATATAGTATATCAGAGAATCTTTTGCCTATTAACATTGAAAAACCAATCTTTATATTCTCTATCAATAAACCAAATTCAAAGAATTCTATATTAAATATATTGAGATCTTTTCTTTTGCAAAAAATTATGAGATTAATACTATTAATAGCGCTAATAAGAAACCCTGCTAATAAGTAACCATTTAATCCTATCAAAAAAATTAATATCATAGAAAAAATAGGAGTAAATATTCTTACCCAAGCAGAATTAACCGTTTTTTTAGTAAACTCTCCTATCGACTTTAGATGGCTATTTATTAAAGTTGATATTTGTGTAAAAAAAGCCGTAAAAAATACAATAACTAAGCTAATTTTTGTAAAACCAAAACTTTGATTTTCATAGAAAAAAAGAATGTATAAAAGAAATATAACAATCAAAAATATTGACATGAATAGGTTAAATAAATTAATTACAGAACGATTTTTATCAATTGTTTTAAAATCTTTTTTTGCTTGTAATGCTGGCACTATTCTTGGTAAAGAATAACTAAGGCCTAAGAAGAAATATGAATAATAGTAAATCACAAGATTCAATAATATATATATTCCTAGATTATCGAGTCCCAGTATTTTAAGAGCTACAATTTTTAAAGCAAAATTCAGTATCTTACCAATAAATATTCCAGATGAATGAAAGAAAGTATTTTTGATTAAATCTTTTACCTTTATCTGACCCTGATTATTCATTTATTTTTTTATTATGTTAATGCTTAATTATAACATTTTCACTAAAATAAAAATTGAAAAAAGAGAAAATTGAATAAATCAATATATAAAGAACAAAGAGAACATGTATTACAAATTTTAGATCATTATCAATGTTCAAAATTTGAATTCTCACTTACAGAAAAATCTAATCCATCACCTTTTGCAACTATATTTTCAATTTTTATTAAAGATTTGCTGAACTATAAGTTTGAAGAAGAAGAAAGAATATTTTTAATAAATTACCTACAATCTTTACAAGATTCAGAAACTGGTTTATTTTTTTCTAATAATAAAAATAGTTATGCTAATCCATTTTATGTTAAGGAATGTCTTCAATTCACAACTTTTGTCTTATCAGCTTTATCAATTTTAGACTCTGATCCTAAATATCAAATAAAACATAATATTAAATCCTGTGATGATGTTTATTCTTATCTTGATAAAATTGGAGTTAAAGATGGTAAAATCGGTAGTGGAAATTTTGCTATGTTTTTAGGAATATTTTTATCTTTAGACAAGATTAATTCAGGATCAAACCTTATTGATAATTGGTTTGACTATCATAACAAAAACTATAATACTAAAAATGGTTTTTGGACTTCCGGTATAAAAGCTCAATCTCAATGGTCATATCAAAATGGATTACATCAACTCATTATATATGAATATTGGAATCAAGATACACCAAATCATCGGAAAAGTATTGATATAATCCTTAAAAACGTTGATAAAAATGGCACATTTGCACTTTTACCAGGTGGTGGGGCATGTTGTGATTATGATGCAGTACATCTACTCAATTTCTTAGGAATACAAAAAGACTATAAAGCAGATGAAATTATTTTAATTTTAAAAAATACATATAATCAAATTCTATCTAGTCAAGATAAAATAAGCTTTTGTGAAAATAACTATGCTCATAAATTGTCTTTTCCTAAGGATTTATATTTTTTTTACAATAACAATTTGTTATCGACTGCTTTTAGAATAAGAGAGTTCTTTGGAATGAAAAAAAATAAATTTTATCATTATCCACATTGGTCAAATTTTCCAATCAAGATTTATTCTAGCGATTTATGGAGTATTTGGTTCAGGTTAATTACTATTGCAGAAATAGAAAATATTATATTAGGAAATCGACAATGGAAATTCCAAAAATTTCCTGGTCTTGGAATACTTATAAATAAAAAATGAAAAAAAATATATTATTTATTAGTTATATGTATCTTGATTCTCATCTATGTCAAATCTCGAGATTATCTATACTTGAGGAATTATCTAATTTGGATAATAAATGCTACCTTCATGCTGCAGCTATTAGCAATAAAAGTATTATAGACAAAAAAAATATTGGATTATCCTATGTATTATTACCTGGAATACAATTATTAAATTTTATCGTATATCAAATAAAATCTTTCTTTATAATTCCAAAAATCATTCATAAAAATAATATTAAATATGTTATTTGTGATATTAATTCAACTCCTTCAATCATTTTACTGCTTTTATTAAAAAAACTTAGAATCATTAAAATAAATTTTATATTAGATTTCAGATCAAATATTTTACATAAAAGAAAAAATAGAATTCAAAATTTTTTAAAATCAATCTATTTATTTTTCATTTTAAAGCTTTCTAAATTATTGTATGATAGTTTTACCTTTATCACCCCAAGTTTTAAAAATTTTATTGAAAATTCTTATAGTTTACAATTTTCAAAATTTATTTTTTGGTCTTCAGCGGTATCAGATGATTTTCTATATTTTCCCAAAGAGTTAAGTAAAAAAAACCAAAAGAAATTTGTTCTTTTTCATCATGGTTCATTAGAGCCTGGAAGAGGAATTATAAAATTAATTCAATCTTTACCTATCATCAGTAATAATGAAAATATTGATATTGAACTAGTAATTGCTGGTTCTGGAAGTTTAGAAAAGAAAATTGAAAAATTATCGTTTAACAATAAATACAACTTAACTTTTTTAGGGAGAATTAGTCATCAAAAGGTAATTAAACAAATAGATAATGCCAATCTTTGTGTCGTTCCTTTTGAAAATTCAATTGGAAATTCTACCTCAAGTCCACTAAAAGTTATGGAATATGTATCTCGAAATAAAATAATTCTAGCAAGCGCATTACCTAATTTTTTAAACGATTTTACGAGTTATACAGGTTTATTTTTTATGAAAAAAAATGATCCCCAATCAATTGCTAACTCTGTCTCAAAGTGCATAAGTAATTATGAAAATCTTATACCGAAAGAAAATGAAGGTCAAAAGTTAATTAGAAACAATTTTACATGGGAAATTCAAGCAAAAAAAATTAATATTTTTTTAAATGAATTATAAAAGAATGGATAAAAAAACGATTGCTTATTTTACTACTTCTTCAACTAATCTTGGAGTCTTTAATCAGCTTGTTGAACTTGCGATACGTATTGATAGAAAATCCTTTACTCCAATATTTATATTATCAAATGATATTGTTGAGAATCATTTAACTACCAAGTTAAAGGAAAACAATATTAAAGTATTGAGTTTAAAATCTAATCGTTACTACTATTTTTTTCAGTTATTTAGACTTGTCAAAATTTTGAAAGAAAATAATGTCTATATTTTACATACCAGGCTAAGAAGATCTGATTTTTATGCTAATCTTTCAAAATTTTTTTACAAATCACACGTTATAAATCATATTGTTGATGACCATTCTGACCACTTTTCTACATTTCATAAACATTTTTCAAAATCTTTAGGAATTATTTACAACATGGTTTCAAATTTTGCAGATGCAATTATTGCAAATAGTAAAGAAAATTTTCATCATCATAAGAAAATGAAATCCAAAACATATTTTTTAAACAATGGAATTGATACTAATTATTATAAAAAAAATGTTAACAGTAAAAATAAATTATTAATTAAACACTCAATTAATAAAAATGCTTTAAATGTAGGCTTTGTAGGAGAATTCAAAAAAATAAAAGGAATAAATCTTTTAATGGATATAATTAAAGAGTTTAAAGATAATCAAAATGTAAATTTTATAATATGTGCTGGTGGAAATTATTTAAGAGAAGAATTCAATAATGAATTTAAAAATTATAACAATGTGTTCAATCTTGGATTTGTAAATAATATCAATGAATATTATTCTTTATTCGATGTACAGATTTATACTTCATTAAGTGAAGGGATGCAAAACGTTATGTTAGAATCTTTTTCTTCAGGAGTCCCAGCTATTTGCCCAGATGTTCCTGGATATTCAAGCTTAATTAATTCAAACAAAGGGTTTTTAGTAGAAAGAGTTAAAGATTCTTATGTTGAAAAATTACATTTTTTAGAAAATAATCCTAATTTTTTGGAAAAAATGTCTATTACTTGTCGTAAAGAGATGGAGAATGACCATAATTTTATAAAACTCTCCCAAAAATTAGAAAAAATTTACAATTTATTAAAATGAAAAAATTAAATACTGCAATTATTATTGTTAATCATAATAACAAGAATAAAATCATTCAATTGATAGAATCGATATACAATTATAATAATTTAAAAAGTTCTAAAATTATATTTATTCAAAACAAACCGTCAAATTTTATAAAAAATTATTTAAAAAATTTTAAAGAGGTGATTTTTATTGAGAATAAAAAAATTCAAGGGTTTTCTAAGAACATTAACGATGCCATTCATTTAGCTCAATCTAGTTTTAACGCTGATTATTTTTTATTATTGAATCCAGATATTATACTTAAAAATAATATTTTATCTCCTTTTACTGAAATGATTACTAATGATAGTAGTATTGGTATTATAGGACCAAAATTATTAAATGAGAATGGTACTATTCAATATTCATGTAGAAGATTTTACAATTTTAGATATGTATTTATAAGAATGTTTAGATTGAGCTTTATTTTTGGCAATCAACTGGAAAATCAAATTTTGATGAAGGATTTTAATCATAATGAAAAGTTAGATGTTGATTGGATTTCTGGAGCAGCCATGTTTTTTAATAAAGAATTTCTGAATAAAGTAGGTATGTTTGATGATAAAAATTATTTTATGTATGGAGAAGATCAAGATTTATGCCTACGATCATGGAGAAATGATTTAAAAGTAATTTATAATCCTAGTGTAGAATGTTATCATTCTTATGCTAGAAGAGGATCTTCTCTAGCAATTAGTAAGTATAGTTTTTATCAGTTATTAAGTACAGTTAACATGTTTAAAAAATTTAACTTTAGACTTAAGAGATAATTTATCTCGATAATGGTTTTTGTGCAACTACCATCATACCTGATACAACCCACCAAGGGTTAAAGAGCTTTAATATAGCTTTTATACATTGACCTAAAATATTCAATTTATACTTTTCTTTTCTATATCTTAACCATGGCCAATCTGTATACATTCCAAGGCTATATTTGTTTGAATCCATTCTGTAGTCATTTGGCAATGTTTCTATTATATCAAAGCCACCATCTATAACGAATTGTTTTAATTCATGCCTCTCAAATCGATATTCTACAAAGTGTAATTTTTTACCTAATATTTTATAAAAAATATTTACTATATCTCTAAGAGGATGGTTAAATAATTTTCTTATTAAATGGTTACATGGTGTAGAAACAAGAAAATAACCTCCTGGTTTTATTACTCGATATGCTTCCTGAATTGCTATGCTAGGTCCTTCTTGCCAATGTTCAATGACTCCTAAAGATAAATAAGCATCAAATGTATTGTCTGAAAATGACATATTTAATATATCATCTTTTTTAATATTCAGATTTTTTTCTTCAGCTACATTTAATATAACTTCATTAATATCTGTACCAATACAATCATAACCTTGGTTATTTAAATATTGTACCCAAGCACCATTTCCACAGCCGCCTTCTAATATTTTTGCACCTGGATGGAGGTATTTAGAGAATAATGGAGTTATTGAACGATTAGGAATAATTTCATTTAATAACAAATCAAATTCGGCTCCATCCCACATATAAGCATCTTGTGCTTCAAGATCTCTAAAAGAATATTTTGTATAGCGCATTACTTATTGTTAATCATCATTAACAATTGATCTTCCCTTGAGTTTTTCCCAATCTTTTTCAGGTCTCACTTTCAAGTTAGTTTTCCAAGCACCTTCTAGTGTATTTAAATCTATGTCTAGATTTTTTGCAAATGATATTAATGCTTGAATATCTTTTGGGAAACAACTTCCTCCGAATCCTAATTTACCATCGTGGCCTGGAACATTTATATGAGAATGACCTATGCGTCCATCTAATATAAAACCTTC
>MDTA01202287.1_pt1 | contig 13610 bp, 16 predicted proteins | sample 811151 | NCBI WGS metagenome assembly MDTA01 (sample SAMN05326648, study PRJNA326480) | marine metagenome | isolation source: seawater | place: Indian Ocean: South | collected 2010 | reverse complement strand
GTAAATATAAAAAATGTGGTAAATGGGCAATGCCTTTATTCCCTAAAACACGTTCAGTAAAAGGTTCACCTTTAACTCCTTATATTTTTGCTAGTCAAGTAACAATTGAAGATGCCGCTATAGCATTAATGAAAGTTTATAAAATGGGTCCCGAAGAAAGAGAAAAAAGAGGATTGGCAGGTAGAGAATGGTTACAATCAGATGAAGCTAGATGTACTGCTGAAGGCATGGGTAAAAATTTCATAGATAATTTAGAAATATTATTTGAAAAATGGAAACCAAGAAAACGTTTTAATTTAATTAAAGTAGATGAAAATGCAACTCCATCAAAATATAACCCAAATCCAATTAGTTTAACACCAGAATTTATTAAAGAAATACAATCAATATGAAACCATTATGCGTAGTATCGTGTCCAATTGACACATTTTCAGGTTATGGAGCAAGATCAAGAGATTTTGTAAAGGCCTTAATAAAAGTAAAAGGAGAAGAATGGGATGTTAAAATAGCTCCTCAAAGATGGGGAGAAACCCCTTGGAATTATTTATCTCAAGACGATCCTTTAAGACAACGTTTTACATCAGGTGAGGATAGAAGACCAGATGTATGGATACAAATAACAGTACCAAATGAATTTAGACCAGTAGGGCATTATAATATAGGAGTATCTGCAGGTATTGAAACAACAGTTTATCCTGGAGAGTTTTTAATGGGTACAAATGCTATGGATTTAAATTTAGTATCATCAAACCATTCTAAACATGTAGTTACAGTAACGCAGTTAGAACAAAGAGATAAAAATACTCAAAAAATGGTGGGTGTAATTAAATGTGAAAAACCAGTTGAAGTATTATTTGAGGGTTTAGATTTAGATAAATATCACAAAAAACCGCAAGATTCTGGATTACTTAAGGATGTCAAAGAAAGTTTTTGTTTCTTATACACAGGACATTGGTTGCCTGGAGCTTTAGGTCATGATAGAAAAAACACAGGGGTAATGTTGAAAACTTTTTTAGAAACTTTTAAAGGTTCTTCTAGAAAAAAACCAGCATTAATAATGAAAACTAATGAATGTGATTATTCTAATTTAGATAGAGATGTAATTTTAAATAAAATAAATAAAATTAGAAAAGAAGTAGGGGGTAATTTACCTAACGTGTATCTTGTACATGGTGAAATGACTGATGATGAAATGAATAAATTAAATAATGATAATAAAGTAAAAGCATTTTTATCATTTACAAAAGGTGAAGGTTATGGTAGACCTTTAGCTGAAGCAGCAATAACAGGTAAACCAGTAATTGCTTCTCATTGGAGTGGTCATGTAGATTTTTTACATCCAGATTATAATGTTTTAATAGGAGGTGTACTTGAAAATGTTCATGAATCTTCAGCTAACGAATTTTTACTTAAGGATTCACAGTGGTTTAAAATAGATTCGTCAATTGCTAGTAAAGCTATGAAAGATGTATTTAAAAATTATAAAAGATATCAGGAAAAATCTCGCAAACAAACACAATACTTAAAAAATAATTTTAGTTTTGATAAAATGTGTGATTTATTAAATACACTTTTACCTAAGGAAATTGAATCACAACCACAACAATTACAGTTAGAACTTCCAAAACTTAAAAAGGTAGGAGAATCAAATCCTCCACAAATTGAATTACCAAAATTAAAAAAAGTTTAATATGTCAGATTTAAAAAGAAAAAAACCAGGGGTAACACTAGAAATGGATAAATTAGTAGATTGTCCTTGTTGTGGTAGTAATGCTTGTTATGAATCAGAATTTAATACACAAGAAGGAAACGTAAAAACATGGCTTTGTATGACTTGTGGTTATACTTCAAACACTACTATGACAGAAGATAATGAGTTGATAAAAGAATCTTTTGAATTAACAGCAGAAATTATAAAAGATAATATTCAAATTCATGATAATTTAATTTGGTTACTTACTGTTATTACAATGCCTGATAAAGGTATGATTTTTCCAGAACCTTTAAAAGAAGAAAAAGGAGATTGGAAATGGACAGTAGTAAAAGCTATCCCTATCCCTGAAGAAGAACAAGAAAAGTATCCTGATCCAAGTAATCCGGGTAAATTCTATAAAAATAGAATGGATATGAAAAACTTAAAACGTTTTGATAAATTAGAATTTATGGATGCTGCTGAAGAATTAGGGTTATTTGGTGATTTAAAAAAAAGAAAAAATGAAGATTAGTTATGCAATACCTGTTTGCAATGAACTAAACGAATTAATAAGATTATTAGATTTTTTAAAAACACATAAAAGATTAGAAGACGAAGTAATAATACTTTTTGATTCGGAAAATGGAAGTGAAAATGTAGAAGAATTTTTACGAGCTAAATCTGTAAACGATAATTTTTTTCAGTGGTATTCTAATCCCTTAAATAAAGATTTTGCTCAGCAAAAAAATTACCTTACAAAAATGTGTACGGGAGATTGGGTATTTTTAATAGATGCTGATGAATATCCTAATGAATATATTTTTGAAGCTCTTCCTATTTTATTAAAAACTAATCCTGAGGTAGAAGCATATTGGATTTCAAGAATTAATACTGTAGAGGGGCTAACACAAGAACATATTAATAAATGGCGTTGGAATATAAATGAAAAAGGTTGGGTGAATTTTCCCGACATGCAAATGAGAATTTATAAAAATAATCCTGATAAAATTAAATGGACTAAAAAAGTACATGAACAATTAAAAGGGTACACAAAATATGCTGCTCTTCCTCATGATGAAGAATATTGTTTATATCATCCAAAAGATATAAAAAGACAAGAAAAACAAAATAATTTTTACGACACATTATAATGATTAAATTTATAGATTTTAATGTAAAAGAGCCTTATAGAGATGGAAATCGCACAGATTTAACTTGGGAAACTTTTCAACAGTATAGAGATGAAGTTAAAATATCTAAAAAATATAATGACTATTTAAGAAATAAGTCTATAGTAATAGTAGGTCCCTCTCCTTATTTAGTAGGAAAAAAAAGAGGTGAATTTATAGATAGTCATGACATTGTTATTAGAATGAATAAGGGATGGAAACCCTCTCCTGATAAAATAGAAGATTATGGTTCTAAAACCACTATAAGATACCATTGTATGATGGAACATCCTAATAATGGGGGAGATTTTGCTATAGATGATATGATAGATTATGGAGTAGAATGGTTAGTATCCCAATTTCCTAGAAATTTAGATTATTTTCATTATGATAATTTAAAATTTGAAGAAAAAAATCAAGGAAAAATAAATTTCCATTGCTGTGCTGATTTGGTTTATTTTTTAAACATACACAGAGCTTTAGAAACTCGTCCTAACGTAGCACCTTCCGCTATTTTTGAATTAATAAATTATGATATTGGAAGCTTACATTTAATGGGATGTACTTTTTTAAAAGATGGGTGGTTAGATGGGTATAAAAAAGATAAAGAATATGATCTTAAAAGAGCAGAAGAAGGACACACCCAAGCCCCTCAAATACATTTAGTAAAATTAATTTTAGAAAATGAACCTAAATTTACAATGGATCAAGAAATAATAGATATAATATGAAAAAAGCACTAATAACAGGAATTAATGGAATGGATGGAAGTCATTTAGCTGATTTATTATTAACTAAAGGATATAAAGTGTATGGAATGGAAAGACGATCATCTAGTATTAACGATGTTAATACAAAACATCTCAAAGATAAAATAACCATATTAAATGGTGACATGACAGATCAAAATTCATTATTAAGATGTGTCAAAGAAAGTAACCCTGATGAAGTATACAATTTAGCAGCACAATCATTTGTAGGTGAAAGTTGGAATACACCTGAACAGACAAGCAATGTAACAGGATTAGGTGTATTAAGAATATTAGAAGCTATTAGAGAATATAATCCAAAGATAAAATTTTATCAAGCTAGTAGTTCAGAAATGTTTGGTAGAATGGTTGAAAATCCCGCAAATGAAAAAACACCTTTTTATCCAAGAAGCCCTTATGGTGTAGCTAAATTATATGGACATTGGATTACTAAAAATTATAGAGAATCATATAATATGTTTACATGTTCAGGTATATTATTTAACCATGAATCAGAAAGAAGAGGAATTGAATTTGTGACAAGAAAAATATCTGATGGAGTGGCTAAAATAAAATTAGGGTTAGCTGATAACATTATATTAGGAAATTTAGATGCGAAAAGAGATTGGGGTTATGCTCCTGATTATGTTGAAGCAATGTGGTTAATGATGCAACAAGAAACCCCAGACGATTATGTAATAGCAACAGGAGAAACTTACTCTATAAGAGACTTTTTAGATGTAGCTTTTAAACATATTGGTATAACAGATTGGTCAAAATATGTTAAGCAAGATCCTAAATATATGAGACCCGCAGAGGTAGATGTTTTAAGAGGAGATTTTACAAAATCAAAATCAAAATTAAAGTGGATACCTAAAACATCTTTCGTAGATTTAGTTAAAATAATGGTAAATAACGATTTAAATATATTAAAAAATGAATAACTTTTGGCCCTTGATGAAGGACATCATCACACAAGAAGATAAACAAAAAATGGCAAATTTTTGTCTTGAATCTAACAGATTTACTAATGGACAAAAAGTAAGAGAATTTGAAGCAGAATGGAGTAAATGGATAAATTCTAAATACTCATTAATGGTAAGCTCAGGAAGTACTGCAAATTATCTTTTACTATCAGCAATAAAAGAATTATATAAGCTTAAAGATGGAGATAAAGTATTAGTACCTACAATGACTTGGGTAACTAATATTAGTCCTGTATTTCAATTAGGATTAAAGCCTATTTTTTGTGATGTAAATTCACAAAATTTTAGTTTTGATTCTGATTATTTACAGAAATTAAAAAATGAACATCCAGACATTAAATTAATATGGGTTACTCATTTATTTGGTTTAGCTTCAAATATAGAAGAAGTAAAAAACCTATGGCCTGAAGCGTTAATAGCAGAAGACGTGTGTGAATCACATGGAGGTGAGTCTAATAATAAAAGATTAGGATTAGAAGGAGAAGGAGGAACATTTAGTTTTTACTTTGGACATCACATGACTACAGTAGAAGGAGGAGTAGTATCTACAAATAATAAAGAATTATATGAATTAATGAGAGCAAAACGTTCACACGGTTTAGCAAGAGAAACTAGTCCCGAAACATATGCTAATTATTTATTAAAATATCCAGACATTGATCCCCAGTTTATGTTTATTACTGATGGTTATAATTTTAGAAGTATGGAAATAAATGCAGTTTTAGGTTTATCTCAACTACCTAATCTTACTAATTGGGTAAATATTAGAAAAGATAATTTTAAAAGATTTTTAAATATTACTAATAATTTAAATTATTTAGATAATAATTTTGATGAGGAAGGAAATAGTAGTTTTTGTTTACCTTTTGTTTGTAAAAATAAAGAAACAAAAAAGAAATTAAAAAAATACTTGTCTGATGCTGGTGTTGAAACAAGACCTTTATGTAGTGGTAATTTATTAAGACAACCATTTTTAAAAGATAAAAATTATCCAGATGCTGATAATTTCCCAAATTCAGAATTTTTACATGAATGTGGTTTTTATATAGGAAATAACCACATGATTACTGATGAAGAATTTGAACAATTAGAAAATTTATTAAATAATTTTAAAGATGAATAAAGATAAAGTAGTAATTTATTTATTAGGTTACACATTAAAACATAGTTACAATTCTTGCTATTGGCCCTGGTTAAGATTTAAAGCTGTTTTTGATCATTTAGGATATGAATGTTATTGGGTAGAAAAAGAAGATATAAAAGAACACCCAGGTAAACGTAGAGTTTTTATAACATGGTGTGAACCTGATACAGCTGTCCTTATAAATGAAGACATATATAAACCAGAAGATATAATCATGCATAAATTAGTATTATATGGAAATTATGATTCAGGACAAAATTGGGGAACAACAATAGAAGAAACAACAGAATATTTAAAAAACTTCAGATGGTCCCAATATAAAATGTTGGAGGATGCTTATGATGCTGGAGTTAATGTTTATGGATTTGGAGCAAAAACAGAACATAAAGGTTTTGGGGAAAAAGAAAGAATAGTAGAAAAACTTAAAGATAGAATATTTGGTATACCGTGGGGATCAAGTTTATACAGTTGGGAAGAAATACAAAACGCTAAACCTATAATAGATAATCTAGAACACGATTTATCTTGGGTAGGATCTATATGGGGAAAACCTGGAAGAGGAAATATGGATTCATTTCAATCATTTTTAAAACCACTATTTGATACACCAAATTTAAATTTAAATTTGGCAGGAGAGGGAACACCTAAAGGTATAGTGGATAATGAAACACATAAATCTATCTTAAAAACAGGAAAAATATGTCCTATTATAAATGCCCCTATATGGAGAATAGAGCAGGGAGTAATGGATAGGTTTTGGACTGTATTTACAACAGGTAGATTTGGAGTAGTAGATACTAAGGGAGTTTATAAATTCTTTGATGAAAGTGAAGTAGTATGCACTGAGGATCCTGAAGAATATTTAGAATTATCAATGTATTATATGAATAATGTTGATAAACAAATACCTTTTATTCAAAAAATCCAAAAACGTATTAAGGAAGAATATAACTGGTATACTAGTTGGGATAATATTTTAAAAACTATTGAATAATGGCTTTTATATCTCATAAACATAAATTTATGTTTGTTCATACACCTAGAACTGGAGGAACTTCTATAGAAGAAACTTTACATAAACATGGTATTTACGATGACACATATTTAATGTATCCTGGTAAAACACAACAATATCATGAAAAACTTCAAACAATAGAATTAAATGGACAAAGAATAATAAGTAAACACTCACCAATTATTAGTTTTTACATATTATTAGATAATTTAGACATCCCCCCATCTATTGCAGATGAATATTTTAAATTTGCAGTAGTAAGAAATCCTTGGGATTTATATGTATCTTGGTTTAAGGTATGTTTAAAACATAACATAGTTTATAGAGAAGATTTTGAAGAATTTATAACATGTGCTTCTTATTTTACAGTTGTAGGGGGAAGAAATGTTAGAAAAATAATAAATAGAAAAGCATACCCAAAGAATCAACCTTCTTTATCTTCAGGAGATAGGGGAAGAGTACCTTTATCTTTATTCCCACATATAATAGATCCTATTATATTAGACGGTAAAATCGATTTAGGTGCTGTACAGAAACCCAGTGCATTAACAAAAAGACTAGAATATGTGTCTTTAGATGATCAAACATTAGAGGATATTAAGAGAAAAAGAGCAAATTATAAAACATATAATGATGATTATGTTATATATAATTTTAAAAGACAACATTCTTTAATGGATTATTTCATAATACCTAATTTTAATAGTAATTTAGAACAAATTAATAGAAACCCCATTATAGATTATTATATAAGATTTGAAAATTTAAAAGAAGATTTTTCAAACGTAATGAAAAAATTAAACATAAACGATATAGAATTATTACATATAAATAATACTAAAAAAATAGAAAATAAACACTACAGAGAATATTATAATGAAACAACTAAAAATTTAGTTTATGAGTTAAATAAGGATTATATAGAAAAATTTCAGTATGAGTTTTAATATAATAGCTTCAATACCCGCTAGAGAAGGAAGTAAAAGAGTTGTAAAAAAGAATTTAAGACTTCTTAATGGAAAACCTATGATTGATTATGCTATAGAAGCATCTAAAAAATCTAAATATTTTAATGATATTTATGTAAACTCTGATAGTGATGAAATAGGAAAACATGGAAAAACATTAGGGGTAAAATATTATAAAAGAAAAAAACACTTAGGAGAAGATAATATAACCTCAGATGAATATAATTACGATTTTGTAAAAAATATACCAACTGATATATTGGTTCAAATAAATCCAGTCTGCCCTTTAATAACAGGACAAGACATAGATAAAATAATAAAATATTTTTTAGATAATAATTACGATTCATTAGTAACTGTAAGAGAAGAAAGATTACAAGCTTTTTGTAATAATAAACCTATAAACTTTGATGTTAATAAAAAGTTACCTCGTACTCAAGATATAAATCCTATTCAAATATGTGCTTGGCCTGTGTGTATTTGGAAAGTAAATAAATTTATAGAAAATTATGAAGATAAAGGACACGCTGTTTTTGGAGGAAATTTAAGTTTATATCCTATTTCTTTTTTAAAATCCTTAAAGGTAAGTTATGAAGAAGATTTTGGTTTAGTAGAAAAAATGTTATACATAAATAATATAAATAAAAAATAAATAATAAAATGAGACATATTGATTTTGAAAATATAGAAGAAAAATTTGATAAAGCATTAGCAACACCAGAATGGAAACAATTAGAAAAAGATTTTTCTAATAGTAGTGACATTTATATAGTTGCAAATGGTGGATTATGGGCCGTAGGTAATCATGCTGCTGATGATTGTACAAGATTATTTGCAAAAGCAGGTATCCAAAAATCAATTAATAGTTTAGATAGTCAATGTTTAATGACTAGTGTAGCTAATGATTATGGATATAATAACTTATTTTTAAGATGGTTAGAACTACAACGAAAAACAGGTAAAATGAAAGACGACGCTATGGTATTAGCTTTATCATGTTCTGGAGGTTCTAAAAATGTAGTATCATGTTGTCATTGGGCTGAAAAACATGGATATAAAACAGCTATGATTGCAGGTCAAGATAGAGGTGTATTAGGAGACAAAATCAATAATGTAGTATTAGATTGTAAATATTTTCACACAGTAGAAGTACTTACATTAATATTATTTTATGATTTAATTCATGCTTGTGGTGCACAATGTCCCTCAATTAAAGATGAAGTTGTAAGAAAAGGTACAGCACAACCTCTAGCTAGAAATCCTTTAAATGGTGAATAAATGAAAACAGTAGAAGAATTTAATAAAACTCAAAAAATTGAAAATGCAAAAAATATAGCTATTGATTTTGATGGAGTTATACATGATTGTTCAAAAGGTTATCATGATGGAACTGTATATGGTGATCCTCTTCCTGGAGCTTTAGAGTCATTAAAATTATTAAAACAAAAAGGATACAATTTAATTATATTTTCTTGTAAATCTCGTAGTGATAGACCAGCAGTAAATGGTAAAATGGGCACAGAAATGGTATGGGATTGGTTACAAAAACATAATATGAAAGAATATATTAGTGATGTAGTAGCTGAAAAACCACGTGCAGTTGTTTTTATTGACGATAAAGCAGTAAGATTTCAAAATTGGAATCATTGTCTTAAAGGATTAGAAGTATTAAATATATTATGAAAAAAGAGTTAATAGTATTTTTAGCACACATAGATGATTTTGAATGTGCTTGTTATGGTTATGTTTTTAAACACCATAAAGAATATAACAAAATAAAAATAATAACTGCTACTACATGGGCTAAAAAAGTATCTGTATGGGAAGAAAATTTAAAATTGTTCCCTAAAGAAATACTGGATAAAATTGAAGATATTAATTTAGGGTTTGCACAAAGAAAATTAAACACTGATTTTGATAATTTAAAAGATAAATTTTATCAACTAATAAATTTTAGTAGTTATTTTGATATATTAACACATGATGAGAATGATTGTCACACAGATCATACAGTATTGTTTAGCATAGCTAAAGGAATGTATAAATATGCGGAAAAATTTGTAACAATTTATTCTCCTTCTTCAGCTAATTTTAATCCTAATTATTATGTTGGGCTACCTGAAAACGTTTATTCTATCAAAAAGACAGCTTTAGATAAATATAACATACAAGTAGAACAATCATATTCTAAATTAGGATATTATTTACAAAGTGATGCTCATTATAACATAGGAAAATCTTATGTGTTAGAAAATTGTGTTAATACAAGTTATGATTATTATGAAGTTTATAAAATATTAAAATGGGGATAGTAGACATATATAATAATAATACTGACGTCGATAGAACTTATGGTATTAAAAAAGTAATAAATTTACTAAACACTTGGGGGGTTGATTTAAAATCCTCTAAAACACTAGATATGTTTGCGGGAGATGGTAGTTTTTGTACTGATATTTTATTATCTTTAGTAAGCAAAGATTCTGTTTGTTGGGATATAGATTCCCTTAAATTAGAAAAAATAAAAACAAAACACAATATAAAAACAGTAAATGATGATGTGATTAGTTCTATTAAAAATAATAAGGATAAATTTGACATTATTCATTGTGATAACCCTTCTTCAGAGTTTGGTACAGAGAATAATAAATTATATGAATATTTTGATGTTATTCCTTATATTAAAAATCTTTTTGATAAAGAATGTATTTTTATTCATAATTTAAATTCATCACCTTATAATTTTGATTCTAAATCAAAATGGGCGCTAGAAAGAAATTATTTTTACAATTTACATGATGCTTCTAAATTAGATATAAAAAACACAATTGAATTTCATAAAAATTATTTTCAAAAATTAAATATTAAAGTAAAAAAACACGATATTATAGAAAGAGAAATGTATCAGAAAGAAGTTTATTGGTGGTATTTAATATGGTATTTAGAAAAATGAAAATAGCTATACATCAACCCGAATTTATGCCTTGGTTAGGTTATTTTCATAAAATGGAAATGGCTGATATATATGTCATTTTAGATGACGTACAGTTTAAGAAAAGATATTTTGAAAACAGAAATTATATAAGAAATTCATCTAATGACACTAAAGAATGGATTACTATTCCTGTAAAAACAAAAGGAAAATATCATCAAAATATTTCCGATGTTGAAATTTCTTATGAAGAAAACTGGAGTAATAAAATATTAAACACATTTATATTAAGATATGGAGAAAATGAAGTAACTACATCATTTAATAATTTAATTAAAGATTTTACTAATTTATCTTGTTGTAATACTTCTCTTTTAAAATTAAATTTAATGATTATTGGTTGGTTTAGAAAAAATTTTAATATAAAAACACCTTTATCTTATCTAAGTAATTTAAATATTAATAGTAAAGGTAGTGATTTAATATTAGATATATGTAAAGAAATAGGAGCAACAACTTATATTTGTGGTCCGTCTGGAAAAGACTATTTAAATATTAAGGATTTTCAAGATGCAAATATAAACATTGAATGGCAAGAGTTTACTGAACCTAATTACTATAAAAATAAAAGTAATTTATCATATTTATCTTCATTTGATTTTGTACAAAATTTTGGATTAAATTGTTCTAGTAATTTTAATGAAACAATAATGTTATGAATATAAAATACGCTACATCAGAAATGGGGTTTGAAGGATATGTAGAACCTAGTGTACTTCCTACTTGGAGTAATTGTAGAGTTTGGGAAGCACAATTATATTTTCTAAATGCGTGTCATTTACCTATCCAAAAAATAATAAATGAAAATAAAAAATATGATGGTGACTTAATATATAATATAGGTAAAGGGGGATTTGATAAACCTTATATATTGACTTTATATCAACATTACCACAATATAATAGCTTTATTAAAAGAAAAATTTAATAATGTGTATGTGTATCAAGACGGAGAAATAGGGTGGTGGAATCAAGTAGATACAAAATTACAAGCATGGTGGTTTAATCAATTATCAGAATCAGATGGAATTTTAGCTCCTAATTCATCAGATATTCCTTTTTATAAAGGTTTATTTCCTGATAAAAAAATAAAAGTAATTAGAAGTGTTATGGCAGATGAAGGTTTAGATAAAACAAAATTTAAACCTAAAGAAGACAGAGTAATATTAACAGGTCCTCTTACCCCTGAATATAATGGTTTATCTCAAGTAATTATAGCTCATAATTTGAAAATGCCTATAGATATTCCTCCTATGGGGGAAAGTAGAATGCCTAAGGATTCTTGGGAAATGGCTTCTAATTTAGGAATTAATTACTTACAATATATGTCTTGGATAGATTGGATGTATAATTTAAATAAATATAAGATAGGATACATGATGATGATAGCAACGGCATCAGGTTCATTTGCTTTAAATTGTGCTTATTTAGGGATACCTTGTATAGGTGATAAAAGAGCAGACACACAACGAATTCTATTTCCTGATTTAGCTGTTGATAAATTTGATAATGCTAAAGCTTTAGAATTAACTCTTAAGTTAAAAAATGATCCTATTTTTTACAATGATATAAGTAGTAAAGCAAAAGAATTATATAAAAAAGAATTTACTAAAGAAAAAATGTTAAAATTATTACAAGATGGTTAAACCAAAAATATTATGTACGGGATCTCCAAGATCAGGTACTAGTTTACTTAACATATTAATGACATATTTTAAAGATTTAAATGTATATACTGATGGAACTCCTCCTAGATTATTTTATGAGTGTGATGTTTTTACTACTCAACAAAGAAGTGATGGTAAATTATGGAATGATTATATAGGTATGACTCCCTTATCTATTTTGGATATTTTAAAAAAGGGTATAAAAGTAATTATAACTTATAGAGATGGAAGAGATTGTTTTGTATCTGCAAGAAAAATGAGACCTAAAAATATTCAAGAAGGTGTAAAAAATAATGAATTATCTTCAGACACTCAATACTATGCTATAAAAGAAGAAACAACTTATTGGTATGGTCCTAATATAAATGAGGCAGATAAATGGTTTAATGCATCAAAAGAACTTTTAAAAACGCAAGAAGAGATTAAGGGAACAGAACTTGAAAAAAATTTATTAGTAGTTAGATATGAAAATTTAGCAGAAAATCCTTCTACAGAAATGAAAAAAATAGAAGAATTTGTTGGCTTCCCTTTAGATCCTAATTATGAAACTTTTTATATGGAAGGTAATAACAAATTATACAAAGCATCTCCTACACTTAATGGTAAACCTAATCCTGATTTTACAGGACCTATTGTAGAATGTTCTTCATATGAGGGAGCTATAGGATCTGATTATAACCACCATAGAGCTATAGAACCAAATTCGGGTAGATGGAAAAGACCTATACATCATAAAAGAATAAAAGAAATATTAACACATTATGGAGAATTACTTCCTGATTTATTGATAAAATTAAAGTACGAAACAAATAAAGATTGGATAAATGAACTCAACTAAAATAACTTTTGTAATACCAAGTAGAAATAATCTAGAATTCCTACAATTAGCTTATAAATCAATAAGAAATCTAGAAACTAAACATGAAATATTAGTATTAAATGATGCTAGTACAGATGGAACACAAGAATGGATTGATAGTTTAAAAGATGAAGATTTAATAACACACCATAATCCGGGACCAGATCGTATTGGTATAGTAGGTATGTTTGATAAAGGTATTGAAATGGCAAGAACGGACATAATAATGGCATTTCATTCAGATATGGTAGCAGCACCAGATTTAGATAAACACGTATTAAAACATCTTAAAAGAGGTACTGTTGTAAGTGCAACTCGAGTTGAACCACCTTTACATCCAGATGGACCTGAAAAAATGTTAGTTGATTT
>MDTA01132657.1_pt1 | contig 13610 bp, 12 predicted proteins | sample 811151 | NCBI WGS metagenome assembly MDTA01 (sample SAMN05326648, study PRJNA326480) | marine metagenome | isolation source: seawater | place: Indian Ocean: South | collected 2010 | reverse complement strand
TGTTTTCTTTTTATCTTTTTCCATAACATTACTTGTACGCTATCTCTCTAGCTGCCATTATTAAATCATCAGCTTCTTTTCTAGATAATGAGAATTCTTCAAGATAACCATCAATTCTAATTTTTTTTCCTTTGACCTCATCATATCCACCAATTAACTCATCAGAAGAAAGGTCCGCAAAGTCATTAAGTTTCTTTATATTTTTTTGACCTAATATCACTAACATTCCTTGTGTCATTCCTTTTAAGTTAATTAGTTTTTCTTCAACTCCTAATTCTTTAAGCTTCAATGCTACTGCTTCTTTTTCTTTTATTATAGTATCTTTTGATCTTGAAATTAATTCTTTTGCAGTTTCATCATCTATAGCGTCAATTTTAGAAATATCTTCTGGATTTGATTGTGCAATTTCATCGATTGACACAAACCCCTCTGAAACTAAAAGTTGACCTAACGTTTCATCAACTTCTAGATTCTTAATTAAAGTTTCGGTTCTATCTTTAAATTCGGCTTGTCTTCGTTCAGAGTCCTCTTTATCAGTAAGAATATCTATTTCATAATTTGTTAATTTAGATGCTAATCTTACATTTTGTCCTCTTCTACCAATAGCTTTACTCAAGTTTTCCTCTGTTAAAATAATATCAATTCTTTTATTATCTTGATCTATAAGCACTCTTTGGATTTCTGCTGGTGATAGAGACTCAGAAATTAAGGTTGGTAAATCTTCTGTCCATTTTATTATATCAATTTTTTCTCCATGTAATTCATTAACGATTGTTTGAACCCTACTACCCCTCATACCTACACATGCGCCAACTGGATCAATAGATGAGTCTTGAGAGTGAACACAGATTTTAGCTCTACTCCCTGGGTCGCGTGCAACAGATTTAATTTCAATAGTCCCCTCATAAATTTCTGGAACTTCTTGGAAAAATAATCTTGCAAGAAATTGTGGATGTGCTCTAGATAAAAATATTTGATGACCCTTTAATTCTTTTCTTACCTCATAGCAGTAAGCTTTAACTCGGTCACCTGTTTTCAAAATTTCTCTTGGTATAAGTTCGTCTTTTTTAATTACCCCTTCTGCTTTACCTAAGTCTACTATTACATTTCCGTACTCTAATCTTTTGATGATACCACTCAATATTTGACCTTGTTTATCTATAAAATCTTCATATTGTCTATTTTTTTCTGCTTCTCTAACCCTGCTGCTTATAACCTGTTTTGCACTTTGAGCTGCGATACGTCCAAAATCAATTTGCGGCAACTCTTCGAAGACTTTTTCACCAATTTTTAAATCTTTATCTTTTGGGTAAGTTTTTTTTGCCTCAGCTAACGAAATTTCCCTTGCAGAGTCTTCTACATTTTCTACAATATCCAAAACTTTTTGAATTTTAATTTCACCACTCTCTCTATCAATAATTACTTCGATATTATTATCGTTTCCAAATTTTGTCAGTGCTGCTTTTTGTATTGCACTCTCCATCGATCCAATCACTAGTTCTTTATCAATAGATTTTTCGTTTGCAACAGCTTCAACTATTCTCAAAAGTTCTAATTTATCTAAACCTCTATTTAACATTTTGTAATCTCTAAAAAAAAATGGGCTAGTGCCCATTTCTAAAGTTCAATTATTTATATGTTTTTTAGAAGAAAATTATGGTTTTTTCAAGATTACAGTTTAAATAAATCTGTTTTATCAGTTTTTTCCCATGTAAATTCGCCCTTATTTGTAGGTTTTCTTCCAAAGTGACCGTAGGCAGAGGTAATTTCATAAATTGGATTATTTAATTTTAACATTTCCCTGATACCTCGAGGGGACAAGTTAAAATTTTGTTCAATTATTTTTTTTACTTTTTCTATTTTTTTTTCATCGCCATTTGCTAATTTAATAAAAATTGATAGAGGTTTAGATACTCCGATTGCATACGCTAATTGGATTAAACATTTTTCGGACACGCCTGCTGCAACGATATTTTTTGCAAGATATCTTGAAGCATAAGCTGCTGACCTATCTACTTTGGTTGGATCTTTTCCAGAAAAAGCTCCTCCGCCATGTGGAGCGGCTCCACCATATGTATCAACAATTATTTTTCTTCCTGTTAATCCAGTATCGCCATCAGGGCCTCCAATAATAAATTGCCCAGTTGGATTAATATAAATTTCATTTGGATTAAGTTCAGTCAAATAATTTTCTGGTATAGATTTTTTAATGTATGGAATAATCGACTCTCTTACTTTTTCTTGATTCAAATTTTTTGAGTGCTGTGTTGAAATCACTACTGAACAAACCTTTGCGGGTTTGTCATTTTCATATAACATCGTAACTTGGCTTTTTGAGTCTGGTTCTATACCTTTTAATTTTCCATTCTTTCTATCTTCAGCCATTAATCGTAAAATTTTATGAGAAAAGTGTATCGGGGCTGGCATTAAGTCATCTGTTTCATTACATGCATATCCAAACATAATTCCTTGGTCGCCAGCTCCTTCATCTTTATTATCTTTAGAGTCAACTCCCATTGCTATGTCTGTAGACTGATCGTGTAAATGAGTTTCAATACTGGCTGTTTTCCAACTAAATCCTTCTTGGTCATAACCAATATCTTTTATACAGTTTCTTACTTTTGATATTATTTCATCTTTTTCAATTTTAGGACCCCTTGTTTCACCTGCTAAGACAACTTTATTAGTAGTTGTTAATGTCTCACAAGCAACTCGTGAGACAGGATCTTTTGAAATATACGAGTCCACAACCATATCTGAAATCCTATCACAAACTTTATCAGGATGTCCTTCTGAAACTGACTCGCTAGTAAATAAGTATCTATTGTTAGACATTTTTTTTTTTATAAATTAGAAAAGTAAAAAGATATGTAATTAAAAGTATAAAAAATATCAAATCATTTTTATTTTTTTTTGAATTTATTAACGGTACATCAAATTCTATGTTACCTGCTTCATTCCGGTTTAACTGCTTAATTATATTACCTTTATTATCAATTATAGCGCTAACACCTTTATTAGTAGATCTAAGAAAAAAAGTGTTGTTCTCTATAGCTCTAAAAATTGATTTAGCAAAATGCTGGTCGGGGCCTTTAGATTTTCCAAACCAACCATCTTCTGAAATATTAATTATAAGGTTTGTCCTAATATTAGATTTTTGAATAAAATCTGTAAAAATAACCTCGTAACAAATCAAAGGTAAAATATTCATCTTATCAATTAAGAAATTATTTTGATTTCTTCCTTTTAAAAAAGATCCATGACCTTCGGTAATTTTTTTTAAACCAATGCTATTTAATAAGTTTTCAAATGGAAGGAATTCGCCAAATGGCACAAGTTTTCTTTTATCATATCTGTGAATTATTTTAAAATTATTGTCTACAACAAGCATACTATTGTAAAAATCACCTGACAACTCATCTAAGTTGTTTATACCAAAAACAATTAAGTGCTTTTTAGAAAAACTATCTGAAAACCTTTTTTTTAAAATTTGAACTTCTTGATAGCTATATCCACTAAGCACTCCCTCTGGCCAAATAAATAAAGTTTTTTTATTTTTGTCTGGATTGCTGTACCGTATTAATTTATTTAGTCTTTCTTCAATTTCTGTTTGTTGAAGATCATATTCTAATTTAAAATTCGGTGATACTATCTTTACATATATTTTTTCATTAATATTATCTAAAATTCTCGTATTCTTATTAATTTCATAATTTCCATAGATGTATAAACTTAAAATGATAGAAAAAGTAAAAATAAAATAGAAAAACTTCTTAGTTGTGCTTGTATTAAAAAAAACAACAGCAGGAAAAATAAATAAAGTTATGATCAAAAGATTGAAAGCGTATAATCCAATAAAATTTAAAATTTGTAAAAACTCGACTGACCAAGATGCACTGTAAGCCCATAGATTCCATGGAAATCCTGTAAATAATTTTCCTCGTAGATAATCTGAGAAGCCTAAGCTTCCAGAAAAAATTATTATTGAAGGTATGTCCAATTTTAGGTACGGACCAACGAGAAAAACTGTTAAAGCTGTAAATAAACTTAAAAATAAAGGTACTAATAAAAATGCAAATGGAATTAAAATTTTAAAATTTTCATCAAATGTAAGAGAATTAGTAATCCAGGATATTCCACTAATATAAAACCCTAAACCGAATAGTAATCCAAAAATAAAAAAGTTTTGTTTGTATGGTTTTTTTCTATAAATAGCCTTTGATTTTTTATTAATATAAACAAGTAAATAAAAAGAAATTGGAAAAATTATAAAGTTAATTATTACCAAGTTGTACGGCTGAAAAGAAAGTATTGATAAAGAACCAATTACAAAAGGAGTCAAATACAATATAATAAAACGATTGTTAAGAATTTTTTCAACCATTAATCAAATCAAAATATTTTTTTTCAATGAATGTCATTTTTAAAAAATCACTTTTTTTCTTATGGTCATATCCGAATAAATGTACAAAACCATGGATCCAAAGCCGGTCGAACTGTGCTTGAAAATTATTTAAATTTTTTTTGTTTTTAATCTTTCCGATATTAATAATTATATCTCCTAGATATATTTCTTTTTCTTTTTTTAGTTTTTTTTTAAGTTCATTCTTTGTATGGAAAGGGAATGATAAAACATCAGTTGTTTTATTTTTTTTTCTAAATTTTTTATTAAGTTTTTTTATTTCTTTACCGCCTGAAAGTAGTAATGTAAAAAAAATTTTATTTTTTTTAAAACCTTTATTGTTTGAATTTAGTTTTTTTATTTTTCTATCAAGATAACTATTTGGCCTTTGAATATAATTACACCAATTGATATCGTTCGTAATTACATTAATTTTTATCATCAGTGCTTTTATTTTGATAAGCTCTAATGATTTTTGAAACAAGCGGATGTCGTACTACATCATTATGATCAAATTCAATTATCTTAATTTCTTTTAAATCATTCAAGATATTTTTTGATTTAATTAAACCAGAGTGGGATTTATTTATTAAATCAACTTGGCTTGGATCTCCATTTACCACTAATTTCGAATTCTCTCCTATTCTTGTTAAAAACATTTTAATTTGAGTCTCTGTAGCATTTTGAGCCTCATCTAAGATTGCAAAACAATTTTTAAGTGTCCTACCTCTCATAAAAGCTAATGGAGCTATTTCAATCTCACCGGTCTCGATCTTTTTATCTATTTTTTCGGCTCCAAAAAGTTCATATAGAGCGTCATATAATGGTCTCAGATATGGATCTACTTTTTCTTTCATATCGCCTGGAAGAAAACCTAACTTTTCACCCGCTTCAACTGCTGGTCTTGATAAGATCACTCTATCAATTTTTTTTTCCATCAATAACGTAACTGCAACTGATACTGCTAAGAAACTTTTTCCTGTTCCTGCGGGTCCCAATGACATAACTATATCATTTTCTTTTAAAGCTTTTATATAATCAGATTGTTTTTCAGATCTGGCTATAACCGATTTTTTTGGGGTCTTTATCAATTGTTTGAAACTCTTTACGTTAGTTTCTTCTATTTCAAAATTTTTCTTCACAGACAAAACTATATCTTCTTTTTCAATAATATTCGTCAAAAAATATTTATTTATTAGAAATTTTATAGCTTCACAAAATAAAGATAATTTTTCTTTATCTCCTTTACACGTAATCGAATTACCTCTGAAATATACATTAGTGTTTGTTAGCTTAGACAAGTTTTTTAAATTTTGATCAAATTGTCCTACAATAGCTAATAACATTTCATTATTATTTATGGATATATTGACGGTTTCTTTGTCAATTTTTTTAATTATAAGATTTTGTTCTAATTTGCTTATTTCAGACATTTATTTAAGCTGCATAACTTTTCTGATTTGAGTTGGTTTCTATTTCTCCATAAAGAGTATTGTGGTTACCATTTAAAATCTTAACATTTTTAATTTTACCAGTTAAGTTCTCGCTACTTTCAACAATTACAGAATTGTAAAATTCATCTCTACCAAAATACTTTTTTTCGTTTTTAATTTGATTTTCAAATAAAACAATGGCTGTTTCGTTTATAAGCTTTTTTCTATATTGAGTTTTAATTTTTTCTGCTACTTCTTGAAATTCGATTAATCTATCTTTAGCCTCTTTTGGATCTACATTTTTTAAGTTATATGCGGGTGTACCAGGCCTAGCGCTATATATAAAGGAATAAGAATTTATAAACTTAACTTCATTCATTATTTTAATAGTCTCTTTGAAATCACTATAAGTCTCTCCAGGATATCCTATTATAAAATCGCTAGAAAATTTTATATTTGGCTTAACTTTCATTAAGTTTTTTATAATCTCTAAATAGTCGTAGATTGTATGTTTTCTATTCATAGATTTTAATATTTTGTCTGATCCACTTTGAACAGGGAGATGGATTAATGGCATTAGTTTTTCACAGTTTTTATGTGCTTCTATTAAATCTTTAGTAAAATCAGTTGGGTGGGATGTTGTATATCTTATTCTCTTCAAATTTTTAATTTCAGAAATTTCAAAAATTAGATCTGAAAGTTTGTTATTACTAAAGTTATAAGCATTAACATTTTGTCCAAGTAAATTAATTTCTTTTACTCCATTCTCGACTAGTTGATTTGCTTCTAAAACTATTTCTTTAATAGATCGAGAAAATTCTGTCCCACGTGTATATGGCACAACACAAAATTTGCAAAATTTATCACAACCTTCCTGAATTGTTAAATGAGATGAAATTTTATTATTTGAATTTTTTAAAGAATTAAGACTGTCAAATTTTTCTATTACGTCAAACTCTGTATAATTTATTTGCTTTGATTTTCTCTCCAACATTAAAATCATGTCATTGATTTGATGATAGGATTGAGGGCCTATCACAGCATCTATGTACTTATCCTTTTTTAAAATAATATCACCCTCAGCTTGCGCTACGCACCCGGCAATTAGAACAATAGGTTTTTTTCTTTTTCTGAATGCTTTTTTTACTCTTCCAATATCATGGTAAACTTTATCAGTAGCTTTTTCCCTTATGTGACAAGTATTTAAAATATAGCAACTAGCCTCATTTAAGTTTTTCGTTTGAGTATAATCAATTTTTTGGGTTAAATCTAAAATACGATTACTATCGTACTCATTCATTTGGCAACCAAGCGTTTTGATGAAAATTTTTTTTTGCAATTTATTTTTTTATTTTAGAACCGTAAAGTTCTAGTTTATGGTCTACTAGTTTATAACCTAATTTATTAGCAATTTTAACTTGTAATGCTTCTATATCTTTATCTACAAACTCAACTATCTCGCCACTATTAATATCGATTAAGTGATTATGATCGTCATTTATCTCATACCTGGCTTTACCAGCTTTAAAGTCATGTTTAATTAGAATACCAGCTTCTTCAAAAAGTTTTACTGTTCTATAAACAGTAGCGATACTTATTTTGTCATCTATTTGTGTAACACGCTTGTGTAATTCATCTACATCAGGATGATCTCTAGATCCGTAAACCTCTTTCGACTCTGAAAGTATTTTTGCAATTACCTTTCTTTGTTCGGTGAGTCTTACTCCTTTTTCTTTACATTTTTCTTCAATTGTACTCATAATTAATTTTTGTAATTTAACTTAAATATAGCGGTTTTATCAATTTTTTTTCTAATAAATTTTTTTTAATTAAAAGTTCAATGTTAGCAAGGCTAAATTGGCCAAGATCCTTGCTATGAAACCCAAATAAATTTATTTTTTTTGATATTTTTAATCCTTTTGCGACAGCTAATGATGCTCTTAAAGAAGAAAAGCTGCCAGGTCCATTATTTACAAGAATTGAGAAGTCGCTACCAAGATTTACTTTGTGCTTTTTTACCAGATTTAATATGTTTAAAACTAATTCATCATTGTTATTAACATTTTGATCAAAGTCATGAATATAAAAATTATTATTGACTTTTAACCCAATTTTATCATCTTTACCTATGCAGTTTAATATCAAAAAATCTTTTATCATCAGTTTCTTTATAGCTATTTTAGCTTTTCAAAACAATTTATATACAAGCGACAATGTTCAAAATATTGACGATTTTGGTATTATATCTTTAATGTATCATAGGTTCGAAGAAAACAAGTATCCTTCTACCAACATTAAAATGAATGATTTTATAGAGCATATAAAGATACTTGAAGACGAAGGTTTTCTTTTTGTAAATCCAAAAAGTTTTGAAGATGAATTAAAAAATAACAAGAAAAAAAGAAAAATTCTTTTAACTATTGATGATGGATTTACTTCATTTTATGAAAATGCTTGGCCTTTACTCAAAAAGAAGAAAATACCATTTATATTATTTGTAAGCACTCGTGAGGTTGGGGCTTTCAATTATATGACTTGGGAACAAATTAAAGAAATTAGTAGAGAAAATTTTGTTGAAATAGGTAATCACAGTCATACCCATGAATACCTCGCGGATGAAAAAAAGGAACTGATAATAGAAGATATAGAAAAATCAATATCAATATTTAAAAATAAATTAGGTAAAAATTCAAATTTTTTTTCTTATCCATTTGGAGAATATAGTTTAGAGTTTAAAGATATTATTAAATCTCTTGGATTTAAATATGCATTCGGTCAACATTCTGGAGTAATTGACGAAACAAAAGATTTTTATGAATTTCCAAGATTTCCAATAAATGAAAAATACGGGGAAATAAAACGATTTAACTCATTAACAAAAACATTGCCTTTTAAATATAAAAAAATTATTCCTGAAGAAAAATATCTTCTACAAAGAAAAAATCCTCCGAAAGTTAAAATAGAATTTTATGAAGATATAATAAATCTTAAATCATTGACTTGTTACTCGAACGAGGGAAACAGATGGAGAGAGTCTGATATTAAGTTTGAAAACGAAAGTACATTAATTATAAATATTAGTGAAAAATTTATTGGAGAAAGAGGAAGAATAAATTGTTCTTTAAGAGACCCTAGTGGGTATTGGAGATGGCTAGGGGTGCAATTTGTTATTGGGAGTTAGGCTAAGAAGTTAGTTCAATTTTTTTAACTGAATTGACTAATCTCACAGGCTCAAAATCTGTTAATCTATTTTGTTTAATAATTTGATTTAATATCTTTGTATATTCAGAGCCTGTTTGTGCATAATTATTTAAGGTTTCCGTTAATTCTAATCCTGAAATTTTATTTTTTTTATCTCTTAAGCTCAATCTTTTTTGTCTAAATTTTGCATAACTTTTGTGAGTATTCAAATTATTTTGATAGGCTTTTACTGAAGCTCTTAAAATTGGAAATTTTAAAATTTTATGATTTTTGTTACTTGCTCTATCTAATGGGGCGATACCCTGTCCGCTCCAAGTCCATTGTCCAAAAATAGCATTTCCCTCTAATGCAAATCTAGACGTTCCCCATCCGCTTTCTTTAGCAGCTTGGGCCAAAGCTATTGATGTGGGTATAATATCAATTCTGACTAATAATTCTTTTAAATCTCCTTTTTTAACTTTATATTCTAAAAGTTTTTGCCTTAACCATTGTTTCTCGATATCCGTAGTATATTTTTTACTTGATAGACTAATTAACTTTTCTCTATCGGCTAAAATTCTCTCATTTTCTGCTACAATAAGTGGTAATACTATTTTAATGAAAGTTTCTTTCTTTAATTTTGTACTTTGTAACTCGTCAAGATCTCTTGGAAACTGCGTAAAATAAATTGGCTTTACTAATTTTTTGGATCTGACTTGTCCAAGATCATATTCTACGTCTTTAAAAAGATTCAAAACAGTCTCAGTTTTTAAATTTAAGTTAGGTAAAATTACTTCGTCAACTTTTTTTCTTTTTACCTCAAGTTTTGTTTTATCTGTTTTTTTCGGCTCAGTTTTTTTCACCTCTTTTTTTTCTTTAGGTTTTTCAACTTTAGGCTTTTTATTCTCTTTTTTGAGTTCAGCTTTTTTATCCTCTTTTTTTTCTTGAACTTTGAATGTTTCAGTTATTTCATTATTTGAATAATAATTGAAACCCCCAAATGTAATTGTTGTTACAACAGCTATAGATGCGATTGCAATGATAACTCTTTTTGCCTTTTTTGGTTCTATTTGTTGATTATAAATACCATGAAATACATCAACAAAAAGATCGCTAAAAAATTCATAAATTACTTTTCCTAATTTAGGTATAATATTTAAAAAATTTATTCCTACTAAGCCTAGATTGCTCCATGTCTCTTTAAATATTCTTCCGATCTTCCTATTCGTATCATATTTAAAATTTTCTAGTTTTCTTAAAGCCCTATTCTTATCCTTTATTTTGTTTTCCTTATATTCAATTAAATTACTCTTGATTTTAGTAACCGGTTTAACAAAATTATCCCTTAAAAAGTTCGACTTAAAATCTTTTGGAATTATAATTTTATTTTTTTTTAAAATTAACTCTAATTGACCTGACGTTAAATTTTTTCTACTTCTTACATAGTCTTTGATTTCTTTAACATCATATATATATGCTAATTCAATAAGTTTATCTCTATAGCTTAATTTTTTTTTCATTGTATAGCCTCAACCGAGTCAACCTCTTTAACATAGTGTTTTAAAAGATTTTGAACCCCTTGTTTTAAAGTCATCAGAGAACTTGGGCAACCTGAACAGCTCCCTTGTAACTGGACTTTTACAACACCATTTTCAAACGATTTAAATTTTATATCTCCTCCATCTCTTGCCACAGCCGGTCTAATTTTTGTATCTAAAACTTCAATGATTTTACTCACAGTTTCATCATTATTGGTAGAGTTTGATGATGTTTTTTTAGTTTTTTTTAGAATTGGTTCACTATTTTTTGATAAATAGTCATTTAGATGAGAAATAACCATTGGTTTAAGCTCGTTCCAAGAAACTTCTTTTGTTTTTTTTACTGATAGAAATTTTTCTGATAATAAAATCAACTCTACCCCATTAAAGCTTAATAGCTCTTTGATAAATGGAATTTCAATTTCATTTTCTCTCTCTTTTTTAAACTCCTCAGTTCCAACAGCTGATAATGTCTTTTCAGATAAAAACTTTAAAGAGTCCGGATTGGGTGTAGTTTCTGTTTGTATCATTAAAGCTTTATATTATATTAGACCTACTTTTTCACGTATATTCTTTAGGTTTTCCTCAGCTAATATATTAGCTTTTTCAGTGCCTTTTTTTAAAATTTTTTTTAAGTGTGACTTATCTTTAAGTAATTTTTGAATTTCTTTTCCTACTGGAGTTATCTCATTTACTATTAGTTCAGTTAACTCTGATTTTAAAAAAGAGTACTCTTTTCCTGACATCTCAGAGGTAATGGTTTCTAGGCTTTTTTTTGCTAGTTCTGAATAAATAGTTAGTAGATTTAAAGCTTCTGGTTTATTTTGTAATGACTTTATATCTGATGGTATTGGTTCTGAGTCTGACTTTGCCTTCTTAATTTTTTTATTTATTTCATCTGCGGTATCTTTGAGGTTAATTCTTGAATAATCAGACTCTTCGGATTTACTCATTTTTTTTGTCCCATCTCTTAAACTCATAACTCTCGAAATATTTTTGGGTATTAATGGTTCTGGTAAAGGAAAAAAATTCTCACATTTAAAATCTTTATTGAATTTTTGTGCGATATCTCTTGATAATTCCAAGTGCTGTTTTTGATCTGCTCCAACTGGAACATGTGTTGCTTTATAAAGTAAAATATCTGCTGCCATTAAATTAGGATAAATATAAAGTCCAACACTGGCTTTTTCTTTGTCTGAGCCAGCCTTATCTTTAAATTGCGTCATCCTATTGAGCCAGCCAATCCTTGAAACACAATTTAAAATCCAAGCGAGTTCTGAATGTCCTGAAACTGAAGATTGATTAAAAATTATACTTTTTTCAGGATCTAATCCAGTTGCTAAAAAGCTGGCAGCTGTCTCTAAAACATTGTCATGCAGATTTTTAGGGTCTTGAAAAACAGTTATCGCATGTAAATCAACTACACAGTAAATACATTCCATTTCTTTTTGCAGAGACACAAAATTTTTAAGCGCTCCTAAGTAATTTCCTAAATGAAGATTGCCCGTAGGTTGAACTCCTGAAAAAACTAATTTTTTATTGCTCATCTAATACATCTTATAATTTTTTAGTTTTAATATTCCTAATAAATAACACGATAATAGATAAAGAATACCCACAAAACCTACAATTGATATTAAATAAACAGCTTTATATTTAAAAGAATATTCCAGATAACTTGCAAAACTTTCCAAAGTAAAGAGCAGTATAAATGACATTATTACTGTTGAAACTAATATCTTAATGAAGTTTTTTAATAAAAAATTATTTAACAATAAGGATTTTTTTTGATTTAATAATAGCATATATATTAAAACACCAATCCATGTAGAAATCGTAGTGGCGATTGGAATAATTACAAATCCTATTCTCGAAAAAAAACTTATACTTATTAAAATGTTTAAAGAAACAATAAAAATTGAAATATAAAAAGGAGTTTTAGTATTATCCCTTGCGAAAAAGAAATTAGATAAGATCTTTATTAATGCAAACGCTGGAACTCCGTAACCAAAAAATTTAAGAGCTGTAGCAGTCATCTTCACATCATCTATTGTGAAAGATCCATATCCAAATAAAGCACTCACTATTTCTTCTGATGCTAAAACCAATCCAAAGGTTGCAGGTATTGAAAGTAATAAAGAAAGTTCAAAAGATTTATTTTGTATATTTGAAATTTTTTTTATATCTTTTGTTTTAAATGCCTTCGAGAGCACTGGTAACGAAACGGTACCAACAGCAATTCCAGCAATAGCAAGATTAATTTGATAAACTCTATCAGCGTAATAAAGATAAGAAACTGCTCCTGTTTGAAAAGATGCAATTATTGTTCCAACTAAAATATTAATTTGAGTAACTCCAGAGGACATAATACTAGGTAAAAGTTTTCTAAAAAAAAATTTTACTTTGTTGGATAATTTAAAATTAAAAGATATACGCGGATTATAAAACTCTTTTGTAACATAAATCAAAAAAATTAATTGTATTACACCTGCAATAGTTACCCCGTAGGAAAGCTGCTCAGCATAATTTAAATTAAAAATATACGATACAACTAAACTAATAATTAAAACTAAATTTAAAATTATAGGTGCTGCTGCTGCAGCAGCAAATTTATTATTAGAATTTAGGATACCAGCAAAAAATGAAGATAAGCTAACAAATAATAAAAACGGGAAAGTAATTCTTGTAAGTTCAACTGCCAAATCAAACTTAATTTGATTTTCAATAAATCCTGGAGCAATTAAGTATATTAAGAAGGGAGTAAAAATCTCAGCCAAAGTTACAATGAATAATAAAACTAAAAATAAAAACCTCAAAACATCATCTGCAAATATTTTACCTTTTTTTTTATCTTCAATCTTAGCTGATGTATAGCTAGGTATAAATGCAGCATTAAAAGTTCCCTCTGCAAACAGCCTTCTAAATGTATTTGGTAATCTAAATGCTACAAAAAAAGCATCAGCAAAAATTGATGCGCCTAAAAAAATAGCTATTAAAATATCCCTTACATAACCCAAGACTCTACTGATTAAGGTAAAAAAACTAAATGTAGAAGCT
>MDTA01152706.1_pt1 | contig 13612 bp, 15 predicted proteins | sample 811151 | NCBI WGS metagenome assembly MDTA01 (sample SAMN05326648, study PRJNA326480) | marine metagenome | isolation source: seawater | place: Indian Ocean: South | collected 2010 | reverse complement strand
GATGGAATTATTCAATTTTTTTTTGGATATAATATTTTAGGTTTCTATGAGTCCAACTCTTTTGGAAGAGTGACAGGTGTTTTTAAAGATGAAGCAATTTTAGGAAGCTATTTGTCAAAAGTATTTCCTTTATTATTTTTTTATTTTCTAACCAATCCGAGTTCACAAAAAAAATTTAAGTTATTTATTATAATCATATCATTAATAACAATAATTATATCAGGTGAAAGAGCTGCAACTTTTTTTACTATAATTTTTCTTTTTGGATATTTCGTTTTTTCAAATAGATACTCTATAATTAAAAAAATTTTCTATATAAGTTCAGTAATAATAACTTTAGTTATTGTTATAAATTTGAATAATAATTTAAAACATAGATTCATAGATATTACATTAGATCAATTTAAAAATGATAAAGGACAAATTATATTTTTTACAAAAGTCCATAATGATCAGTTTCTAAGTGGATATAAATTGTTTAAGGATAATCCAGTTTTTGGAGTTGGTACAAAATTATATAGGCATTACGCATGCTTAGATGATAATTATAAAAGTGAATTTAGTTGCACAACACATCCACATAATACTTATATCCAACTTCTCTCGGAAACAGGATTGATAGGTACATCTATAATTTTATTTATATTTTTTTTTACAATCTTTAAAATTATAAATTATTCGTTTAGATTTTCAGAAAATAAATCAAATGATATAAAGATTTGTACATGTATGGCCATTTTTTGTTTTTTGTGGCCGATAATGCCAACTGGAAATTTTTTTAATAATTGGATTTCTATTTTAATGTTTTCAAATTTTATTTTTTATATAAGAGAGAATTTTTAATATGCTTACAAGTGAAATATTTTTATTTATATTAATAGTTTTATTGAGTTCTTTTTTTTCAATAAAAATAGCTAGAAAATTAAATATTTATGATTATCCTTCTAATAAAAGAAAAATTCATAAACAACCCATCCTTATTTCGGGTGGGCTATTAATTATTATAAGTTTATTAATATATTTTATTTACCTTTTCATTAATGAATTAAATGATCCATCTTTAAAAAATAACATTATCTTATTTATATATCCGATAATCTTTTTTTTCCTTGGTATTTACGATGATAAATTTGACTTAAATCCTAACACAAAATTAATACTTACTACTATAATTTATTCTAGTGTAGTATTAGTAGATAGCAATTTGCAAGTCACTAATTTAAGGTTGTCTTTTACTACAAAAGTTATTCAATTGGAAAGTTTTTCAATTTTCTTTAGTATTTTTTGTTTTGTGGTTTTTCTAAATGCTCTAAACATGTTCGATGGGATTAATGGTCAAAGTGCAATTTATTCAATTATTTTATTGTCATTGTTATTTTACAGAGATAATGATGCAAACATTATTTTACTAATAATAATCTGTCTTATTTTTTATTTATATTATAATTTAAAAAATAAAATGTTTCTAGGTGACTCTGGAATTACAATTTTATCATATATAATTGCAGTCAACTTTATATCTCAATATAATGAAGGTATCATATTAGATGCAGATTTAATTTTTTTATATTTTTCAGTACCTGGTTTTGAATTAATTCGTTTAACTTTTTTTAGAATTATAATAGGGAAACACCCTTTTTCAGCAGACAACAATCATCTTCATCATTATTTAAATAAAATTTTTTCACCATTAAAGACATTAATTTTAATAATTGGAATTTACCTCCTACCAATTATACTTAATATTTTTGGTTTAAGCCTGGTTTATTGTATTTTGACATCATTAATTTTATACTCTATAAGCATCACAGTTTCTTATAAAAAACCAAGTAATAATAAAAATGATCTCCTTAAAAATAAAAAATAATTATCAAATTTTTAGATGCCACAAAAAATAGCAATTATAAGTGGAGTCACCGGTCAAGATGGTTCATATTTATCTGAACTTTTGATAAAAAAAAAATATGTTGTTCATGGTCTTTTAAGAAGAGCAAGTTCTTTAAACATAGGAAGAATTCAACACTTAATTGATAAGTATTCAAAAAAAGGAATATTTAATCTTCATTATGTTGATATGATAGATACAGGCAGCATAAGCAGTGTAATAAGAAAACATAAACCTGATGAGTTTTACAATCTAGCAGCAATGAGTCATGTTGGAATTAGTTTTGCAACTAGTGAAGCTACACTAAACATAAATGCAATTGCGCCAATGAGAGTACTAGAGTCAATTAAGCTTTATGCTCCTAAGTGTAAATTTTACCAAGCATCATCAAGTGAAATGTTTGGTGATACACCCCCACCACAAAACGAAAAAACTTTATTCAATCCGCAAAGTCCTTATGGAATTTCCAAAGTATCTGCATATCACTCTACACGTTTTTTTAGGCAAGCATATAAGATTTTTGCAGTTAATGGAATTTTGTTTAATCATGAGTCACCACGAAGAGGTTTAAACTTTGTTACGAGAAAAATTACACATACAATTGCAAGAATTTTAGTTGGAGATGAAGACAAGTTATATCTGGGTGATATATCAACAAGGAGAGATTGGGGGCATGCCAAAGATTATGTTGAGGCCATGTGGAAGATGATGCAACAAAAAAAACCAGACGATTATGTTATAGCTACAGAGGAGAATCATTCAATTGAAGATTTTTTAAATTACTGTTTAAAAATTGTAGGGCTTGACAAAAAAAAATTTGTAGAAACTAATTATAAAAAATTCTTAAGACCTTCCGAGGTTCCTGATTTGCGTGGTGATAGTTCAAAAGCAAAAAAAATTTTAAAATGGAAACCAAAATATAATTTAAAGAGATTATGTGATGATATGATAAAAAGCGATCTTAAGTTATACGGATTAAATTTAAAAAAAGCTAAAGAAATTTCAAAAAAATTAAATAAAATAAGATAAAATTTTAAATCAAATGGCAGAAAATTTAAAAAAAAGATTTATCTGTCTTTCATGTGAAAAAAAAGGAAAATTAAAAAGAGTTATAAAACTTGGCAATCATAGTTTTGCCGATAGATTTCTCCCTGAAAAAAAATTAAAAGTTAAAGATCCATCCTATCCTCTGAATGTATTGTTTTGTAAAAATTGTTACTATTTACAATCAGAATTTATAACAAAACCAAAAGAAAGATATTCAGTAATAGATTATTCCTACACATCTTCAAATTCTAAAATCTCAATGGAGCATTGGAGAAAGTTTTATAAATATTTCTATAACAAGTATAAATTAAAAGGAAAAAAAGTATTAGAAATAGGTTCTAATGATGGGTATCTATCAAATTTGTTTAATAAAAATTGCAAAACAGTTTGTGTAGATGCTTCACCTGTAATGACAAGATTATCAAAAAAATTGGGAATAAAAAGTTATAATATGATTTTTGATAAAAAAAAAAGCTTATTTATTAAAAAAAAATTTCAAGCATTTGATTTAATAATAGCTAACAATGTATTTAATCATGCAAATAATCCAAAAGATTTTATTAATGGTGTAAAAAATCTATTATCAGATTCTGGAAAGTTTGTTTTCGAACAACCATATTTTGCTCATGCCATCAAAAATTATCAATTTGATCAAATTTATCATGAACATATATCTTATTTTACAATTTTGAATTTAGAAAATTTCTTAAAATTTAATGGTTTCAAGATTATAAAAATATCCTTAGTTAACTACCACGGTATATCTATACGTGTAGAGGCATGCCTAAATAAAAATAAAATGTCAAAACCGTTTAACTATAATTCATTAAAAAAAGATGAAATAAAAATTGGAATTAACAAAGTAGTTACCTACAAATTATTTATGAATAAAATTAAAAAAGAAAAAAAAAATTTTCAAAATAAAATTAAAGATTATATAAAAAAAGGATACCAAATAATTGGAATTGGAGCGCCAGCAAAAGGAAATACTATTTTAACTTATTTTAAATTAAATACTAAAAAGATGAAATTTATTTGTGAAGCATCAAAGTATAAAATAGGAAAGTTCACTCCTATTTCAAGAATTCCAATAGTATCTGATGATAAATTATCGAAAACTGACAAAAAAATAATTTGTATTGTTTTAAATTGGAATATAAAAAGTTTTGTAATAAAAAAACTAAAAAAAATAAATCCAAAACTCAAATTTTTGACAATATGAAATTAAAGAAAATAAAAATTAATTTTAAGGATAACAGAGGAACTATTACTGATATTTTTTATAAAGAAAAAATTAATCACATAGCGATAATCAGATCAAAAAAAGGAGCTTTAAGAGGTAATCATTATCATAAGAGAACTACTCAATATATGCTAATTACCAAAGGGAAATTAGAGTATTGGTATAAAAACAAAAATTCTAAAAATAGAGCTAAAGTTAAAGTATTGAAAATTGGAGATTTGGTTGAAACCCCCCCTAATGAAATGCATGCTTTAAAAATAATAGAAAATAATGAATTTATAGTTTTTACCAAAGGTATTAGAGGTGGAAAAGATTATGAATCAGATACGTATAGATTTAAGCCATCGATAATAGGCAAGAGATGATTTCCTCAGATCTTTTGAAAAATTTAAAAGATAAAAAAATAGGGATAACTGGATCAAACGGTTTTATTGCAACTAACATTTTAAGATATTTAGAAAAAATTAAAATAAATAAGAAAAAAATAATATTACTTAACTCAAAAAAAGTTAATTTATATAATTTAAAAAGCATTGTTTCCAATACTAAAGATATAGATTATCTTATTCATCTTTCTGCGGCAACTGGAGGAGTTGTTTATACAAAAAATAACTCTTCAGAACAAATGTACAGATCCATGATCAAAGATTTAAATATTTATGAAGCGTGCAAGATAAATAAGATAAAAAAACTGATTACTCTTGGAAATTTTCATGCATTTCCAAAAAATATAAAAAAAGGATTAAAGGAAGAAATGTTACATGGTAACTTACCAACAAATATTCATTTAGGAGTAGGATGGTCAAAAAGATCTTTACCCATATATAATCAAGTTTACCAAAGAGATTCAGAAACCAAATATATAACTCTCTTCTCTCCAAATGTTTATGGACCACATGATACATTAGATAAAAATTTAGGACATATCATTCCTTCCTTAATAATAAAATGCTTAAAAAAAAAAAATTTTAAAATGTATGGGGGGTTAAATGCTCTAAGAGAATTTATATTTGTAGATGATCTAGTAGAAATTATACTAAGGTGTTTAATTAAATTAAATTCTTCAGATTTTTATATAATAAACTCACCAGATAAAATTAAAATTAATATTCTATTAAAAAAAATAATCAAATACACAAATTTTGAAAAAAAAATTATCTTTGAAAAAATAATTAATGATAGCTCAAAAAGATATTCTTCAAGTAATAAATTAAAAAAATTTATAAAATATAATTATAATTTTAATTTAGATGACGGATTAAAAGAGACAATTAATTGGTATAAACATAAATTAAATGTTAAGTAATTTTAATCGAGATAATTATTTTTTAACTAAAATTTTTTTATTTTCATTTTTTGTTAGATTATTGTTTTTGTTTTTTATAGATGCTGATTTTTTAAACTTTGCAGATCAAGCTGAATATAGAAAAATTTCTAACTTTATTTTAGAGGGAAATTTTTTATCAGCTCATTTTTTGGCAAGAACACCAATATACCCCTTATTTATTGCTATAATAAGATATTTTTTTGATAATTATTTTTTAGTAATTATAATTCAAAATTTAATTGGAATTATTTTAATTTATCTAAGTTATGTAATTTCAATAGAACATTTTCATAAGTATTTTAAATTTATAACAGTACTAATGTCTATAAATTTAAATATTTTATTACATAATAATTTGTTATTAACCGAAACTATTTTTTTATTATTTTTTTATATTTTTATATTAAATTTATTTAATTATCTTAAGTTTAAAAAAATTAAAAACGTAATATACCTTTCATTATTTCTAGGACTTTGTACACTTACTAGGCCTGTAACAATTTATTTGCCTTTTTTTCTTATTATAATATTTATTTTAAATTATAAAAATTTTAAAAGTTTTATTTATCATACATCTTTAATGCTGATTATTTTTCAGACAGTCATAGGTTTTTGGCAAATGCGAAATTATCATATTTATAAAAATTTTAATTTAGTTACAAATAAAGAAGTTAATCTAATAGAATATTACCTCCCACATTTTGATCAGTATGAATATGGTTACTCTCTTGAGGAAGCAAAACATAAAAGTGATGAAAATTTTCAACAATATCTTAAAAAAAATTTTAAAGATAAAATTATAGAAGATCCATTCGAGAGGGAAAAAATTGCAATTCAATTTTCAAGAGATAAAGTTAAAAATTATAGTATAAATACATTAATTAATGGTTTTTTTTGGGGTAGTGTCAAAAATATATTTACTCCTGCTTTTGCAGATTTTGCATATTGGTTTAAACTTAAGAAGATATCATTTTCAAAGACCGACGGGAGCAGTTTTCTAGAACAACTAAAAAATTTTGCTATTATTAACTATGGATCTGGATATTTATATTTATTAATAGCATCTGTATTATTAACTTTAGTTTTAAGATTACTTTCAATTTATGGATTATTTTTTTCTTTCAGAGAAGATAAAATAAAAACTATAACAATGCTTGTTCTAATATCATATTTTTTAATAATAATGGGACCAATTGGACATGCAAAATACAGAATTCCTATCGAGTTATTTTTAAATATATTTTTAGCGATTAGTATAAAAAGAATATTATATAAAATTAATTATGTATAAAGATCTCAGTTTATTAATACCTGCTAAAAATGAAAAATTATGTATTGATAAGGTATTTGGTGAATTAGAAAAAATAAATTATAATTCAAAAATTATACTAGTCGTAGACAATCTACAAGACAATACTCTAGATTATTTAAAAAAAAAATTTAAGTTTCAAATAAAAAAAATCATTTCACATAAAAAAGGATATGGTGCAGCTGTAATTAAAGGAATAAGCGAGTGTAAAACAAAAAAGGTTTGTATTTTTAATGCAGATGGATCATTTAATCCAAGTTCACTAAAAAAAATGATTAAGAAATCAAAAAATTTTGATCATGTTTTTTGCTCAAGATATTTACCAGGAGCAGGAAGCGATGACGATACATTTATTACTTACATAGGAAACAAAATTTTCACTTATATTGGAAAAATAGTATTTAAAATGAAATTAAATGATATTTTATATTCATATTATCTCAGTGACGTTGATAAAATTAAAAAACTTAAATTGAATAAAACTGATTTTACGATTGCTCTTGAAGTCCCACTTAAAATACAAAATCACAAACAAACTTACTGTGAAATTGGATCAAAAGAAAGAATGAGAATAGGTGGAAAAAAAAAAGTAAGAGAATTTATTGACGGTTTCAAACTTTTAAAGTTCATGTTTGAATTTTTATTCAGAAACAAAAAGTGATATTAAAATTTTAATTAATAAAATTATTTTTCTAAATTTTTATAATTTTTTAATTCTTTAATTATTGATTTTAAAGTAAACTTTATAAGCGTATTTTTTTTACTAGTTAATTTTATTTTTTTTGTATCAAATTTACTAGTTGAGTTTATTTTTTTTCTAAGTTCGTCAATCTTAATTAATTCTTTACTTCCTAACTCATGAATTTTTTTTTTAGATTTTAAATTTTTTAAAATATATGAACTTGCTTGATTAATTGTTATAGGATTAATTAATGTATTTTTAGATAAATATATTTTTTTATTTTTAATTAAATCGTACAAAATTCCTCTTTTAGCAACAGGATTAAATAAAAGTGGTAATCTAAAAATTTTATTTTTTTTGTTGCTTTTTAATATTAATTCCTCACATTTCTTTCTGTTTTTTGAATAGTTGTTTTTTTCATTATTTACAGAAATAGAGCTAATTAATATAATTTCCTTTTCACCAAAAAATTCTAATATTTTTTTTGTTAATTTTACTGATTCTTTATAATCTTTAGCTGGATTTTTTCTAGATTCATATTTTTTACTGGAGTTTGCAGCATGAATTATTATTTCTAAATTTTTTGAAATTTTATTAAATTTTGACTTTCTGCTAATTTTTATTACTTTATATTTTTTTTGAAATAATTTAACTAAATTCTTTCCTACAAAGCCTTTTGCTACTATAATTCCAATTAACATATATAATCAATTTGTATCATAAAATGTGTGGATATTTATTTATTTTAGAAAAAAAAAAATTTGTAAATAAACAAAAAGCATTAAGTGCTTTAAAATTACAGGAAAACCGTGGTCCTGATTTTTCAAATCATAAATTTCTTAAAATTAATGAAAATAAAAATTTTGAAATCTGTGATCAGAAAGAATCTCTTGGTCAAATATTTTTAGGTCACAATAGACTTAAAATAATTGATTTGTCTGAGAGGTCCAACCAACCAATAATATCAGATAAGCATTTCCTTTTATATAATGGAGAATTTTATAATTATAAAAATTTCTCATCTTCTAATACAGCTGACTCGGATACGTTAACATTATTCAGCGAGTTAAAAAAAAAAAATTATGAAATCATAAAAAAAATAAATGGAATGTGGTCTTTTATTTTTGCGAATTTAGAAAAACAAGAAATAATTTTATCTAGAGATCAATATGGCAAGAAACCTTTATATTATTATGAAGATGAAAATTTGTTTGTCGCAAGTACAGATACAAGATCAATATTTTATTATTTAGGTACAAACAAAAGAAATATAGATTTAGAAAATTTTGTTCGAATGTATACTTTAAAGCTTAATTCATATTCTTCTAATACTACTTTTTATAAAAATATTAAACAAGTCAGACCTGGTTATAATATACTTTTAAATCTTAAAAATTTTGAAAAAAAAATTTCAAAATATAAAAATTTTGATAATTTTTCAAAAAAAAATATTTTTAATAATCCAATAAATTCCTTTAGATCTGATTTTGATAATGCCTTAAGATTAAGAACTATAAGTGATAGAAATATAGGTTTTCTTGTAAGTGGAGGAGTCGACTCTTCCATGATTGTATCTAGTTATTTTAAAAATTTTAAAAATTTAGATAATTCTTTTTTTTATTTTGCAAGAACAATTAACAAATCTTCTGGTAAAGAAAATCTTGAGGATAGATTTTTTGCAGAACTATTAGCCAAAAAACTAAAATTTAAACTAAATATTATTGATATAGATGAATCTGAAGCAAGTATCGAAAAAAATGTTAAGGACATGATTTTATATTTTGATCAACCCTTAAATTTTGAATTAACTGCAGTTCCTATATCATTGATTTGTGAACAGATGAAAAAAGATAATGTCCCAGTTTTAATTGATGGAGCTGGAGGTGATGAGGTGATGGGTGGTTATCCAACTTTTTTTTCTCTAGCATTAGCCAATTGTAGAGCAAGAAATATAAAAGATGCAATTAAACTATATATAAATGACATAACGTTTAATAAAAATTTATCATTTAAAAATTTTTTGATTTTTTTGAGAGAATTTCTTATGAAAAATCCAAGCTTAGAACAAAAATTTAAACATTTAAAGTTTTTAAAAGATGATATTAAAAATTTTGCTATTAAATCAATCAATTTTCAAAGAGACAATTATACAAAAATATCAAAAAGACAAATTTATGAAATATTTAGTTATCAAATCCCATTTTATTTACAAGTGAATGATTCTTTTTGTATGAAACATAGTATAGAAAATAGGTCTCCTTTTTTAGATAAAAATTTATTAAAATACATTTTCATTCCAGACAATTTAAAATTTAATAATAATTTTAATAAAGTTCTTTTGAGACAATCAATTTACGATAATATTCCTTCAGAAATAATAAATAGAAAATCAAAAATGGGTTTAAATAATTCTTTCAATATAAAGGCACTTAAAACAGATAAAAATATTGATTTAATAATGTCTACTCAGATAGTTTTAGACATTATGAATAGTAAATTTAATAAAAATATTTTAATTGAAGATGATGTAATTTTTAAATTTTTATTTAATTTGTCAGTTTTGTCTGAAAAAAATAAATTAACCTTATAAAAAAATTAATGCTAGAAATTTTAAAAAAAAACTTTTTAAGAAAAAATATTGAAATTAAAGATTTAGACTCACCTGAGACTAACCAAATTATTAAAAAAATTATTAATAAAAATTATTTATTGAAAAATTTTTACATTTACTGTTATGAGGAATTTAAAATGCAGCTCAATGATATTATAAAAAATCAAAATAGTAAAATTTTAGAATTAGGAAGTGGCGCTGGATTTTTAAAAGAATATTTTAATGTAATTACATCTGAAGTAGTTCCTATGGAAGGAATTGATTTAGTGATTGATGCCTCAAAGATACCTTTTAATGATGAAGATTTAGACGCAATTGTTATGATGAATGTTTTGCATCATGTTAAAGATCCTGAGAATTTTCTAAAAGAGTGTACTAGAGTTTTAAAAAAAAATGGATTAATAATTCTTATAGAGCCAGCTAATACATGGTTCTCAAGAATTATATATAAAAATTTTCATCATGAAGATTTTGATGAAAATTCTGATTGGAAAATAAGTGGTGATGGACGTCTTAGTTCAGCAAATCAAGCAATACCATCAATAATATTCGAAAGAGATAAAAAAATATTTAGTTCAAAATTCCCAAATTTAGATGTGAATATTGTAAAAAAATTTAAACCTTTTCATTATTTACTATCTGGAGGTATTACATACAGAATTTTATTTAATAAAATTTTTACAAATTTTTTCCTTTTTTTAGAGAAGGTCTTAATTCCATTTAATAGATATTTGGCATTGTTTATGTTGATAAAAATAAAGAAAAAGAATTAATAATTATTATTTACATATTCTCTAAATCAGTATAAACAACACTGCCTGGTAATTATTGCGAAGTGGTTATACCCGATCCCATTCCGAACTCGGAAGTCAAGCATTTCAGCGCCGATGATACTTTGTCTTAAGACATGGAAAAGTAGGTCGTTGCCAGGCTTATCATAATGAAAAATATCATAGTAGTTACTGGCGGAGCAGGTTTTGTTGGGTCAAATCTAATTGAATATTTAATAAAAAAAACAAATAAAAAAATTATTAGTCTAGACAATTATTCTACAGGAAATAAAAAAAATCATATCATTCACAAAAGGGTTGGTTATATTGTAGGAAATACTAAAGACATTAAAAAAAAATTAAAAAAATATAAACACAATATAGTTTCCATATTTCACTTTGGAGAGTTTTCAAGGATATACCAAAGTTTTAAAAAATTTGATGAATGTTATGAATCTAATTCCCTAGGCACAAAGGCAGTAATCAAATTTTGTTTAGATAATAAAATTAAATTGATATATTCTGCAACATCAGCAAGCTTGGGTAATAATGGAAATGATAAAAATTTATCTCCATATGCTTTTACAAAATCTAAAAATTTAGAGTTGTTAGAAAATTTTAAGAAATGGTTTAACTTCAAATTTGAAGTAATTTATTTTTATAACGTATATGGTCCTCGCCAAATAGAGAAAGGTTCAATGGCAACAGTGATTGGAATATTCGAGTTATTATACAGAAATAAAAAACCGTTTACAGTTGTTAGACCAGGCACGCAGACTAGAAGATTTACCCATATTAACGATACCGTAAAAGTTTGTTATGAGGCATGGAAAAAAAACAAGTGTGCCCATTATAGTATTTCAAATAAAAAATCTTACTCTATATTAGATATCGCAAAAATGTTTTCTTCTGAAGTAATTTTCTTAAAACCTAGAGAGGGTGAAAGATATGCGTCAGCTCTCACTAAAATATCTCAAAATAATCATATTATTAGAAGATTTGGAAAAATAAATTTGAAAGATTATGTAACATCGGTTATTAAAGGTGAAAATTATGAAAATAAAAAGCTCATTAAAGTCTATAAAAAAAAGAGATTTAAACTCTAAACTTGTAAGGAGACGTGGACGAGTTTATGTCATTAATAAAACCAACCCTAAATTTAAAGCAAGACAAAAGTAGTTTTTATGGATAACGAAAACCATAAAAACACTTGGAATAATTTTACAAAATTTGTTCTATGGGGAACTATTGCCGTGATTTCTGTTTTAGTGTTAATGGCAATTTTCTTATTATAAAATCTAATAATTATGAAAATTGGATCTATTTCAGAAAATTTAAAAATTGAAAAAAGGATAAGCATTACTCCAGAGATTGTAAAAAAATATACCTCTCTTGGTTTTGAAATAATTTTGAAAGAAAATTACGGTTCTCACTTAGGTATAAAAGATCAAGAATATAAAGAACTTGGAGTAAAATTTACAGGAGATGATAATGAGATATTATTAAATTCTGATATTATAGTCCAACTTGGAATGCTATCAGATGACAAAAGTTCAAAAATTAAAGAAAATCAAACATTAATTGGAGTTTTTAATCCTTATAACAATAAAGATAAGTTGGAAAACTTAAGTAAAAAAAAAATTAATATTTTTTCTTTAGAGCTTCTTCCTAGAATTACTAGAGCTCAATCAATGGATGTTTTGTCTTCACAAGCAAATTTAGCTGGTTACAAGGCTGTAATAGAGTCTTTTGCAAATTTTGAAAAGGCAATACCAATGATGATGACAGCAGCTGGAACTATCCCAGCAGCAAAAGTTTTAGTAGTTGGAGCTGGAGTTGCTGGACTTCAAGCAATTGCAACTGCAAAAAGAATGGGCGCAATAGTTTTTGCAACTGATGTAAGAATGGCATCAAAAGAACAAGTAGAAAGCTTGGGTGGTAAATTTCTTACTGTTGAAGTTTCAGAAAATTTAGAAACTGAAGGAGGTTATGCAAAAGAAGCCTCGGAAGATTTTAAAAAGAAACAAGAAGAGTTATTATCTGAAACTTTAAAAAAAATTGATATAGTAATTTGTACTGCATTAATACCTGGAAAAAAGGCTCCTATCATAATTAAAGAAAATATGATTAATAATTTACAATCTGGTTCAGTAATATATGACTTGGCAGCAATTCAAGGAGGGAACACTGCACTAACCGAGGTAGATAAAATTGTACAAAAAAATGGTGTAAAAATAATAGGTGAAAACAATATTTTAAATAAATTACCAGTTTCAGCTTCTAGTTTATATGCAAAAAATATGTTTAACTTTATTGCAAATTTGCTTGATAAAGAAAAAAAGGAAATAAAAATAAATTTGGAAGATGAAATTATAGAAAAAACATTAATTAAATAAAGTATGGAAATAGACCCTTTAATATTTAGATTAAGTATATTTATCCTCTCAATTTTTGTTGGATATTATGTAGTATGGAGCGTTACTCCTTCTTTGCATACACCTTTAATGTCAGTGACTAATGCTATTTCATCGGTAATAATTGTTGGTGCAATAATTGCAGGATTATCTGGAAACTCTGAAAGTATATTTAATATCTCAAGTATTTTTGGATTTTTAGCCATAGCTCTTGCAGCAATAAACATTTTTGGTGGTTTTTTAGTTACTCAAAGAATGCTTGCTATGTATAAAAAAAAGAAAAAGGATAAATAATGATATCTGCAAATTTATCAGCTATTTTTT
>MDTA01085392.1_pt1 | contig 13619 bp, 9 predicted proteins | sample 811151 | NCBI WGS metagenome assembly MDTA01 (sample SAMN05326648, study PRJNA326480) | marine metagenome | isolation source: seawater | place: Indian Ocean: South | collected 2010 | reverse complement strand
TCTGGAAGCTGAATAAAGGAAATTTTCCGTTCATATCAAATGTAAAATTATCAACTAAACGATTGCAAAAGATGTATAAAAAATTCGAAAATATGACCATCAAAGATATTGTTGAAATTTCAAACGAAAAACTTTCAGCAGAAGGTTTGAAATTCGAGAATTTGGAAGGATTACCAAATTTTACAAATGAAATTTCTTTTGAAAGCAAGGGAAATGAAACCGAATTGAAAGCTGATAAATTGTCGTTTTCCACCACTGGGAAAACCGAAACAAATGCTGATAAGGATGCCAAGAAAAATATTGAAGTAATTAACGATTCAAAGACCTCTATTGTCATTCGACCAAAAATCAAGTTCATTACAGACGGATATTCTATTCCGAAAGATAGCGTCACAATCAAATTTTCAGACGCGAAGATTACTGGTTAATCGTGACCAACTATGTCGAACTCAAAAAAACGTAGTTTTTTATCATCATATCCCCTCGGATAAAAAACCGTCAAATATTTCGGATACAATATGACATCACCAGCATGTAAATCTGCCCCCTTCACTTTGGCCATGTCTATGATCACTTCCTCCGACGAGGAAAAGAAATTCCCATAGGGCATCTTGACTTTAATTTTTTGGTTTGATTGCATGTCGTCTACAACGACTATCCCAGTATAACCTTTCGAATTGAAATTTTTCCTCACCAATCGAGATTGATAATCTGAATCACTAGTGCAAGACATTCTCATGTTATGTATACCAACGGGTATTGGATAGAAATTTTCAAAATTAGTTAACGAAGGTGCAATGACATCTAATATCTTTTTCATATCAGCATCATCATATGATTCTTTTACCAATATACCTTCTGTCTTTGCACACCATTCTTCAACAGTCTCGACAAAAACGCGCGTGGAAAGGTGATCTATATTTTGTAGACATTCATAATTCTTCCTAATTTCATCACTCTTGAAAGTGTAGTGTTTATCTTTATCATACATGAAATATGAAGCATTTTTCGAAGACATAATTTGATGTCAATTATTGTATACTCCAATCCTTTAAGTTAAATTACCTCGGAAAAATTGATTTAAAGACATACTAATATATCATCATATCAAAACATAAACATGCAGAATTCTACCGAAATCATCGAAGAAGTGTCTCTCGACAGGGAATATGGTCCACATGTAGGATGCTGTAAATGGTTTAATAAGAAGCTTGGTTACGGGTTTATCACTGTATACGATGGAGAACATAAGGGCAGCAACATTTTTGTCCATCACAGCGGCGTACACCCTCTCAATAGTAATTTTAAAACTCTAAAGAAAGGGGAATATGTCTCCCTCGACATTATCGATGGCAAAAACGGTACACAAGCCGTCGAAGTCAAAGGAATTCTTGGCGGGCCGCTCATGTGTGACAACATTGAATACTCTATTAACAAACCTAAATTCAACTCAAGGTCTGGGCAACAGCAAGTGTGATCAGCGCACTTGCGATCAGCACCTGTATTACAACCTCAATGTTACTTTTGCTATTGTTAGCAAATTCAACGTCACTATATGATAATTTGTGGCAAAATGGCTCTCTCTTGTTGTTTCTGCAATAAATGTCGTAGCACAATTGATTGTACGCTCCTTTATACTGGTCATTCGATCCAGACTTGTCGTATTTCATACATATGGATTTTAATAAATTTTCTTTTCCTTTCATCGCTTGACTGCACTCGGCATTGTTAGTTTTAACCTGTTCCCTGTAGTCGTCCAGTAGTTTCTTTTTATTGTACTTACTTGCTTTAAGATACTCTTGATTGAACTGATTGAAATCTCGGTTTCGAAGATCACCAATAGGCTTTAAACCATTAACGGCGCGGTAGAGATTAGCCTGTGGGCAAACATCGAGTTCGTATTTATTATTCTTCTCACAGAAGAGCCCCATTGCATCATTCGCAACGAATCCCTTTGGACATTTATTAAAACTGAAAATTAATTTCTTGTTTTCATTACCCATATGCCAAGATGGGACCATGTACCACGCGTCAGGTGGATTCTCGCAACCAGTGAAGTATCTGTAGATAAATGTAGATAAGCTGCCACCTGTCTTTTTGTCAATGTTTCGCATTATCCCAAATTCACACAACAACCTGTAAGTTATCCAAAATAAGATTAAAGAGACCATAATTGGGGTGTACATAAATAGGAAAATGGTGATGTAAATGAAAAACTCTGCCATTTTGACATTGTTTGGCAAAGTGAATTTGTGATACATGAATGCTATAAAAAATGTAGCCAAAGTCATTGCAAGTCTTATTAATAACAATAGTAGTTCAAATGGACGTGTGATGTAATGTGCTATATTTATCGCAATGTAAATTATAACCTCCAAAAATTTTACACCGAATTCCAGAAGGTCAAAGAATATTCCAAGCATATCCAGGAAAAACTTGAAAATATCCTTGATGAAATTCACAATTTTTTCCAAAAAATCTATAAACTTGTAGAATCCGACCGCTTTTAAAATTGCTCTCAAAGGAGTCATAATTATGCTATCGATAACAGTATTAACCAAGCCATTCACAAATTTCTTTATCTTGCTCCAAAGACCCATGTTAAATCCTAACTAATTAGAACTGAGATTATATTTTTTTCAAAAAACGTTATCATTCTGAAGATTTCCTCATCATTGTAGATATAAATTCATGGGATTGCTGACTACCATTCCAACCTTTAATTAAATCGATCTCATGTTTCAAGACATAGTCTTTCACATTCACATACAACCTTTCAATTTCAATGTCATCAAATGGGTGTTGCGTGCTGTATCTAAAGTCAACATTATCAAACAGACGCATACCAATAATGTATCGAATTGCATCGAAATACCATAAATACACAGGATCATAATCATCACGAGCATACATCAAATACTCATTTCCATATGTTTGAAAAATATCAGATAGAGCTCCTGAGATGGATGAATACTCCAAGTCAAAGATCTTGACTGATAGCTTATCAGTGTCAAACAATACATTATCGGATTTGAGATCACCGTGGCCGAATTCACATAATCTGTTTGCCTCTTTATGAACTTGAAGAATCATTTGCATTAAATCAACCGCCAAACCATTGTAAACTTCTCTGGTCAAACGACTTTCTTTTGATAGTAAAAAGTCATGGATGTTTACATAGGATGGATTGAACTCAAGGACGACATACGCCAACTTGTCGTGTTGCCCAAATAGGTTCATGTTTACGATAGCTCCCTCAGCGTTCATGAATCTAATGCTGTCTCCGTCAACAAGTCCTCCTCCGTAAAATTTCAAAACGTTTTGATCGTAAAATTGCCGATAAGATGACTTGAATTCGAGATATATAGTTTCCTCATTGTCGATGTCTATGCTAGCTTCTTTGTTAAGAGCCGCTTTTACAACAACATGCTTGTGCGAATATCCATCACAGTATCCTAGCTTCATTATCAAGCGTTTTCCTTTCCTTGAATGTGATTGTCCCTTTGAACCTAAAAACGCTATGTCGCTTGAATAGCCTACGTTAATTTCATCCTTTGAAGTAGAAAACTGATTTGAATCGTCATTTATATTGACCTGTTCAAGTTTTTTTAAATCTTCATTCGTCAAATGTGGCGGGTCGTGGATCTGATCGATCAAGCTCTCTGGTGAACTTTCTGGCGTATAATATTCCGACTCTGACCCAGAAGTATCTGGGGAATGTACTTTTTGGGAGTTATCAAACAATTGCCGTCTGCTTTTGTTTCCCCCAGAATATCTTTTTCTATTGTTCACAGCCACATGAAATACTACATCGTGACCAAGCCTCCGAATAATTTCATAATTTTCGTTGATGTCTTTAACTATCATGTTGATATTCGATTTCAGTTCATTTAGATCCACGTAAAATTCACCTCCAATTAAAGTCATATTTTCACTCATTGGTGCATAGCATAGGGGCCTAAGCACTCTACCCCCTCCTGCACGTTTCCGTACGTTCCGAACATTCGCATCTATTTCTTCCAAATTGCGACGTTTTGCAATTGGAGATCTAGAAAAATTGTAGTCTGTCAGTGCATATTCATAATGATTATGAAGTATATTTTTCACAGCATCGGCAACTTTTGAGCTTTTCATCAAAGCTCCTACCAGTCGTTCATGCAAAACGACATTGTTTCCAAAAGGATCGACAAATTTGCACGTTCCCTTCCTATAGGCATCTATGGATTCGATGTTGAAACATGCCTTACGATCTTTCGCCTGAAGATCTTTATAATAGTAATATTTATCCTGAAATTGACCGTCTCTCTTGTAGCCAATCGGAGAAGAATTTAATGGACAAAGAGGATAGTTCATTGGCCTAGGATTGAGGCGGCACTTCAAGACATGATCGGGAATTGTATGCTGACTCCCAACAAGTTCTGTTCGCAATATTAAAGTGTCCATTGGCATCTGTTCTTCTGGATCCAATAAATTATTCCAACTATAAATATTAATGCTCTCATCGTCCAAACAAGATTTGACTTGACTTATTGTACTGTTATTATTCTGCATGATGTTTCGACAATAATTCCAACTGGACATGGACATGCTCAGGTTTCCTCCAATCGCCGTGCCATGACTATTGTTCATATTTTCTACGATAACTACCCCTTCTTTGCACTCATTGACACCTAACAAAATGTATGCTAAGATCATATCTACCGATACTTTCGAATCATTATACATTTTACTTATTTTGCTTCGAATCTCTTTATCAGTCAATTTTCCTTGCCCTATAGCTCTCGCCGAAAATGCATTCTTCAAAGCCTTACTGGCTGTCGATACAGATCTCATTCTCCTAGAAGGCTTGGCTGAAGGTGTACTGCTACGTTTTCGTGTGATTTGAGAAGTGGCCAATTTTCGATCAGCTGGATTTAGCTTTGGAAAAGGTGATCCGGCTTTCATATCACAGCTAGTTGATATCATATCCATTAAATTATTCCTAATATCAGTCGATTCAATCTTGTTGAACATGACTTCGATTGCTTGACGAAGATCTTCGTCGCTAGTCATCGTTAATAATTGAATATAAAAAAAATAAGTGAAGTCACAAGCAATCCTTAATGAACGATCCACCAGAAGTTAGAAGACTCTGATATTGATCTGTGTTGTTCATAATCTTCGTACAGAAATAACCTCCAAACAGAAGTATTGAAGCTGCCATGACAATGTTGAGATAACCTGATTCTCTCTCCATACTGATCAATTGAGCATTAATATTTTGATATCTGTTCATGTAGTCCTTGAGCATCTCTTTTTGCATCACCGCGTCGCTATTCATCTGCATGTTCATCATTCCCATTCCCATGGGATTCATCATACCCATTCCCATGGGACTCATCATTCCATACTGTCCTGTTTCTACCAAAGGCGTGGATGAATCATTACCGCCTTTCTGCAGCACTGAATCCGCTCCTTCGTCTCTGTCATTTTTTGTTTCTGTTTTTTGTTTGATTCGTTCTTTTATCTTAGTTGCCGAGAACAAATCATTCACAATATCTGTTAAGTTGTCAGATACACTGGAATCAAGTTTTCCCATTCCTATTTTTTTATCAATTATATCAAGTTGGCTGACTATCTCTTCATGCTGTTTTGAAAAAGGCTCTGTAGTTACGTACTTCCTCAATTCCTGACTCGCTTTTTCATACTTTTTCTCCTCAAGATATCCGCTAAATCTTTTCATTTGAGTTTTCCTTTCTTTTTTGGATGCTTTTTCTGCCTTCTGCATCATCTCCTCTTGAACTTTCCTCTTTGGAGCCAAAAATTCATCTAATCTGGCGATTTTTTCTTCCTTGTCTCCTTCAGTAGACAGGTCCCTCGATTTCAACATTTCTTCTATTTTGTTCTCATCCATTTGGTTCAGATCATCTGAAGAAGGCAAAGAACCAAATTGCTCCTTGCCTACTGCGAAAGTATCCTCGATATCTTTCACCAATTTATCTAGCCTAGATTTGTTCTTCCAATAATCTTGTACACCCGTCCCGACGAAGGTTACATATAGTATTCCCAAGAACACTATCATCACCACACCATTCGTCCACATTTCTGTCATAGGGAAAGGCGTGCGTTTCATACTACTCTTTATGAAATTGCACTTTTCGTATATTTCACATACCTTTATCAGGGAATGAAAAACTTTTTTACATTTCTTTGAAGACTTCGCCATGGTATAGTCTTTGAAATAACGTGTCAATCTACCAAATTCGTATTCGAATTTTGTCGTGTTTAATACGTTCACTACCTTATCGTAATTCGTATCAGCTTTATGTTTCATGAGATAGCTTTTGATGAAAGTAAAGAAAATGCCGTACAAAACAAGCATTGCGGAAACTTTTACTGTCACAGCCATCCAATCTACCTCTTCATCCTGATCGTCATTATCCAATTTTAGATTACCCAGTTGTTTTGCTCCATTCTCCTTCTTCTCATCGCCTCCCTTTACACTGCTATTTCCTTTTGAGGTGGAAGGTGCACCTGTAAATTTACTCCTTGCGCTTTTGAAAGATTAAGCTGCAGACTTCGCAACATTACTATTTGCCGCAGACTTTGCCGCAGATTTTGCCACATCCTTCACTTTTCCTGGAATTTTTGACATTTGCTTCAAATTAGTTATCACTTGCATGTCGGAAAGTCCGTACATCGCGGTGAATTGTACCACTAAAAGAATGAAAGTTCCAATAGCCGTTGATAACCACACATCGTCGAAGATCGATAGGATCTGGAACTTTTTGGAGAATATGATTTCCTCCGATTTGACATATTTTCGAAAGCTTCTTATCTTCCGATTCGTTTGGTCAACGTAGTTGTTTAATTGCTCCAAATCTTCTTGATCAAGTTGCTGCATCTTATTCTCGAATTGCAAAAATGTTATATATTTGTTCATGTTGATGCCGCCGGATTTATCGAGTACATTAGTTCTAAATTTCTGAGATACTTGCAACGTGTTGCTAATTCGAGATACAATAAATTTGATGTTTGACAATACTTGCGATCGTCTACTTGGGTCATCTTCAAACGCGACATCGTCTTTGAGATTAGCCATCATAAATCTCATGATGATGTTCTCGTTCAACTTGTATTCAGACGTCAATTCAATGAAATGTTGACGAATGGCTACAAATACTTCTTTAAACATTTTCGTATCGTCTAAATCCTCCTCGACAATTATTCGCGTGCGAATCGCTCTCTGAAATTCTCTATATTTACTTATTATGGTTGAGGAATTACTTCTCCTCTGCTGAATTCTGGTAAACATAACTTTCAATGTTTGCCCACTGTCGAACTTTACAGATTCATCCTCCTCATAAGTCACCAGAACACCATCTTGCATATGAAACTCACGCACAGCCTTGAAATAATCGTCGATATTTGGATTGTACAGTATGTTTCCTTCTGGGTCATCAACAAGATACTGTCGTATGAAACCAATATATGTTTCGATCGTGAAATCAGAATATTCTTGGAGCTCAATCGGAAATATCAATTCTAAGCACTCCTTGTATTCTGGGAGCGAGTGTTCGTTGATGAGATCCAGTGTGACCATGAATTGTTTAAGTTTCTCAGTATCTGTATTTGGTTTATTATCATCTAAAGATTGTAAAAACGTAATATAAGGGACCAATAATTCATCTTTCAAGAAATTTTCATACTTCGTGTAATCTTCTGTTGTGTTTTTATCTTTTGAAAGTTCTTCTCTTTTTTCAACCGGACTTTTTGTTCCTTTGAATAACTTGACACCGTGATTATGCAATAATATGTTGTAGAACTCTTCGAAGGCATCGTTGTCATCAGTGAAAGTCACATCAATATTGTCTTGTTTCAAGATAAATTTCCTCTGTTTAGAAACGAAATTGTTAATCAAGTTAACAGTTTGTTTAAACTCAGATTTAGCAGCAATGAAAATGTTTTTTATGTATTTTAAATAGTAAACTTTGTACATCTGTTTCAATACCTTCGTACGACATTGTTCCTTTTTCTTTTCTAGGTATGTCCCGGAGTCTTCGTAAATCGATTTGATCGATACAATTATGTCAGCTAATCCAGAACACACACTGGTGTCTAAGTCTCCCATCGTCGCCGTCAACTTATTATACCTGAAAAAAGCGTCAGATAATGTTGACAGCAAATAGATGTATACAGCATTTGATACGAATCCGATGTTATATTTTGAAGCTTCACTTCGTACAACAAAGTCATCCGATTGCAATGCATCGACAAAGTAATAGGCACTCGAAATGTAGAAGAGTATATATATGACTATCACGACTTGGGTGAATGTTTGGATATTCGAATAGTTGTCTGATTTGGTGTTAATGGAGTCCAGTTTTTCGCTCAAATTTTCTAAAGATATTTGAAAATCTCTTCTTTTTTTCAAAAATTGCGCGTCCTCTCCTTCGAATAACAGGTCATCAATCTTCTTTTTTTCGGCTTGATCGACAGTGGCTTCAGGGGCTATCAGTTTGTATATGTTTTTTTCCAGCAACTCTTTCGCATCATTATTCTCTTCTCTTAAGATTTCTAGAAATAGCAAATCATTACAAATATAATTGATGTCATCTGAAATTCTGTTCATGTCCAAATCTGTGAGGTTTGGATTTTCCCCGCAATTCAAAGACATTTCAATTATGACATCTTCTTCATTATCTCCGATATCTTCGGCCATTGCATTAAATATACGTCATAAAAAAATACGCGTTGATTTCATACCACGAAAAAAAAATTTGACGATTTTCTATTGGTCGAGATATTTTTGAAATATTTTTTGGGGCGGCGCAGACACACAATAGGGAGAGTACGAGAATGACACAATGAGACCGACCATTGCAAGGAGTATTCAACATTAAATGTGGACGACCACTCGAGCCTGGTTAGGAATCGCATCGGCAACCCTAAGGGTCGGGTCAATAACGCGACCGGACCAACGCAGGATGGGCACGCTCTCTCGGGGCAGCCACACGGGAACCTGTTTCGCAAACCCGTCCAGTATCATCTCCGTCAATTCGCCTATGCTGAGAGCCCCGTTGTCGTAGTTGACCCAGAATGGGACATTCCACCCATGGACGCTCGCGAGGACCGTACAGGGTCGCTCGTATTCTGCGCAGATCATTTTGACCACGGGAAAACTGCTTTGATCAAAAATATAGATTTAAACATTTATCATTTTAGTAAACAAGAGTGATTAAAAAAGTAGGATGGCGGTGACAACACGAACAATGGATAAGAAAAACAAATCGAATGCTAAATCTAGGCATACCAAATCAACTCAAACTGAGTCTGAGAGTGGCTCATCGAAGAAAAGAAAATCTCCAGATAATGACGATGACGACGATGAAGAAGACTTTAACATAAATGAATTAGAGTCGATCAGAAAAGATGCAACTGCCGATATCTCCAAGGATGTCGTCGAGAAGAACGACTCATCACCCATAACAATTAACATACATAATCACATGCCTCAGCAGCCTGAAAATCAAAAGAAACGGCTCCCAGGTTTTGGGGTTAGGGTTAACAAAACCGTAAACCCAAATCTCAGGTTCACGAGGGTTCAGGATGATGACCGCGATTCGGATTCTGAATATGAAGCCGAATACGACGAAGACGAATACGACGAAGACGAAGACGAATACGACGAGGACGAATACGATGAAGATGAAGATGAAGATGTTGAGTTTGACATTGATGAAGAGGAGTTAGGGAGCAGACGATTAGAACTGAAGATAGGAAACACGTTAGGACAGTGGATAAACAGAATGGCAGACAAAGAGATTAAAAAAATTACAGAAAGCGAAAATGATCTAAAACAAGAAGATCGCATTTTATCAAATTTTGTTCGCAAGTGCTCACCTGCCGATCTGGAATATTTCAAGAAACTTAGTCCTGACGAAAGAGAGGACTTCGCACTTACTTTGAAAAGGTTGGAAGGACTTAACGATGAATCAACGCCCATAAAGTTCAAGGTGCTTTCTCAGAAATTTGATGACAACATAAAGGCAATAGCATACAAAAAACTTACTAATCTCGCGTCCATGTCACCTCACAATGGCGAATATCACAAATTAAAACATTGGATAGACGCTCTTTGTAGCATACCATTTGGAAGGTTCAAAGAATTGCCCGTTAAACTGTCCGACGGACGTGAGAAAATCATTGAATTCATGAAAAACACTAAAGATCAATTTGATAAGCATATCTTTGGGCATGTAGAAGCTAAAGACCACATCACGAGGATAATTGCACAATGGATATCAAATCCAAATTCAAAGGGAAATGTCATTGGAATTCATGGAAAGCCAGGAGTTGGAAAAACTACCCTGATAAAAGATGGTCTTGCTAAGGCGTTGGACTTGCCATTTGCATTTGTTCCTCTCGGCGGGGCACATGACGCTTCGTTTCTCGACGGCCACGGATTCACCTATGAAGGATCAACCTGGGGTAAAATTACAGAATTGCTTATACGAAGCAGGTACATGAACCCTGTCATTTATTTTGACGAGCTTGATAAAATCAGCGACACGACGCGCGGGCAGGAAATAATTAATGTGTTAATTCATCTCACCGATCCAAGTCAAAACGACAATTTTTGCGATAAATACTTCTCAGAGATTCCGTTCGACCTCTCAAAAGCATTGATTGTGTTCACATATAACGACGACTCTGCTATAAATCCAATTCTCAAAGATAGGATGATAAGAATAGAAACCAAAGATTATTCTGTCATGGACAAGGTTGAAATAACGAGAAGGCACATTATCCCGGAGATTCACTCTCAATTCAATATCAAAGAAAATGAGATAATATTCTCAGATGATATTATTAAACGCATCATATCTGACACTGAAGAAGAAGCCGGTGTGAGAAACCTTAAAAGGAACATTGAATCAATCATAAGTAATCTGAACCTTAATGCACTCATAGGGGAGCAAGATTTTCCTATCAACATAGATGAAGAAGTTGTCGACTTGTACAGAAAAAAATCTAGCAATGAGAAGGATGCTCCTCCTCATGGGATGTATGTCTAATTACCTCATGATTTTCGGGAGAATTATATATAATAGTCATCAAGTACACAACAATGGTGCTAAACAGACTGATCGAGCATGGTATGTAAAGAGGCTTCGCATCGGTCAAAACCCCATAGGCTGTCATCAAGCCCAATCCTAGGATATTCATCTGTAAAAACAACCTGGATATATCTTTAGAAGATTTTGTAATGTAAATTTTGTAAATTTGGGGTAATAGTTGAATTCCAAGAACGAATCCACCACAATATCCTAGAACATCTATGAGAATCTCCATGCACATCTTACCATGGATAATCTTTAAGTGCATTACCGCAAAAAACGATTTAAAAATAAGTTATTTTAGTATATAACGCGACCATGACAATATACAAGGAACTTTCTTTCGAAAATGACGTCAAAAAAATTGAAGGAATTCAATTCTCTGTAATGTCAGCTGATGAAATCAAGAGAATGTCAGTTGCCGAAATCGTTTCTACGGATACATACTCCGGAAACGAACCAATTATTGGAGGTTTGTTTGACAGTAGGATGGGTGTAATTGACAACAACAAAATATGTAAAATCTGCATGCAAAAGAACACATTTTGTCCAGGACATTTCGGCCACGTTGAGCTGGCCAAGCCTATTTTCCACATGCAGTTTTTCGACGTAGTTCGAAAGATCCTTAAGTGTGTGTGCTTTAGGTGTTCGAGTTTACTTGTCGATCCGAATGATCCAGACATTTGTAAATTTATCAACAAGAAGATTTCAAGGCAAAAAAAATTCGATTTCATCTATAAGCAATGTTCCAAGGTTAAAAGGTGTGGCACATGTAACCCAGATGGTTGTGGCGCGAAGCAGCCCAACAAGATAACCAAAGAAAACATAGGACGCATAATTATGGAATGGAAAGACGATGATAAAAGATCGACTGTGGATACAAATGAATCCGACGTCAAAAAAGTCATTTTCTTCGCAGAAGACGTGTTAAACATATTCAAACGAATAACTGATGACACGGCAAATATTCTCGGGTTTCCAAAGGAAATTAATCGACCGGAAGCTCTTTTGTGCACCTGCTTCCCGGTTCCTCCTCCTTCGGTCAGGCCGAGCGTCTTTCCTAATGATACTGGTCAAAGATGCGAGGACGACCTTACACATAAACTGTGCGACATTATCAAAACTAACAATACGTTGAAGCAAAAAATTGCAAAAAATCCTGACAACAAAGACATAATCGACTACTGGGTATCATTGGTACAATATCATGTATCAACTTTCGTCGACAATCAATTACCAGGAGTACCCCCTGCAAAGCAACGTACTGGTAGACCTTTACGGTCTGTCACAGAAAGGCTCAAATCTAAAGAAGGTAGAATTCGAGGAAATCTCATGGGTAAACGTGTCGACTTTTCCGCAAGGAGTGTAATCACGCCTGATCCCAACATTAGCATCGACGAAGTTGGAGTTCCAATCAAAATTGCTATGAACCTCACATTCCCCGAGACAGTCAACGAGTTCAACAAAGCTACTCTGCTAAAATATGTTAAGAATGGGCCAAACAAGTATCCCGGGGCAAAGTACATCAAAAAAGCTGGTGGAGAATATCGCACCGTGCGAATAAATGATGATAACTCTCAGGATATGAAAATTGTCGTTGGAGACATTGTTGAAAGACATCTCAGAGACGGTGACTATGTATTATTCAATCGGCAGCCGTCTCTGCATAAGATGTCCATGATGGCTCACAGAGTAAGAGTTATGGAATATGACACATTCAGATTAAATGTCTGTTGCACACCAAGTTACAATGCTGATTATGATGGCGATGAGATGAATATGCACGTGCCTCAGTCATTACAAACTGAAAATGAGCTAAAACAGCTCGCTTCCGTATCAACACAGATCATTTCTCCTAAAGACTCGACACCCATCATCTCAGTGGTACAAGATATTGCCCTTGGAATCTTCAAAATAACTGAAGATGACGTGAAACTCAATGAGAAACAAGTTATGAATATTTTGGCGAATAGTAGTAAGTTTACGGGAGACCTACCGACATCAGAATCAAATAGTTACAATGGAAAACAAATTCTGTCAACCATTTTCCCCCCGACAATGAGCACAAGAGTTGGAGCAGCTGAAATCAGAAAGGGAATAATAACTCAAGGACAACTCAGCAAAAAGACTTATCAAGATATGACAAACGGCATCGTACACTCAACTTTGAATGATCATGGTAAAGAGGTAACAAGATCCCTCTTCGACAACACACAGAGGCTTATTTGCGACTGGCTAGTTTACAATGGATTTAGTGTGGGTGTGTCAGATCTCATGCTTAATTCTACGACTAAAGAAGTTATTTCAAAAGCTTTGGCAGGTATTGAAACTCAGGTTGCAGCATTCACTAAGGACAAAATCCATGGAGAACTCAACAACACTCTCATGATGAGTAACTATGAATTTATCGAGAGTGAATTGCAAAAAATAATGAGTACCAACAACAAAAAGGTTGAAGAAGCTGTGTACAAGGATCCAAACATCAAATCCAAAGACAACAGAATGCTCAGCATGGTAAAT
>MDTA01228059.1_pt1 | contig 13621 bp, 16 predicted proteins | sample 811151 | NCBI WGS metagenome assembly MDTA01 (sample SAMN05326648, study PRJNA326480) | marine metagenome | isolation source: seawater | place: Indian Ocean: South | collected 2010 | reverse complement strand
GGCGCAAGTCGTTGGGTTCAGGGAAAATGTCGTTTTGTTAATGGCATTGGAAAGCGTTCACTTGATTCATCCTGGTTGTAAGGTTTCCTCGAAGAAAAATTCGAATGCGGTGCCTTATGGTCCCTCTCTTCTTGGCAGAATCATTGATGGAATGGGCCGACCAATCGATGGTAAAGGCCCCTTGCTTGCTCCTCAGCGTGAAGGGTTTTATTGCGAACCTCCCAATCCTTTGTCAAGAAGCTTGATCAAGGATCCCTTTAGCACCGGAATTAAGGCCATTGACTCTTTTATACCTCTTGGTGTTGGGCAAAGAGTGGGCATTTTCTCTGGTAGTGGTGTGGGCAAATCAATTCTTCTTGGAATGATAGGTCGAGGGTCCGAAGCCGAGGTTAATGTTATTTCACTGGTTGGTGAAAGAGGGCGTGAATTGCGAGAATTCGTAGAAAATGATTTGGGTCCAGAGGGTATGGCCAAATCGGTAATCGTAGTCTCAACCTCGGACCAACCTGCCCCCATGCGAATCCGTGCCTCTGTTTTGGCAACGGCCATTGCGGAAGGTTTTCGGAACGAAGGTAACAAGGTTTTGCTTCTCATGGATTCCCTAACACGGTTTGCCATGGCCCAACGAGAGATTGGTCTAGCTGCAGGAGAACCTCCTGCTTCCCGTGGTTATGTGCCTTCCGTCTTTTCCTTACTTCCAAAGCTATTGGAGAGAACTGGAACCAGCGATGCCGGTGCCATAACCGCAATCTACACGGTTTTGGTTGAAGGGGATGATATGAATGAACCAGTTGCAGATGCAGTGCGAGGTTTTCTCGACGGTCATATCGTACTCAGTAGAAAACTTGCCAACGCTAACCATTTTCCAGCTGTCGATGTCTTGAAAAGTGTGAGCAGGCTTGACCGAGCAGTTTGTAGTGAGGATGAAATAGCCCTGATCTCAGAAGCGAGAGATTTATTGTCTGTCTACAAGCAAAATGAAGACCTGATTAATGTAGGTGCATATGTTAAGAAGAGTAACCCCAAAATTGATAGGGCCATTGAAATGTTCGATCACATCGAAAATTTTCTTCGACAGAAGTACGATCAGCTAAGTATTCGCAAGGAAGCTTTTGACCTTCTTTTCAAGATTTTAAAATGAAGGCTTTTTCATTTCGTCTAGAAACTCTTCTTCATCTTCGTGAAATTACGAAGGATAAGGCTTTATCCCAATATGGTCAAGCGGTTGCAAGGAGAGAATCCATGGAAAATCAACTTCATACAAAACGGCAAATGCTGACCAATCTTCAGCACGAAATTTCTTCAAGAAGGGCAATGGGCTTTTCCGGTTCTAGCCAGCATTTCTATCAGAGGTCGTTGGATGAGGCGAAAGCTGAAATTCAACATTGTTACTCCGAGCTTCAAGCAGCAAAAAAAATAGAAGATTCCAACAGAGAATCTTACTTAAAGGCAGATTCTTCTTTTAAGAGCTTTATAAGACTCAAGGAGAAGAACCGGGAAGATCACCTGGAAATCGAGTCGAAAAAGGAGGAAGCTGAAATGGATGATCTGATTGGCGGTCGCTTTATCTATAACCAATCCAACTTTTGATAAATCATGAAAATACCACCCACAATGTTAGTCTTGCTTGCAACTGTCCTCAGTATGGTCAGTGCAAGCGTAATGATATGGCTTAATTATGATGCAATGTTTAAACCCAAGCCAGAGATAAAGGCAGAGTTTACAAGTGTAGAATTTGATGCTGATGACACGAGTTATTCCCCTGCCGAAACTCATTCTATGAATCAATTGTCAAAGGAATTGGCTGCTCTCAAGGAACGCTTGTTGGTTCGTGAGAACGAATTGGATGCTCGTGAATCCGCAATTGCCATGGATATGGAATCTTTGGAGAAGCAAAAAAAGGAACTTCAACAAATCAGAGAAGATCTTGCAGGAAGGCTTGCTGATTTCGAGACAAGACAAGGCCAAGATTTAAGTGAAGAAAAGCTCAAGGAATATAAGGATACTTCAAAAAGATGGATTGAAATGGGTCCCGAAGTGGCAAGTATAGAAATTCAAAACTGGAGGCAAAAGCGAAGATTTGAAGAGGCTCTTACCATTTTCGAACTTCTCAAGTCTGAGGAAAAGGCACCTATCATTTCTTTTATGCTTAACAGCGATGATGATGCTTTGATTGAACTTGCCGATGCCCTGGCAATGAGGGACCGTGGACTGTTGCCTAGTCTTGATCTTAATGATGCGGTTAGTCCGTTGCCAAACTAAAGGAAAAAATGGAAAGCGTTGGCAAGGCATTTGTTGAAAGACTGGGGAATAGCCCTAGTCACCAGCAGATTGGAAAAAACGGTTCCTTTTGGCTTCCACCTAAAGCAAAAAATGAGGTTTTTTCCAAAAAATTAAAAGCCGCCGATACTAAGCTTAGCGAAATGAAACTGACTAAAGCAGAATTTAAAGGTGAGCCCAAGGAATCTACCCTAAACAAAGCTATACAACCTGTTCAAACAAAAGCAGACCCGATCTCGAAGTTTGGCTATCCTGACAAAAATAACCACGAGTCTAGGATCCAAGCTCCAGAAATGGGAGCTAATACAAAAAAGGTTTTCTCTGGTAAAAGGGTTTGGATGCAATCCCCTTTGATAACCAATGTTGATCGCCCTTTGATTAACCAAAGTCAGCTTTTGCCAGTCAACAAGTCGAACACCAGCAATCTTCGAGATCCTGGTGTTCAATCAATAATTCCTAAGAATGAGGTCAATCCTGATGCGGATAGGGATGTTCATGATAATGGAAAGAAATTATCGCATGGCACAAAAAGTGCTTATTCCAATGATGACATGGAAGTCATTTTTAAAACTCAACTAACACTCGAATTGGCCGGGAGAGAAATAACAGCAGTTTCATCCAGGGAATCCAACCCACAGACTCGTTCCTTTCTTGAATTTTCCGGTAAAGAACTCCTACCCCGGATTGCTTATTTTGCCAAGCAGGATAAGAGAGTTGTTCGATTTGCGATGGATTTTCCCAATGGGTCCAAACTTGGTGTTCGATTAGAAAAATCGAAAAATAGTTTGAGTGTCTGTTTCATTTCATCCGATGACCATTCCCAAACAATTCTACAGGAACTGAAAGCCATTATTAACAAATTCTCTGAAGGAAATAGTGGTTCAGGTGAGCTTAAGGTTTTTCATTTTCAAAATTACAAGGAGATGGATAATTATTTCCATCAAGCAGCATAGAACATTATGATAGGAGCAATAGCAGCGGCAACATCAAGCGATAACCCAAGATCTTCCAGTCTTATCAAACAAGAAGAGAGTAGTGGTAGTTATATGCAAATGGAAGATTTTCTTCAGTTGCTTACAAGTCAGATCAGCAATCAAGATCCATTGGAACCTATGAAAGACACGGAATTTATTTCCCAAATGGCAAACATTGCATCCCTTGAACAAATGCAACAATTTACCAAAGGTTTCGAGAGTTTCGCGAGTTCCCAGAAGGATATGGTAGCTCAAGCTTACCTTGGTCGGATAGTAACAATAAATGACCAAGGAAACGATGTTGAAGGTTTGGTGGACTCGGTAGAGAAATCTGCAGAAGGTTCGATAACCATTCAAGTTGGAGGAGAGTCTTATTTTCCTGAAGATATCACCCGGGTTAGATTGCCCAATTAATAATACTACAGAATGATACCATCTCTTCACAACGGCGTATCTGCACTGAAAAGTCTCACCGAGGGTTTGCAGATTCTTGGCAACAACATCGCAAATGTTAATTCGTTGGGTTACAAGTCTGCACGAGCTAACTATTCCGATAATTTTTACATGCATCTCAATGATGCGGAGGCAGGTGCTGATGGCGAACCAAGCAACAACATCCAACAACATGGAACCGGAGTGCATTTAAGTTCTGTCTCAACTGACTTTAATCAAGGCACTCACGAAACTACAGGTTTGGATTTAGATTTGGCCATTCAGGGCGAAGCTCTTCCCAATGGCGGTGGTTTTTTCGAAATTGTTGATCCAATTTCAGAAGAAATTTTTTATACGCGAGCAGGAGCATTTGAGTCCACTAAAGAAGGATTGGTGGTTACTCGTGACCAGTACAGGTACCAACTACAAGGTACTAATGGTGCAATTGAGATCAAACTTGAAAACGATGAGACTCTTCTTGCCCGAAGGATTGAAGAGGATGGGAAAGTGAATGTTGTTGTCAGTAAAGCTGACCTTAATGGAGGATCTGAGGATATCATCCGGAATGTTGGGCAACTTAAATTAGTGAATTTTCAATCACCCCAATACTTGAGAAGAGCAGGTAATGGTTTCTACTCAAACGGTGGACCAGGTCAAGATTTAGGAGGTCGACTTGCCAATTTTATCCCTGCAGCGGGTTCAAATGGAAAGGTTAAGCAATACACCCTAGAGCTTTCTAATGTAGACCTGACCAATGAATTCGCCAGTATGATTTCTCATCAAAGATCATTCCAGGCTGGATCTCGTGTTATCACCACCTCAGATATGATATTATCTGAAGCTGTGAATCTTAAACGCTAAGTAACTAATCCCGAACATTCATTAAAAATGTGTGCAGCTCAACTCGACGAACTTCCTGAAGACAACAATGTCCCTTCCTCCAAATCAGAGGGTGGAGGGAATTTGGTACCTGCACTGATTGCTATTGTTTTGGCTCCCGCCCTGACTGTAATGGCGATGTACTTTATGATAAACCTCAATAAGCCTGAGGAGACCGTAAAACCTCAATTGACTGAAGGCGGTCAACCTTTGGATATGGAACCATCAGGCGAAGAGAAGCATTATGAACTTGCTGAGTTGATTACCAATCTTGGCGGTCCGATTAAATCACGCTATATAAATATGGATTTAAAACTAGAGGGGTTAGCTGGAGACTTCGAAAAAGTTTTGGAAATGAACGAACATCGCATACGCGACAAGGCTCTTGCGATCATGGGTAGTTACACTTACGAAGATGCAATCATGGATGGATTTCAAGAACGGGTCCGTGTTGATTTGAAAAAAGGCTTTTCTTCAATTCTAAGAAAGTACAGAGACGGCGAAAGCGATCTCATTCGACAAATTTATTTTACGCAGTTCGTGGTTCAATAATTCCACTCCCTCCTTGTATGCCTGAAGACAGTAATTTTGAAGATGAAAGTTTCGATCTCAGCGAGATTGAGGATTCGGTTGGTACAGGTCCTGTATTCTTGTTTGATGGCACGCGCGTAGAGGATACTTCGTCGATTAGCTTCAAGAAGTACGACTTTACTAATCCAATCATTCTTTCCGATGCCGACCTTAGTAAGTTAAAGACGAAATCTGAGCAGTTCGTTTATTATTTGGCTGGGCATCTCTCGATGTTTCTGAGAACTGAATTTAACTTAGAGATGGATGATTTGAACGCTGACCTTTATGTTAATTTCACTCAGTCAGTTAAAACGCCCTCCTGCGTAACTCTTTTCAAGTTGCAAGAGCTCAATGGTGTTTGTCTCTTGGATGTAAATTCTCATCTTTCTGCAACCGTGGTGGATAGGATTTTGGGAGGTCGGGGTTCTACGAACCCTGAGGAACGAGGTTTGACTGATATCGAAAAAGCCTTAGTCGAAGATTTTAATCAGATTATACTCGAGGAATGGTGCAAGCAATGGGAAGGCATCATGTCTCTTACCCCTTCGATTATTGGAACTGAAAGTACGGGTAAGTTTTTGCAAACCTCTCCGACGGATGCCATGATGCTGATTTTAACTATGGAAGCTTCTTTCGGAGATGTTTCTGGTCCTCTGAGGATAGCAGTTCCTTACTACACCTTGGAACCAGTCCTGAGTCGCTTGCTTCTTGCTGCGGTAAATGATGAAAATAAATCTTCTCGTCCACCTCGATGGCATGATATCTACGATGATATTCCAGTATCTGTTTCTGCGGAATGGGATGCATTTGAGGTAACATTGCGAGATTTATCTAATTTAAGCGTAGATGATGTCATTGAAATGTCTCCAGCACTTTTAGGGGATACAAAACTACGAATCGAAGGCCGTACTTGTTTCATTGGTGAAATTGGACTGGAAGGTGAGCAGGTAGCCTTTCAAGTCAATGAAAGCATAGGAGAAGCCGTTAAACTAATCGGAAAAAAACATGGATAGTAAGAAAATGGATATTGTTATGGACGTTAAGGTCAGTGTGACCGTCCAACTTGGTACAGCAGAACTGCCCATGAAAGAGGTGGTAGAATTAAGCCCCGGTGCACAAATTCAATTAAAGCAAAACGCCAAAGACCCTGTGAGCCTTCTGGTGAACGGTAAGCTTATTGCTCATGGCGAAGTCGTTGTCATTGACGATCGTTTTGGATTGAAGATTACTGAAATCGTAGATTCTCCGTCTTGATCCTTTTTACGATCAAGCCGGTTCCTTGGGATTTGAATTGATAGTTACCGTAGTGGTGGACGATTTTTTGATAAAATGCTTAGCGTCCACCCCATCACCTTTGATGCCTGAAGGTGACACTCTTTGGCTATGGTTCAGGGTGATAGGTTTTTTAGGGCTCCTCGCTGTCGGTGGTTTTTTGATTTCCCAATACAAGCGTAAGCGAATCGTTAACTACCCGGATTCAGTAAAAGGTAAAATCTTAGTTGCTGATTCTTGCTCTTTAGGAAACAGGCAGTTTTTGGTAGTGGCTCAATATGGATTGGAAAAGCACTTATTAGGGGTGAGTCCGGGTCAAGTTATGCACCTGGCAAAACTTGATGCTAGCGGAGAAGAAACCACTCCGGAACCTAATGATTCGGACGCAAATGATTGAATTATGAAAAAACTTTTCAAATTCCGTTTTGTATGTCTTATGATCATTCTCTTTTTTTTGAGTGGAGGAGTTCTCGAAACCCTTCATGCACAAACCACGGGTACGGGTTCTCCGGGTTTGAGGATAGATGTGAGTGGCTCAAACGAAGAAGGAGACTTTGGCGTGGCGATCCAATTGGTCGTAGCCATGACAATCCTTACATTGGGACCATCCGTCATTATGATGATGACCTGTTTTACAAGAATTGTAATCGTCTTGGGATTTGTCAGGAACGCGATTGGTGTCAACGCTGCGCCTTCCAGTCAAATCATCGTAGGCTTGGCGTTGTTTCTCACTTTCTTTGTTATGGGTCCGATTTGGAATAAGATTTATAATGATGCCGTAACTCCATACATGGCCGCCACCATGAAGTCGGGCGACGCCTTATTGGTGGCAACCGCCCACATGAAGGATTTCATGCTCAACCAAACAAGACAAGCAGATGCCCAGTTTTTCTTGGAAATTTCTCGTCAAGGGGCAATGACACGAGACGAGTTACCCTTAAGTATTGTAGTTCCTTCCTTTGTTTTAAGTGAGTTGCGAACTGCCTTTCAGATGGGTTTCTTGATTTTCATTCCCTTCATCATCGTAGACTTTATTGTTGCTTCCTCCCTGATGTCGATGGGCATGATGATGATGCCCCCAGTGGTGATTTCCATGCCTTTTAAGCTATTGCTGTTTGTATTGGTAGACGGATGGTATTTGGTGGTTCAGTCCTTGGTGAACAGTTTCAACATTGCGTAAGGAGAATGGTGTTATGACATTGGAAATGGCAGTTGATATCATGAGGAATCTTCTTCAGACAGGACTGATCTTGGCCATACCAATTCTTGGTACTGCCACAGTTGTTGGCCTAACCATTAGCTTCATACAGTCTATAACGAGTTTGCAAGAGCAGACTTTAACTTTCGTTCCGAAATTGATTTGTGTTTCTCTTGCAATCATGATTTCGGCTAATTTTCTTCTTAAGACGCTAGTGGATTTTTGCATTTCGATGTTTAATTTGATACCTACTATGGCCCAGTGACAATTGAAGCGGGAGAGATTGTCGTTTGGGTGCTTGTGTTTCTAAGAACAGGTGCATTTTTTTTGGGAATCCCTCTTTTTGCAGGAAAAATGATTCCTGTTAGAATAAGAACTGCTTTTGGTTTACTGTTAGCTATTCTTATTAATCCCCTCGTTCCCGCAAACCTAGAGTTGGCAACCCATTTTGCAGGTGCGATTCTTTTGGCAGTTAATGAGGTTTGCATTGGCTTGCTACTGGCAATGACAGTGAGAATGATCTTCTTCGCAGTGGAACTCGCTGGGCATATGATTTCCTATGAGATTGGTCTTATGGCAAGCAATAGTGTAAATCCATTACTGGGATCGACGGATGCCACAATCACGACTCTTCTCTATTACTTTAGTCTGCTTATTTTTTTTGTGACGGGTTTGCATTATGATGTTCTTAAGGCTTTCATCATGAGTTTTGAAATTCTGCCGATTGGGGCTTTTTTCCTCAAAGCCAATCCAACCCTTGAGTTTGTGAATGAAGTGAACAATGTTTTCATCATAGGTACCTTAATCTCCGCTCCTTTTATTGCCTTGAATTTTATGGTCAATGTTTCGTTTGCCGTTCTTGGTAAGGCAGTTCCCAAGATGAATGTTTTTATGACAAGCTTTTCAATTCGTATACTTGGTGGTCTTACCTTGTTGGTTTCTTCTCTTTTACTAATCACCTCCTACATTGTCGATAACGGTCGTAGGTCGGTAGAGGTGATGTTAGATATCATTCAAAACGGATAGGGCAGGTTTTCACAATGTCTGATGTTGATAAAAGTACAAAGACCGAGCCTCCGACCGAAAAGAAACTAAAGGAGTCTCGATCAAAAGGGCAGTTTGCCAAAGCACCAGAAATTGGTATGACCTTCACCTTGCTCGCCGGTTTGCTCGTGATTCTTTTTTTTGCACCTGGCAAAGCATTGGAGATTTCAATGTTTGCAAAGTCTATTATGGAAAACCTTGATTCCATAACATTGAGTCAAGAGGGCGTTGTGAATACACTTGAAGAATCTTACCTTAGTTTGGCAAACATTGTGATTCCTTTGCTTGTGGGCTGTTTTTTTGCAGCTTTTATTGCGGAAGGTTTGCAAACCGGTTTTAGGTATACGCCAAAAGTTATCAGTCCGTCTCTAAATAAATTCAACCCTGTGACCGGAGCCCAAAAAATATTTGGCATTAAAGGATTAAAAACTTTTCTCATCGATTTTCTTAAATTTTTAGGGATTGGCACTGTGGTTTGGTTAACCTTGGTAGTATTCCTGGATGACCCTATTTTTTATGCTCCAATCCCACTGCAACATGTTCCGCAGTTCATTTATGAATTGTTTGTAGTTATGTTTACAATCCTTGTCTTAATGTTAGCTATAATCGCGATTATAAATTTCATTATTAAGAAAAAAGAGCACGAGGAAGAAATGAAGATGACTAAACAGGAGGTCAAAGATGAGAGAAAGGCCAAGGAAGTGGCCCCAGAAATAAAATCCGCTCAAAGAAAAAAAGCCATGGAACTTTTAGGGAGTCAAGGGGTGACCGATGTTTCAACTGCCGATGTGGTAGTAACCAACCCAACCCACTATGCCGTAGCCCTGAAATATGAAAAAGGCATGGATAATGCTCCAATTGTTGTCGCGAAAGGAGAAAATCTCTTGGCAAGAAGAATAAAGGCAATAGCAGTTGAGTACGAAGTGCCCATGGTTGAAAACAAACCTGTGGCACAATCTCTGTATGCATTGGGTAGGGTTGGTGAAGTTATTCCTCTCGAGTTATACCGGGTCGTGGCGGAAATTTTGGCAAGTGTTTACAAAAAGAATGCTTACTATTTCCATCGTTTGAAAGCCCGACGGTTGTTGGCACGCGGATCTTCAGGAAGGGCATTTGCATAATGACGGTTTGGGAGAGCATAAAGGAAAAATTTGCCAACTTAAGGGGGAATTCTGACTTGGGTTTTGTAGTCGGTCTTTTTACTGCGATTTTTCTTCTAGTTGTTCCTGTCCACAAGGATTTATTAAGTGTTCTTCTTGTATTCAGCATTGCGATTTCACTTTTGATTTTGTTGACGGTTATTTATGTTAAGGACCCTCCTGAATTCTCTGTTTTCCCAACTCTTTTGCTTGCAGTCACGCTGTACAGATTGGGTTTGAATGTTGCATCGACCCGTTTGATTCTTTTGGAGGGAGATGCTGGATCTGTTATTCAGTCTTTTGGTACCTTTGTCGTGGGTGGTAATTATGTGGTGGGTACGGTTATCTTTCTAATTCTTGTCGTGATTAACTTTGTTGTGATTACCAAGGGGTCCGGGCGGATTGCTGAGGTTACTGCTCGTTTTACTTTGGATGCTATGCCAGGTAAGCAAATGTCCATTGACGCGGAAATGAACTCTGGAGTCATCACCGAGTCTCAAGCGTTGGAAAAGAGGGAACGCCTCCAAAAAGATGCTGATTTTTACGGATCCATGGATGGTGCCAGTAAGTTCGTTAGAGGAGATGCCATTGCCGGCATCATCATCACAGTTGTGAATGTTGTAGGAGGGATTCTGATAGGCTACTTCCAGCGCGATATGATGATTGTTGATGCTCTGGAGACTTACACGATCCTGTCTATTGGTGACGGTTTAGTTAGTCAGATTCCATCGATTATCGTTTCAATCGCAGCGGGTATTTTAGTTACCCGTTCTTCCGAGGAAGCGGATTTAGGTGAATTTGTTGGCAGCCAATTGACTATATATCCCCGTGCAATAGGAATATCTGGAGCTCTTTTGCTTCTTTTTGCATTTTTTCTTTCAGAGACTTTTTGGCCGTTTTTCACCCTTGCGATGGTTTGCTTTGCCACTGCTTTCTACTTTAGCAAGAAAGCCGCGGAGGTAAACATTGAGGAAGTGCATCAGGGAGATTCTGCCAGTCAATCCAATTCGGTTGGTAGCAGTCCTACGGCACAATCCGGATCACCGGTTACACAGACAGGTGCTGCGGGGCAGGGGGATGAAACGCAGCTTTCCCCTATGGAAAGTGCCATTGAGCAAGAAGTTTTCGGACTTGAAATGGGGTACGGACTTCTGGTTTTAGCTGATAAGAAAAAAGGAGGTGATTTACTTGAGAGGATAACCGGGGCTCGAACTAATTTTGCACGCGAAATGGGCATGCTTCTTCCTACTATTGGTGTTCGCGACAACATTGAGTTGGAGCCAAATGAATATCGCTTTCTTTTGCGCGGAAAGGAGGTTGTCCGCTCTACGGTGATTCCTGATCGAGTACTTGCTATGAGTATGGGTGGAGGTGATGCAACTAAGCTTAAGGGTATCCCTACCATTGAACCCGTCTTTGGCATTCCCGCGATGTGGGTTCTGGAGGATGACAAAAGAAATGCTGAAATCGAAGGTTGTACTGTAGTGGATCCTGCATCAGTACTGGTTACCCATCTTTCTGATATATTAAAGAGGATAGCTTATTTGATTTTGGAGCGAGAGGGAACTCAACGACTTTTGGATTTGATCAAGGACAAGAATCCGACATTGGTAAGCGAACTATTGCCTGATTTAGTGAATGTTGGAATTATTCAAAGAACCTTACAGAATCTTTTGCGTGAAAGAATTCCTATCAAGAATTTAACCATCGTTTTGGAGACCATTGCCGATATGGCATCACTTACTAAGAACCCAGACGATCTCTCCGAGCAGGCAAGGCGAAGATTAGGTATGTATTTTGTCAAGGAGTTTGAGGTCGAACCCGATAAACTGCTAGCTATCACTTTTGAACCTAAGCTTGAACAATCTCTAATCGGAAGAGTGAAAAGGAGCCAGTTTGACATTGGATTGGTAATGGACCCGCACTTGACCGAGGGCATTATCAAGGAAATCGAACCCAAGATTCAAGAGATGACGGAAAAAGGGCTAACTCCCTTAATCGTGACTACAAGTGAATTGCGCCTTGCATTTCGAAGATTTATGGAACCTTCGTACCCCCAACTTGTAGTTCTTGCTTATCAAGAATTGCCTACGGAGACGAGAATTGAGCCCTATGGTGCCATTGCTTTAGCAGACCAAGCTTTCCCGGATGAGGTTCTGCAAGCAATGAATCAAAAAAATACTGAGGCTCAAACCAATGAAAAAGAAATTCCAGTTGCCGCCTAAAAAAACACTACCATGCAAAAATTAACCCAAGAACAACCAGCTTCAACCAGCGGTAAGCGATACAGGCTAACAGTTCGTTCTGCCGAGGAAGCCGTTCGCGTCATTCGGGATAAGTTGGGAGATCAAGCCCGCGTACTTTCGGTTCGACAAGTTGGAGGTGAGGGTTTGAAAAGGTTTATCTCATCTCCTAAACTTGAAGTTATCGCCGAAATCCCCGCCGAAAGTTCGGAAGAGGTTTCGGATACCGAGCTTTTGAGAGATGCTGGGTTATCTGAGGATGTAGATTCAACTGGAGAAAATTCTCAATCTCAGGCTGATGAATCTTCTTCAGATATCCAACAACATAGCGAAGCAAGTGTAGTTGAGGAAGTATCGGATGATTCAAACGATAAGGTTCGCTTGCTGAGGAAAGCTGGTTTTGATCTTTCTCTCTTGGGCGAAATTCAATCATGGTCTTCTTGGAAGGATATTAAGGACAGCTCCTTGGCTGATGCGCTCAAGGAAATTACCGTCGGTTTGTCAGATCGATTCAGAAGCGCCAAGTCAACCCAAACCACGAATAAAATTGCTTTGATTGGTGCTCCGGGAGTTGGTAAGACTACAACATTGTGTAAGTTTTTGGCCCATGAGGTTTTTATGAACAAGAAAGTGCCTCATGTTTTAAAGGTTGAAAATGGGGTTCCGAATCCAGATGATGCTTTGCGAATCTTTTGCGAAGTGGTTGGAGTCACCTTGTTTCGAGAACCCGGAGGGATTCCTGCAGTTTCGGAAGAAAGCCCTCTTTACTTGGATTTCCCAGGCCTTTCCATTAGCAACATTCAGGATTGGGTTGAGACCAAGCAGACATTGGATTCGATGGAAGTAGGTACTCGTGTTTTGGTTGTGAATGGCGCCTATGATCGCGAAATTTTGCTTCGTAGCATAAGATCGGCCAAGCATTTGGGAGCCACTCATCTAGCAATCACCCATTTTGACGAATTAGCTAACTCTACCAAACTTTGGCCCATTATTTTACAACAGGATCTTTCTCCTCTATGCATTTGTAATGGACAGAATGTGACTGGAGACTTTTCCACTAATGTTCTCAATCAACTAATTTCAAGAACCTTTCCTGAAGAACTTTATGCCCGAGGTTTTTCCAGTTACAAGATCCCTAGTTTATGAATGATGATGCCAAATTTTTCTTTTGTCTAGGAGGATTCGTTGGATTCCTTTTATTTTTCTCCATTGGTTTTGCTTTGCATGGAAATGCTTCTTTTGCTCTGCTCCTTGGAGCACTTGGTTGTCTGTTGATATCGATGAGTTTTCGTTTTCTTTTGGGTCTGGTTTTACGCGGCAACCTGATCTTGAAGGTAGACCGGTCTGATCAGCAGAAAAAAGGAGTATCTGCTGATATTGTTTCTAAGTCTGCCAAGAAGTTAATTGATCCAGCCGAGATTGCCGCTCAGGCCATGAGTGAAGCTGCTACTACTACAACTACAAAACCTCTCGTTGAGACTAAAGCATAATTGATTTGTTCCTCTTCTTTTTAAAATGAGTCCACTTTTAACAGAAAATGCCAGCTTTGATCAAAGGTCTGCTAAAATGAAAGCGGCTGCAGATCGATAT
>MDTA01187010.1_pt1 | contig 13621 bp, 16 predicted proteins | sample 811151 | NCBI WGS metagenome assembly MDTA01 (sample SAMN05326648, study PRJNA326480) | marine metagenome | isolation source: seawater | place: Indian Ocean: South | collected 2010 | reverse complement strand
GATATAAAAAAAGACTTAATTGCGATTTTAAAAAAAGAAAATCTAAAAAATATAAGTGAAGCTGTTGGAATTAATGCTTGACCCAACTTGTTACTAGAATTATATAACTGTAGGAAAAATTATGTCTAAAAGATGCGAATTAACTGGAATATCTCCCCTAAAAGGGCACAATGTAAGTCACGCAAAAAATAAAACCAAAAGAAGGTTTTTTCCAAATCTTAAAAAAGTGACTTTTAGAAGCGATATTCTTAAGAAAGATATAAAAATAAATGTAGCAAATGCTGCACTCAGAACTGTAGATTTTAAAGGTGGACTAGATAAGTTTTTGCTTTCAGCGAAAAATACGAAATTATCGAAAAAAGTAAAAAAAATAAAAGCTTCAATTTCAACAAAGTCGTAAAATGAATCTATACTATAAGCTATCAATTTTGATGGGGTTAATAGTAGTAATCTCTAATTACTTAGTACAATTTCCTATACAACAATTTGGTCTGGCCGAAATTTTAACTTATGGGGCTTTTACCTATCCTATTACTTTTTTAATTACTGACTTAGCCAATAGAGCATATGGAAAAGTAGTTGCAAGAAAAGTTGTTTACGTTGGTTTTATAATAGGGATATTGCTAACTCTATTTGTTTCAACTAACTTCTCAGATATTATTTCAATTAGAATAGCAGTTGGATCAGGCTTAGCATTTTTTATAGCTCAAAATTTAGATGTACAAGTTTTTGACAAATTAAGAAATAGAACTTGGTTCATCGCTCCACTTACTTCATCAGTACTAGGGTCCATAACTGATACTTTTTTATTTTTTTCAATAGCCTTTTATTCAACCGGAGTTCCTTGGGTAACATTAGCCCTTGGGGACTTAGCAGTAAAGTTGACAATAACTTTAATAATGTTAATTCCATTTAGACTTTTGCTAAATAAAATTAAAGATTCCTCTGATAGGACAGTTTCAAAAGTTTAATTTCAATGAAAAGTCTTTTTATTTTTTTCAACAAATAAATCTGTCAATTGATTTATCATGACATCGCCTAAATCTTGAACATCAGTAATTTTTACAGCTCTATTATAATATCTAGTAACATCATGACCAATACCAATAGCCAATAACTCTATATTTGATTTATTTTCTATCCATTTAACAGTTTTTTTTAAATTTACCTCTAAATAGTCACTCGTATTAGTCGAGAGAGTAGAATCATCAACAGGCGCACCATCTGAAATTACCATTAATATTTTTCTATCTTCTTTTCTTTTATTCATTTTATTAAAAGCCCATTTTAAAGCCTCTCCATCAATATTCTCCTTAAGTAATCCTTCTTTTAACATTAGTCCCATGTTGTTTTTTGCCTGTCTCCATTGCGTGTCTGCAGATTTATAAATAATGTGTCTGAGATCATTTAGTCTTCCAGGCAAATTTGGTTTATTATTTTTCATCCACTGTTCTCTTGAGGATCCACCTTTCCAGTGTTTTGTGGTAAAACCTAATATCTCTACTTTAACCAAGCACCTCTCCAGTGTTCTTGAAAGTATGTCTGCACAGATTGCCGCTACAGATATAGGTTTACCTCTCATAGAGCCAGAGTTGTCAATTAAAATTGTTACCAAAGTATCTTTAAACTCAATATCCTTTTCTTTTTTAAATGATAGGGAGTTAAATGGATCCATTATGACTCTTGGTAGTTTTGAAGTATCCAGTAAACCCTCCTCTAAATCAAAATTCCAAGATCTATTTTGTTTCGCCAATAATTTTCTTTGTAGTTTATTTGCTAACTTAGAAATGAAATTTTTGAGCTGAAGTAATTGTTGATCTAAATTTTTTCTTAGTCTAACAAGTTCCTCTCCATTTTCTAATTCCTCAGCTTTAACTATTTCATCGTATTCTTCAGTATAAGCCTTATATCTTAAGTCACCAAAATTATGTTTTTTCCTTTTTTTTAGATCCGGTCGTGAGGGGTTTTCAATTTTAATCTCTTCTTCAGCGCTATCCGAGTCTTTTGTTTCGTTATCTAAGTCAGGAATACCACTTTCTATAGACATTTCCTCTTGTTTTTCATCATTATCTTGTGCTTTCTGATCTTGATTTTGTGGTTTAGACTGTTGTTCGTTATTTTTCTCTTCATCTTTTTTTTCCTCTTCTTCGACATTTTCATCTAAACTCATATCTGAAATCAATTGCGAAATAATAGAATTGAATTTTTCTTGTTCTAAAGTTAAATCTTTTAGTTCGTTTATCTTATTCTTAAATTTATCATTTAAATCTTTTTTATAGCTTTTTAATTTTTTTTCTATTTGACTTTGGTTTTGAAAATCTAAAAATTTTACCCTTAGGTAGTTTTCAAAAGATTCAACGATTTTATCTTCACTACTTTTAAGATCTAGTCCAGAAACTCTACTATGATAAAATTTTTCAATATTGCTTTTTACACCTTTAAAATAGTTTGTACCGATTTTCTCACATCTTATTTTTTCAGAGATGTTATACAGTTTTTTTGATATGTTTCCTTTCGGCTCATATTTTTTCAAAATTTTTTGATCTGAAAATCTAAATATCAATGATTTGGAGTCGGCTAATGCTCTGATTTCACTATAGTTAAGCTTGTTTCCTGATGTGTTTATATCAGGTAGTTTTATTGAATTTTTTTCAGATCTTGAAGGATTATTCCCAAAATTTACCTCAATTTTTTGAGAATTTGATATAGATCTAACAGTCGAACTTATTGCAGTTTTAAAATCTTCTAGTCTTTCCTTTTTAGTTTCCACTTTATAGAGAAACGTTTATTGATGATTCTGGCAAATCTTCACCAAAACATCTTTGATAATATTCAGAAATTATCTTTTTTTCTAAGTCGTCACATTTGTTTAGGAATGTAATCCTGAAAGCATAACCTTTGTCTTTAAAAATATCAGAGTTTTCTGCCCAATGTAAAATAGTTCTTGGGCTCATTACGGTAGATATATCTCCATTTATGAATCCCTTTCTTGTTAAATCGGCAACCTTAATCATATTAGATAATAATTCCTTACCATCTTTATTATTAAAGTTTTTATTTTTCGCTAAAACAATTTCCAATTCTTTTTCAAATGGAAGATAATTAAGAGTTGATACGATGTTCCACCTATCCATTTGACCTTGGTTTATTTGCTGTGTGCCATGATAAAGTCCAGTTGTATCTCCAAGACCAACAGTATTTGTTGTAGCAAAGATCCTAAAAAAATCATGTTGTTCTAAAATTTTATTTTTATCTAATAATGTAAAATTTCCCTCACTTTCTAATACTCTTTGAATTACGAACATTACATCTGGTCTTCCAGCATCATATTCATCAAATACTAGTGCTACTGGGTTTTGAATAGACCAAGGAAGTATTCCTTCTTTAAACTCAGTAACTTGCTTACCATCTTTTAAAACTATTGCATCTTTTCCTATAAGATCAATTCTACTTATATGGCTATCGAGGTTAACTCTAATACAAGGCCAATTTAATCTAGCAGCTACTTGTTCTATATGTGTAGATTTTCCAGTTCCATGGTAACCTTGAATTAAGACTCGTTTATTAAATGAAAATCCAGCTAAAATTGCAAGCGTTGTATCTTTATCAAATTTATAATCTGAGTCAATTTTAGGAACGTATTCGTTCTTTTTAGAAAAAGCCCCAACTTTCATCTCGCTATCAAACCCAAATGTTTGTTTTACCGAAAGTTTAATATCTGGTTTTTGCAACAACTGATCCATAATCATTTCTTCCCTAATGTTTTTTTTAACTGGCTATACGCTAAAGTAATTATTTTTAATTTTTCTTCTAGTTTTTTATCCCCTTGATTTTTATCAGGATGATATTTTTTTACAAGTTCTTTAAATTTTAAGTGAATTTGTTCCCAATTTACATTATCATTTAGCTCCATTACTTGCAAAGCATCTCGATCTGTTTGTGAAATTTTTGTTTTCTTGAAATCTTTAAAATTTGAGCTGTTAAATATATTAAGTTTATCTTCAAGAGCATTATTCCATAAAATATTAAAAAAATTATCTGAAGAACCAAATTTTTTTGTTGACTTGTGCCATGTCAAATCTGATTTTATAAAATATTCAATTTGTTGATCGTCCATGTTTTCAAAATAATTCCAATTTTTATTGAAAACTTTTATATGTTCTAAGCAAAGTAATCTATATTTTTTACTATTATCTCTCTCTATTGGAGCTTTATAAGATCCAATTTCTTTACAATTCTCCCAATCACATATAATTTTCATAAAGTAACTCTATATAATAATATTAATAAAATGAAAAATTATTTTGAGGATTTAGAAAAAAAAATAAAAGATAATATCAAAGTAGAGGACCTAGAAATTGTTGATAATTCACACAAGCATCGTGGCCATAGATTTTTTTCTAAAGAAAAATTCCACCTGAAATTAAAAATAAAATCTCTTTTTTTAAGCTCTTTAACACGACTAGACGCACAAAAACTTGTTATGAAAGTTTTAAAAGAAGAATTAAATAATAAAATTCACGCTCTCGAAATTAATATCGAGCAATAGCGTTACAATATTTTTTAAGTTTATCTATAGAGATTTTATTCTTGTATGGAGGAGAAGTTACCCCAATTTTTTTTAATAAAATAAAATTTATATTTTTATCATTATTTTTTTTATCATTTTTTAAAAATGGGATAAGATTATAAATTTCTTTTGTGTTTGAAAATTTTTTAAAAGTATAAGATAGGTTATTTTCAGAGTATATTTCTTCGATTTCATTTACAGTTTTTTTATTGCAAATTTTCATTAAAGAAGACAGCCTTGAAGCTATTATCATTCCTGATAAAACTGCTTCACCATGTGTAATTTTTTTGGAGTATTTATTTTTAGCTTCAATAGCGTGCGCGAATGTATGTCCAAAGTTAAGTTTCATTCTCAAACCTTTTTCATTTACATCTTTACTTACAAAATATTTTTTTATTAAACAGCTTTTTTTTATCGCATAAATAAGTACATTTTTTTCTCTCAATAATAAATTTTTTGTATTAGATTTTAACCAATAAAAAAATTTTCTATCTTTTATAATTGAGTGTTTCAATATTTCGGCATAACCGCAAATCATTTCTTTTATTGACAATGATTTTAAAAAAGTTGTATCGCTAATAACTAATTTTGGTTGAAAAAAAGATCCTATTAGATTCTTACCATGTATAGAATTTACACCTGTTTTTCCACCAATCGCCGAGTCAACTTGTGCAAGTAAAGTAGTTGGTATATTAATAAAATTTAAACCTCTCTTATAAATACTTGCAATAAATCCTGATACATCTCCAGTTATACCTCCGCCAACGCTCAAAATTAAATCAGATTTGTTAAAGTTTTTTGAAAGTAATTTCTCAAGAAAAAAATTTACGTGTCTGAGCGATTTATTTCTCTCGTTTGCAAAAAAAGAAAAAAAGATCAATTCATAATTTTTTAATTTTTTTTCTAAAATTTTTTTAAATCTAGTTGGAACATTTTTATCAATTATAATTGCAATTTTTTTTGTATTAGGACACAGTACTTTGATTTTTTTTTCTAAAACTCCAAGTATATTTTCACCTATCAATATTGAATAACTGAAATCAGAATTTTTAAGTTTTATTTCCTGTATTTTCATAAAGTCTTAATATCTTATTTGCAATTTCGTCAACTTTTAAAAAATTGCTTTTAATTCTGTAATCAGCTTCACTATAAATTTTCTTACGTTCTAAGTAAATTTTATTAACTGTCTCACTTAGATTGTTTTTTAATAAAAGCGGTCTTTTTTTTGATTTACTTAGTCTTTTAATTAAAATTTCTTTATCTACATCGATCCAGAAACTGATTGATGATTTTTTAACTGCGCGCCTTATAAAATTATTTAAGAAAGCACCACCTCCTAAAGCAATAATTAATTTTTTACCCTTTAGCTTGTCTAAAGTTATATCATTTTCTAATTTTCTAAAATAGCGTTCGCCTTTATTTTTAAAAATCATATTTATTGAACAACCTTCTTTTTGTTCTATAATTTTATCAATATCTACAATTGGCAAAGAAAGCTTCTTTGATAAATTTGTTGCAATTGTGGATTTACCTACGCCCATCATACCAGTTAAAACAAGGTTTTTTCTCAAATAAATATCCGATTTTGAATTTGATTTTTCATAAATATGTCTTATTTATTTAGTTTAAATAAAATCAAATAGTATGCAACTGAAATACAACAGACAGCAAAGCTTGGGAAGCTCACTTATAAAAATATTCATAAGGTTATTACTAGCAGTATTAATTTTTATTATTGCAATTTTTTTATTAGAAAAAGTAAATTTTCCAAAACCTGAGAGAAAATACGATATAGACATTACTAATGATATTAAAAGGCTCTAATAATTTTACACTCTTTTTATTGATTTTCTTTTTGTTTTTGCCTCTTAAAGGAGAAGAAAAAATAGATATTTGGAACAACAAAAAAAAAGATGAAGTTACTAAACCCATAGAGAGGGATAAATCCAAAAATAATAACCTTATAGGTACGAAAAAAATTTTAGAAAGAAACAAAGAAAATATTATAAAAATTGAAGACGGGGAAATAGATATCTCACAAGAAAAAAAGGTTTTTGGGATTTACGATCCAGCTAAATATAATTTTGATTTAAATATGTGGTCATCTACAAACGCTGAAGATGTACTAAGCAGTTTGAAGAGATTAGATAAAATTCAATTATCTAAAACATCCAACGATATACTTGAGAAAATTTTACTGTCTTTTTCTTATCCTCCTATTGGTATGGATGAAGAACAGTTTTCAAATTTAAAAATAAATTGGCTAATTAAGAATAATCGTTCAAAATTAATTGAAGAATTTTTAGTACAAAATAAAGAATTTAAAGGTAAAAGAAAAGCCGTACAGTTTCTAGTTGATGAAAGCATTGCTCAAGCAAACATAAATGAGGGATGTGAAAAAATTAAATTTATTGACAGCACAATAAAGGACTCTTACCTAGAAAAATTTAAAATTTATTGCTATGTGTTCAGTAACGATAATTCTCAAGCTCAATTATTATTAGATATTTTAAGAGAGCAAAAAAAATCTGATAAATTTTTTGATGATAAAATTAATTATCTTTTGGGAATTTCAGAAAAAACTTCAAATAAAATCAATGAAAAAACTTTACTTAATTTTTATCTCTCAAGTGTGACGATTCCAGACTTTAAATATGATCCAAATGATAAAACGAAGAAAGAAATTTGGAAGTATTTAAATGCAGCTAATTTAATAAAAATCGAAGATGTAACGAATAAGAAGAAAATTCGAGATTTAGAGCTTGCTGCCAATACAGGCCAATTAGATGAAAATTTAATATTTAATATATATAAACAAATTCCTTTTAATCTAAATACTTTAATAAACGCAAATAATATTTACAAATCACTTGAGTCAACTGATGCTAGGGCTTTAATTTATCAAAAATTTCTTTTATCAGAGAGTCCTGAAAAAAAACTAGAATACCTATTTTTACTTGAGGATTTATTTAAAAAAGATAAATTTCAAAGAATTTATTCGACTTTTTTAAGTAATAAATTAAGAGAAATAGGTACTGAAAATATTCCTCAACGTTATTTGGAAATAGTAAATAATAGAATTATTAAAAATAAGGAAGAGGATTTAGGTAAGATAAAATACAATGATAAAATCATACATCAGTCCAGAATCGTAAAATATTATACCGAAGAAGAAGATAATAAAAAAATTCAAAAAGATATTGATAAAATTTTTAAAAAGATAGGTAAAAATAGAAAGTATTTTTATTCGGCTAAAGATTTAGCTTTAGCAGACTCTCTTGTCAAAGATGGTTTTTCTTTACCACCAAATTTTAAATTTCAAGAATTATCTCAAAAATATGAAGTTCCAAAGAATTTAATTCAATTGATTGAAAATAGACAAAGTGCTTTTTTAGCCTTAAAGATAGTTGAAATAATTGGTGAGGACGAACCTAAGGAATTAGATCCTGAAACAATTTTTTTTATTACGAATCTCTTAAACGAAACAAACTTAGTAAATCTTAGAAATAAAATATTAATCTCAGCTCTACCACAAAGAATTTAATTAGAATATATATTTCAAATGTCCCAGAAAAAAATTGTAATAGAGCCTGATCCAATCTTAAGAAAAAAAAGTTTGCCAGTTGAAAAAGTTGATATGGAGGTAAAAAAACTTCTCGATGATATGCTTGAGACGATGTATGCTGCACCAGGAATAGGTTTAGCTGCAGTACAAGTAGGAATTTTAAAGCGTATAGTAGTTATAGATGTATCAAAAGATGCTGAAAAAAAAAAACCACTGTTTTTAATAAATCCGGAAATTACATTTAAATCAAAAGATACTTCAGTTCATGAAGAGGGTTGTTTGTCTCTCCCAGGACATTTTGCAGAAATTGAAAGACCTGCTAAGTGCAATTTAAATTACATTGATTATGATGGAAAACAAAAAAATCTAGAGGCTGAAGGTATATTGTCAACGTGTATTCAACACGAAGTAGACCACTTAAATGGAATTTTATTTGTTGATTATTTATCTAAATTAAAAAAAGATATGATTATTAAAAAATTAATTAAGCAAAAAAAAGCAGATAAGATAGTTCTATAAATAAATGGCATTAAAAATAATTTTTATGGGCACACCAAATTTTGCTGTGCCAATACTAGAAACAATATGCAATTCAAAACATAAAATTTTGACTGTATATTCTCAACCTCCAAAAAAAAAAAATAGGGGTTTAAAAGAATTAATTTCCCCAATACATGATTTTTGTAATAAAAAAGGATTAAATTTAAGACACCCTAAGAATCTCGGTAGTGATGAGGAATATAAATATATCAAAGACTTAAATCCTGATGTAGTTTTGGTGGTGGCTTATGGCAAGATTTTGCCTAAAAAAATCTTATCACTTAGTGAAATCAAATTTATAAATATTCATGCTTCTCTTTTACCTAGATGGAGAGGGGCAGCTCCAATACAAAGATCGATTATGAATTTAGACAAAGAAACAGGAATTTCAATTATGAAAATTACAGAACAATTAGATGCAGGTCCCTACATGCTTCAGGAAACTGTGAAAATTTTAAAAGAGGATAATCACAATACGCTAAACACAAAGCTTTCTTACGTGGGTTCGAAATCGATTATCAAAGCTTTAGATCTTATAGAGACTGGTAAAGCCAATTTTATTGATCAAGATAATAGTAAAGTTTGTTACGCAAAAAAAATTGAAAAAAAAGAATCTTTAATTAATTGGAATGAACCAGCAAAAATTATTGTTGCAAAAATTAGAGGTTTAAACCCTTATCCAGGAATATGGTTTACTCACAATAAAAATAGATTAAAAATTATTCAAGCCAGTGAGGTCGAAAAAAGTGGAAATATTGGAGAGGTATTAGATGAAAATTTAACAGTAGGTTGTGGAAAAGGTTCTTTAAAAATTGAAAAAATTCAAAAAGAGGGAAAAAAAATCTTAAAAGCAAAAGAATTCCTGGCAGGGTACAAGATCAAAAAAGGTGAGAATTTAATTTGAATTATAATTATAAAATAAAAATTGAATATCTTGGAGAAGGATTTGTTGGGTGGCAAATACAAAAAAATGGTAAATCAATTCAAAGTGCTATTGAAAAAGCAATTTTTAAAGTAATAAAAAAAAAAATAAGAATTAATGGATCAGGACGTACCGATGCCGGTGTTAATGCGATAGAACAATGCGCTAATTTTTATTCTGAAAAAAAGATAAAAAACAAGTCTCAATTTATCAAGTCTATAAATTTTTTTTTAAACGAGGATCCCATTTCAATAAAATCTTTAGAGGAAAAAAATTTAAATTTTCATGCTAGATTTAGTGCTAAAAAGAGACAGTATGAATATATTATCGTTAATAGATCTTCAAAATTAGTTATTGATAAAAATAGAAGCTGGTTAGTTAGAAAATTATTGAATTTAGAAAAAATGAAAAAAGCCGCTAAATATTTACTGGGCACTCATAATTTTTCAACTTTTAGATCCTCGACATGCTCAGCTAAAAGCCCGATTAAAAAAATAAATAAATTTAATATTAAAAAAATTGATGAAAAAATTATATTCATGGTTGAGTCAAAATCATTTCTTCAAACTCAAGTAAGATCAATGGTTGGTTGTCTTAAATATGTTGGAGAAAATAAATGGAAACCTGAGAAGATAAAAGAAATAATAAAATTAAAAAATCGTAAATTTTGTGCACCTCCAGCTCCCGCACAAGGTTTATATTTAAAAAAAGTTTTCTATTAAAAATTAAAATTTTTAAAATATTTTAAACTTACTTTTTTCCATTTAAATTTTTGAATAAAAAGATAAGATTTTTTAGAATATTTATTCCATAGCTTTTTATCACTTTTTAATTTTAAAATCTTTTTAGCTAGTTCTGAGTTAGAATTATATGTTATAACATTTTTATCAAAGTTAACTGAAACTTTGTTGCTGCATATAGCTGGCAAACCATAAGACATATAAGTCAATACTTTTACCTGTATACCAGTTGCTATGTTCAAATTTGCTAATCCACAAAAGGAGCTTTTTACATATTTCAATAAATTCTTTTTAGGACCAAGAATCTCTACATTTTTATGCTTACTCAAAAAAAGTTTATCAAATTTTTTAATGTTTCCTATAATAGTAAATTTAATGCTAGGAATTTTTTTTATCAAAATAGGTAAAATATTTTTTATGAAGTCTTTACAGGCCAAAATATTCGGCAAATAATTCAAATTACCAACAAATAGAACTCTTGAGCAATTAAATGAAAATGAAACTTTTTTATTAATAACATTCACTGATTCATCAATTTGAATAATCTTAGTCTTGTATTTTCTCTTAAGTTTTTCAGTTTCATTTTTTGAAAATAAAAAAATTTTGTCAAATAAATTAAAAATTCTTTTTTCAATTTTTTTCACCATCAGGCTTTCTAAAAAATATATATACCTCAATGGATTAAAAATATTTAAGTATTTAAAAGTTTGAAGATAGTTTTCTGAATACAGATCACCCATGTCGAGAATTTTTTTACCGTAGAAATTTTTAGGAAGATATTGCGTTGATCTTATATGGTGAAAAAATAAAATATCATAATTATTAGAGTTCTCCTCAATAAATTTCTTCATTTCCCCCGAATAAAAAAGTCCAAATTGAACAGGTTCAAATTTTAGGAAAAATGAAAAACAATATAAAATTTTCATAAAGTAATTTGGATATTCAAATGAAAATATATTTAATTTATTTTTGGGCTCTTTTTTTTTACAAAGATAAATTATATCAACTTGATATTTCTTCCTTAAAGTTTCAATAATTTTTAAAGATCTTATTACATCTCCGGAGTATCTTCCTGAATAGGGGCTTCTGGTCGAGATAAATAATAATTTTTTCATTTTTTTTTGTTTTTATAATTTTTTTTAACTCTCCACCTTGAACCCTCTCTTACAATATAACCTACACAATTATTCGATCCGCATTTACATGGAAACTGTTTGTAATCTCGATCATAACTGAAACCATAATCGTAAGACAACTCATCATTTTTTTTAATATTTTTAATTGCGTAAACCCAAATTTTAAATCCCACACCGCGAACCTCACAGTTTGGATCGCAAGAATGATTTATCAATCTAGCGATATTAAATTTAAAATCTCCATCAAGATCAAATTTTTTATTTAGATTAAAAAGATAAATAGCTTTTTCATTATCAAACTTAGAGTCAACCTCACTTTTTTTTACAGAAATAATTTTTCCTTTATACTCAATTATTTTCGTTCCTTTCTTAATATTTTGATTAGCATACAAACCATTTTTATCTATTTTTGATTTTTTAATTTTGTAAAATTTCACTTGAAATACTCGACTAAAATACTTTTGTATATTTTCGTGAGTTTTCTCAAATCAGTTAAAGAAACACATTCGTCAACTCTATGCATTGTTTTATTTACCAGTCCAAATTCAAGACAAGGAGAAATCTTTTTAATAAATCTTGCATCCGATGTACCCCCAGTTGTAGAAAATCTTGGATTTATTTTTGTTATTTTCTTAATAATTTTTCTCGCCATAAATATAGTTTTTCCAGGCTTTGTTAAAAAAGCCTCTCCATTATTTATATAATCAATTTTATATTTACATTTATTTTTATTACTAATTTTTTTTACTATTGAATTAATTTTTTTCTTCAATGAGATAGAAGTATGCAAATTATTATATCTGATGTTAAATTGAGCTCTTGCTCTTGCAGGTATTACATTATGAGCCTTATTATCAACATTTATTGATGTAAATTCTAAATTTGAAGGTTGAAAATTTTTATTACCTTTATCAAGTTTTTTCTCTTTTAATTTTTTACATATAGTTACTAGTGTATTTATTGGATTATTTGAAAGATGAGGATATGCAATATGCCCTTGGGTGCCAGAAATCTGAATTTTACCTGACAAACTTCCCCTTCTCCCAATTTTAATCATTTCCCCTAATTTGTATGGGTTAGTAGGTTCTCCCACAATACAAAAATCAATTTTTTCTTTTTTCTTTTTTAGGTAATCCACGACTTTCTTTGTACCATTGACAGCGTATCCTTCCTCATCACCAGTAATTAAAAAACTTATTGACCCATTTAAATCTTGTTTTTTTTTTAATAATTGGCTAACAGCTGCCACAAAGCATGCAATCGAGCTCTTCATATCATTAGCGCCTCTTCCAATTAAGTAATTTCTTTTTACAGAAGGTTTGAAAGGATTAACAGTCCAGTCCTTTATATTACCAGGCGGCACCACATCAGTATGCCCAGCGTAGCAAAGGTTAGGTCTTTTTTTACCTATCCGTGCATAAAGATTTTTTATTGGTTTACTTCCTTTGTCTCTGAATTCTAATATTTTACAATTAAAACCCAATTTTTTAAGTTTCTTACTTAAAAAACTAATTGCACCTGCATCATTTGGAGTAATACTGGGAAATCTTATTAAATCTTTTGATAATTGTAATTCGTTTATTATAGTCATTAGTCTCTAAGTAAGTCATTTATAGAAGTTTTACTTCTAGTTTTCTCATCAACTTTTTTAACTATTACTGCACAATACAATGAAGGTCCACTTGGGTTTGATTTGTTAGGTAGGCTTCCAGGTACTACAACTGAATATGCAGGAACTTTACCATAGTATATTTCACCAGAGTTCCTATCAACTATTTTTGTAGATGCACCTATATATACTCCCATTGACAATACCGCGCCCTCTTCAACTAATACACCTTCAGCAATTTCTGATCTAGCACCGATAAAACAATTATCTTCAATAATTACCGGACCCGCTTGGAGAGGTTCTAAGACACCACCAATGCCTGCACCTCCAGAAATATGACAATTTTTTCCAACTTGAGCACAAGATCCTACAGATGCCCAGGTGTCAATCATTGTACCTTCATCAACATAGGCCCCAAGGTTTACAAAGCTAGGCATAAGAACCACATTTTTAGCAATGTATGCACCTTTTCTAACAACTCCATTTGGAACATGACGGTACCCTGCTTTTTTCCAATCTTTCTCTTTCCACTTTACTGT
>MDTA01104150.1_pt1 | contig 13621 bp, 2 predicted proteins | sample 811151 | NCBI WGS metagenome assembly MDTA01 (sample SAMN05326648, study PRJNA326480) | marine metagenome | isolation source: seawater | place: Indian Ocean: South | collected 2010 | reverse complement strand
TGCTCCAGGTAATGCGGGAACTTCAGAGATTGCAACCAATCACCCTTTCAGTGAAGTTTCCGACTTAATTCATTTAGCGTTTCAATTAGATGTTGATTTCGTCGTAACTGGGCCTGAAGCACCACTATGTGAAGGATTAGCAGACCAACTTGCAAAGATGGATATTCCGTGTTTTGGACCTGTAGCTGCATTGGCCAGATTGGAAGGTAGCAAGTTACATGCTAAGCAGGTCATGAAGCAGAATGAAGTCCCTACTGCTTCCTTCCATGTATTGGGAGAAGGAAGTGATATTGATGCGGCATTGGATGACTTTGCTGGCAATCCGTGGGTGGTTAAACGGGATGTTTTAGCAGGCGGAAAGGGTGTAGTTGTTACCTCAGATCGCTCTGAGGCTAAACAATTTATTCAAGATTCAATAAACAGTGATGGTCAAGTATTGCTCGAAGATTTTCTTCCTGGTGAAGAGGCAAGCATGCTTGTTGTTATGGATGGTAGCGGCTATGTTTGCCTACCTGCAAGCCAAGACCACAAAAGAGAATTCGAAGGCGATAAAGGAAGGAACACCGGAGGGATGGGCGCATATGCACCAGCTCCAGTTTACACTGATGAAGTAAAACTGAAAACGATTGAGAGAATCGTTGAACCGATGCACAAGGACCTCTCTAGTCGTAGAGTTCCTTACCGAGGAGTGCTTTATGTTGGATTGATGATAGACCAACACGGAGACCCATATGTTGTTGAATTCAATGTGAGATTTGGTGACCCTGAATGTCAAATCACAATTCCTCTAATCTCATCCGATTTGGGCGAGTTGTTGAGTTCTGCATCGAAGGATGAATTATCCTCAATCGAAGTTCAGTTTCACGATAAACACGCCCTGACAGTCGTGCTTGCTGCAGAAAATTATCCTGGTTCGGTAGAGAAGGGTAGACCTATCACAAATGTGCCTATACCAACCTCTGATTCTTGGGTTAATCATGCTGGAACAAAAGTCGAAAATGGACAACTTTTGTCAAACGGTGGTAGGGTGCTTTCTTGCACAGGTTTGGGGGTTAGTCTTGAGGAGGCTGCAAACAAGGCATATGCTTTGATTGGAGAAATTGGTTTGCCCGGCTCTCATTACAGACGTGATATCGGGCATAGAGCACTGTGAGAAGTTTTTATTGGAATGCCACGCAGTGGCTCGATTATTCTTGCTTGTCGATTAATCATTCTAGTTTGCCAATAGGCAACGCATAAAAAGGGGTCTTTGGTGGCCGCAATGCTACAGCCTTTAGGCTGCACCTAGAAAACTAGAGGGAAACACAATGTCGACAGAAAACGACGGAAAAATTGGAGCGCCAAGCGCATTGCTGGGGTGGCTAATCGCACCTCTCGCAATTTTGGTTGCGCTCCTCGCTGACTACGGTCTAAACTTCGGTTTAGTCCTTGAGATGAAAGAAATGGAACCATACGCTGTAATTGCAATTGCAGCAATACTTGGAATGGCACCTCGTGTCATGAAAGAATTCGAAATCATCCAGCAAGGCGCAGCACTTTCCCTCGCAACCCTTGTTGTATCACTCGTTCTTGCCGAAGGAGTATCGATTTACATGGATTCAAACTTCCTTGGTTTGATCTTCTTCATCGTAATGTTTGGTGGATATCTTTTGGATTCTAACGGACGCCATGGATGGAATACTGTTATGATATTCGGTTTCACTGGTTTGTGGACCGCAATCGTTGCAGCAGCACACTTTGCTGATACTCAAACAAAGTTGTACACACTTGATGGTCAAGAGTACATCAGAACATCTGCATGGCAAGAAGCAACTGGCTTTGTCTTCTTCAACACCCTAGGGATTTTTGTTGTACTCGGACTACTAGCTGCTGTGTTGTTGCGTGGAGTTTTGACTCCTGCAACAGACAAGGGTTGGTTTGGATACATCAAGCCAATCGATGGCCCCTGGAACAGAGCAACACTACCTCTTCAAATTGCATTAGCGGTTTGGGCAGGAACACATATCGCAATCATGGCATACTTCAACACACTTGGAGATATGGACATACTTGCAATTTGGTCTGAAGATGGCTATCATGGATACATCGGCTTCTGGCCTGCTGCGCTAACAGGCATAGTTGCCCTATCCTGCGCATGGATGTGTGCTGAGCGATGGTTCACTCGTGCTCTATTCATCAGTTCAATGTGGATTTTGTACATCGTATCTTCCTTGTATGAATCCGGTCACTGGTCTAGCGAGAACTTCGAAGGAACTTGGGCTGTATGGATTTGGTTTGGTATCACTTTCTTCATTGGAGTTCTGATCTATTGGTTCGCAACTCACGAAGATTACGGTGGATGGATGAACAGAGAACTTCACGAGCCGAGCCAGGCACGTGTATTCTGGTCCAACCATTGGGCTGGCATCATGACTTTCACAGCCTTCTTAGTCGCTCTAGCGATTAGAGTTCAGTGGTACTTTGTACCTTCAATGAATTCCTCTGGATTGGAATCTTGGGATCTTACTGGAGGTTCTGACCCTTGGTACATGAAGCGTGTAGTAGATTACGTCATTGCTGAAAACGCTCACTTGATTTGGGATGCTGACAGAAACTATCCTGTTGGAGGAATCAATCCTCGTCCGCCATTGTTCTCATGGTCAATGGCTCTGGTCGCTATGCTTCTAACCAACTTGGGAATTTCTTCTGATGCATCGGTCTGGTATGCAATGCTTGCTCTACCTGCAATTTTCGGTGCTCTTATCGTATTCCCAATGGCTGCTATTGCTAAGGATAACTTTGGCAAAGGCGCTGGAGTAATCGCTGCTTGGTTAATCGCATTCATGCCGACTCACGTACAGAAGTCGACATGGGCTATGGCTGACCACGATTCTTACGTACTTCTCTTCCTAACTGCTGCGTTCATGTTCTATCTACGTGCAGTCAAGGCAGGGGGAGATGAGAGACTCTCTCGATATACTAACGCATACCCATCTGGCATCATCAATGCTATGTCAGAAGTTCTCAAGCAACGTAGAAAGGCTTCAGCTAATGCTATCGCAGCAGGTGTCTGTTTCGGTATTGTTGCTCTGGGATGGAAAGGTTTCGTGTATGGTCCTGCAATCATCTTCCTTGCATACTTCGTACAAGTTGCAATGAACATGTTCAGGAGAAAGGATAGTACAACCCTATCTGCACTGAATATCATGATGTTGGGTACAATTTTCATCATGGTTCTTCCATTCTATGCGCACCCGCAATTGAATCTAGTTCTGAATTCGACCGGATTAACTCCATTGCTATTCATTACCCTATTCACAGTGGCAATCGCATGGATTACTACTGGATTCCGTGACAAGCCTTGGCTATTGGTCCTCGGTTCTCTGTTCACCGGTGGTATTGTGTTTGGAGTAATATTGTATTTGTTACAAATCACAGACCAGTCCAATGCTTGGGAGATTTTGACCACAGGTTCAGGATACTTCACCAAGAACAAGATTTTCGGAACAATTGCTGAAGCAAGTGCTCCAAGCCGTGGACAATTGTTCGCATCGTTTGGACCTATTGTATTCGTTCTGGCAATCGTCATGGGTATCATCGCAATTTGGGATGGTATTGTCGGGAAGAGTCAGACAAGACTCATTCTAGGAATGTGGGTTATTGTAGCAGCATACATGGCTTGGTCCGCAGGAAGATTCCTGTTCAACGCCGCACCTGCTATGGCAGTAATGGGCGCTTGGGGTATTGTTACTCTATGGAGTGCAAGTGGCGCTGGCAATATGGCTCGATCATGGAGAAGAATGGGTATTCGAACTCCGGGAGAGAGAATTACAAACGCTCGTAAGGCTGTTTGGAGAACACCTCAGTTCAGCGCAATCGGTCTTGTACTATTGATGCTAATCAGCCAACATGCTAGTTACGGTATCGATGCAGCAATGCCTTCTTCATCTCGCCATGAAGCAGAGATGGATGAAACGATCTACAACATTGCACCTGACATCCTCAGATGGAACGACTTTGGTTTCTCAATTATGGACGATTCAGATTATGACGATAACTCTCGATGGTATCTCGGAGCATTCGGTTCTGGATACAATGACAGAGGATGGAATATGGCATATGATTGGTTGTCTAATCAAGATACAGACCAAGCATACTCTGACCGACCAGCATTCGTATCATGGTGGGATTATGGTTTCCAAGCACTAGAAACTGGCGACCACCCGTCAGTATCTGATAACTTCCAGTCTGGTATTCCAGCTACTGGTAACATGCTTCTTGCAAGAAGCCAGGAAGACCTTACAGCGATGTTTATTTGGAGACTGTCTGAGGCTGACCTTTCCTACAACGAGGCAAGAACCGGTGACAGAGTACACACTAACTCTTTCCTGAACTCACTTGCAAATGCCTTCGACACAGACGAGCAAAAATCTGAATTTGTCAAAATCCAAACTAACATGGATTCTGATGGAGTAGTAGACCGTTCATTCAAGGTGACTCAAGTTAATGGTGATGTCGTGATGGCAGAAGGCCGTTTAATTGAGAATGGTGTCTTTGGAGCCGATCCTCAAACATATTACATGGTTTACGAAAACGGCGAAGCGATAGCTTGTCCAACAGGTACTGAGTGCGTGGGCGACTTTGCATTCGTTCACATGGATGAGGCTCAGCCGGTATTCAACAACAATATCCGTGCTGCTTCTGACACAGAAAGTAACACTACTCACTACATCTTTGGAGATTATTGGTACACTTCCGATTTAATTGAAGAGTATGATTCTGTAAGTACAGGTATTCACCGCAAGAACGCAGGGATAGCACTGGTTACTCAGATGCTAACCTCTGCACTAGATAGCGAAGAACTACACTCATTGTATGTGGACCTTTCAAACAATGCAGTCTATTCAGTTCAAGATTACGAAGGAGCTCCTGGTGAGACAATCACTAGAGATCACGAAATTAGATACTTCGCAATCGACAATCGATTGTATCCTCGTGCGGGTCTATACAGTTCAGAATATAGTGGTGGAAGCCCAACTGGTATTTTCGCTGCTCCAACTATTCTTTCTGTACAAGACACTGGTACATTCATGGATGAAGTGTACATGACTGCACGTGGTCAATTCAATGATGAAATGACTCGTGAAGAATTCGATGAAGAAATGCGTAAAGATGTATTGAACCAGCAGTCTGGTGCAACATTTGACCCATTGAGCTTAGTTGATATTCGAATTGATCACACACCTGCTTTCTTCGAGACAATGCTTGCTCGAACTTATGTTGGATATGGTGCATCATCTCTAGGATTTGCAACTACTGAGCAGCCAGGTCAGCACTTCGGACAATCAGGAACTCCGAATTCGATTATGACTAACGCAGTACCATTACCTGGCGCTATGATGAACCACTTCGTCATTGCAAACTGGTACAATGCAGAAAATGAATACGATACACTTGGACAGGCTAACACCCTTGTCAAGATAATGAAGTATTATCCAGGTGTAGAAGTCGGTGGAACTGTTTCTATGTCCGATGATGGACAACCCCTGCCAAATGTAAGACTCCTAATTGAGAGAGATGCATTCTCTGGAGAGGGTGAAACCGATTTGGATAATGACACATACTGGATTCCTATCGGTTATACAGATGCCGATGAAAACGGCGAATGGTCTTACACTGTTCCAGCAGGAAAAATCAGAGTATCTGCATATGCAGGGATTTTCGATGATACTGATGCTAAGGACGTAATCAAGACTGGAGAATATGCAGCAGGTCTTGGTGACTTGACTGTAGAAACCAATGATGACCGTGAAACAAACTTGATCACCGCTCTACTTGGAAAGGTTGCTAACATGTCTTGGATGGGTGAGGTCACACAGAACATCACTGGTGCACAAGCGGATAGAGAAGAGGGTAACTCAATTGATACAAACTTCGACATTGCAGTGGAGTCCAGTGGAGTATCCGGAACAGTCACATGGACTGGGCACGAATCATTTGAGGGCGATGCTCTTGATGGAATGGATTTCATTCTACGCAACATTTGGGAGATGACTTCCAATTACACTGTTACCACAACTAGTGGTTCGTTCACAACAAATGCTGATGAATCTAGAGTTATACAAGGTACTGGAGAGGTAGTATTCACTTCTGAAGGAACATTCGATACTCAAGGAAATACTGGTATCGTTTACGGTTTCACAGGAAACTACACTCGTACTGTCTTGGATGGCCGCTCATACACTGCTAACGCATCCTTTACTGGAGCGGGTACTATAGTGGCAGATTGGATTGACTATGAAGCACCTGCGTGTGGAGAAGAAACCAATGGAAATGAGACAATACAAGTTCTACCAACATTTAACGAAACTGTAGATGATGAAAATGTAACCTCCATTCATGTGGCTTGTTTAACTGATGAAGTTGACACATACCTATTTGCAGGAACAGTCAACGCTAATGGAAGATTAACAGCAGACGGCCTAGTTTCAGTAGTCAAGTACCTAGATGGTGAAACATTCGAAGGAACTGGATTCTATGAGGGAATAGGAACTGTAAACGGTACAGGACTATTCATTGGTGAAGGAACATTCTCTGGACCAATGGTTGCTCCAGGTTCATTCTACAAGACTGGATTAATGCCAGGAACTTACAATATGATTGCTGTAATGGATAACGGTAGAGAGATTCTACTTCCAGATCCAGTAGAGGTAACAATTGAACCTGTAACTGATTTGGACATGAAGATGCCAGGATCGATATTCGCAGATACTCTGTACGCAGATTACTTGACGAATGGAGAACCGACTCCATTGCCTAATGCAACAATCGAGTTAGTTGATTTCGATATTGCAGATGATGCAGAGCCTGTGTCGATTGTCACAGACGAAAATGGAAACTTCAGTTATGGACCATTAGCAACAGGATTCTATCAATGGAGAGTAGATATCGATGATGATGGTTGGTATGAAGTCGAAGAGAACTTCACAGTTGGATTTGATTCAGAGAATGTAACTCTAGCAATTTCAGTTCCAACCAAGAGAGATGTTGTAATCAACTTAGGAGATGGCGGTTCAGGAATTGATCTAGCTAACCGGACCATTACCTTCACAAATGCTGAAAGTACAGATTTGAATCAGTTTGTAGTAACAGCAACTTCTGATGAGAATGGAGTTGTGCATGCTGAAGTTAACATGGGTCAATGGATTATTTCTGATGAGACTGACGAAAGCCATGTTCTATGGCATGAAGTTGAAGTCACCACTGATGACATCGAACTGAATTTGTCCTATACTGTCAGCGTATGGGTTAACGGTACAATCTGGGCAATCGATGGTTTGAATGAATTATTGTTAGACCCTCAATTCAACGAACCTTCCGATATTCCAGAAGAAGTTAGAGAGGCTGCTACCAATGTTAAGGTCGAAGCTCGTTCTGGAATGATTATCCTAGAATCTATTTCTGATGAAAACGGTACTTTCGCTTTCAGAATGCCTGAGAATCTAGTGTTCCATGTTACAGCATCTAGTTTCGCTGGAATTTCCAGCAACACATTGACTGCTGGAATGTTGATTGCCAATGCTTCTGAACTTACTGAAACAGACCTGTTCTTAGTCGAATCAAACATTATCCAAGGAACAGTTTGGTTGAGGGACTCACCTATGAACGGTTCAGGAACTGCATGGGGAGATGGAATTTCAGGTGCTAGTGGCGCTGAAGTAATCGCTACAGATTCCAATGGTTTGGAGTGGAGAGACGAACTTGATGACGCTGGAACATTCCTAGTACACTTGAGTGATGGAAACTGGACAATGTCGGTATCTAATGCTGACATGAATGTCGCATCTGTTCCAATCAATGCATCCAATCAAAGCGATCAGGTCATTCTGGTTGCAAATCCTGCAAACATTACCTTGACTATGAGAGTATTCTTGGATACTAATGATGACGGAGTATGGGAGAATGGAACTGCAATTACTCCAACATTCAATATTTCTTCAGTCAATGAATTTGGAATTGACCTCCAAGTCACAGAAGAAATGTATGATAATGAAACAGGCGAACTAACTGTCGAATTATCTGTTGGTAATTACATCATCGAATTGTTAGAAGATGACCCTCGTGATGAAAATGCAAGCGATTATCGTTTGTATTCTACAGGATTGCCAAATATCGACATTGGTCTTGCTGCATCTGGTGAACCTCTTGAAGTTATGATTGTACCAGAGTACCTAGTCAGTGGAACTGTATTGATGGAGAGTGGTTTCCCTATGGATAATTCAACTGTATGGTTGCGTAATGCAGCAGGTGATGATTTCTATCCATTAGTTACTGATGAGAATGGAACCTTTGCAGAATATGTATCCCACGGCGAATGGTATGTCGAGGTGGCTGAATACATTGCAGATAGCAATGAAACGGAAATCTTCAGAGGTGTGTTAAACATCGATTCAGCAATCTCTGATATCGTTTGGAAGACTAAGACTGCAATGGTTGTAAATATTCAATTGCAAGAAGAACTTACCAATTCCAATATCACAGCTACTAGAATTACTGCAGTAAGTCTCGATGGATTAGGCAATGTTAGCTTAGGTCCATCTGATAACTCGGGAATGATTAGTGAAGTTCTAATGCCAGGAAACTGGACATTGATGTTGAACAAAACAGAGACTCTTGAGAGTTGGACTTTGGAAGAAGGAATTCACAACTCTGCTGACAGTATGGTAAACAACTCATGGGAAGCCGGAGTTGTAAGTATCCAAAAGTCAGTACTCATTGGAGGCAAGGTGTTCTGGGATCTCGATGAAAATGACACACCATCTTCTGGTGAAGGAATAGAGGAAGTCAATGTTTCAATTACTTCACAGAGTGGATTTAACCAAAACGTAACCACTGATGCAGAAGGTGTATGGAAACTATTCGTACCTATTCGTGATAATTACTCTGTAGTAGCAGAAAAGTCAGGATTCGCAACAGTGAATTACACAGATGGAAACAACACGTTCTACACTGTTAACGATACTCACGAAAGCCGTGATTTCGAGATGAGTGCAGGCTTCGTATCTGTTTCAGGTAATGTAACAGATATCCTGGGAACTAGCACAAGGTTAGATGGTGCAACTGTAACTCTTTACCCTGCTAGTGGAATCGTACGTGATTCCATTACTATCACTTCAACAACATATGCGAATGATACATTGTCATGGAGCGGAAGTATTCAGCCAGGTGACTGGATTGTAGTCGTTGAAGGTACAGATTCTGATGAGAACGGTGGTGGTATTGCCATCGGTCTGTTAGAAGCATCTGTACAGGATGGAGCATCCATTGACTTGGTTATGGAGAAGGGTGGTCTACTAGCAGTATCTACCTCTTGGTTATCTATTGAGAGCGAACAATTCCATGCTGGAGATGTCACTGACGGAGTCGAAGTGGAACTTGACTTAGGAGATGGTGTCGAATGGAACATGGAATTCGACTCCAACGGAGAACTAGAAATGGTTCTACCAGCGGGTAATGTTATCCTAGACAGCGATTTTGAAACAGTACAGCACGAACTGAACTTGACAATGGAATATACCGCAGGTTTGTCTGTGGACGTAATTCAAGACACTGCTGAAGACCGAATCATGGAATTCACACGCCGTGTTAACTCTGACTTAGTCGTTGAAGTAATTTCAATCGGTGAGGACACTGCTGTATTCGATAGTTCAGATCTTAGTGAGATGACAGCAATCGAAGATGGTGATGGTTACAAGGTAATCACTATGAAGTTGAGTTTGACATATGAGGGAACTGAGATTTCAGATCAGTTTACTGTTTCTGGTGGACTAGGCGTCACACAAGATGCAGAGTTCTGGTCAATTGAATTCCTAAATTCCACAGGTGAATGGACAGATGTTATGGATGTAACCATGGGTATTGGAAACAATAATTCAGACACCTCTCAATTATTGACTGCTGAAGTTGAAGCTAGAGTTAATCTGCCATTACAGAACCAATCTCAAACATATGATGATGGTCACGCAGTAAACATGAGATTCACTGCAGATGGTGGTCCTAACGAAGTAAGTGTACGTGTCAATGTACCTCAACAGTACAATATCTCTCTGAATGATGCACCTGCAGGAATCGGTGTTGGTGTTGGAGATGAGACATTAGTGACCTTGAGAATTGTTAACGACGGAAATGGTGACGATACTGTTTCTGTACAATCGAGCTTATCTTGTGAAGGTTGGCAGGTTACTCCTGGATTATCTAACATTACTGTAGCGGCTGGAAGCGAACGCAGTCAGTCATTCACAATATTTGCACCAGCAGATGCATCTTCTGAAGAATCATGTATGGTGGAGTTCACTGCAGACAGTGAAGGTGAGTTTGAAACTCAGACTCAATCTACCAACGCAATCATTTCAGTTGCCAATTTGGTCATTGATGAGGGCGGAGTTGAGCCAAGAAACGCAGAAGCAAAGGCTAACGCAGATGGTCAGTTCATCATCCCAATCAGAAACGAAGGTTTCCTGACAGCTCAAGATGTCATTGTCTATCTACAAGCAGATGAACTTGGAGACACAGATTACCCGCAGAAGCAGGTCACTATTACAGTGCCAGCAAACGGTGTTGCGTACGCATCTTTCGACTATTCTGACTTGCCTCCAGGCGATGCAAGGTTGAAGGTCACTTTGGATGTAATCGGTACACCTACACACGAAGATAGTGATTCATCGGCAATTATCACCATCAAGTTCTCCAATATGGCAGACGAAGATGGCGAATCTGGCTGGTTGGTTGTAGTGATCATCCTACTTACTGGATTAGTACTGTATGGTGGATTCAAGACTGCTAAGAAGGGATCATCCGGTCGCTTCTGATACTGCCTTCGGATTCGTCCTTTCAATAAAGGACAAATTCGATTGGTGGGAGACATATGTTCAAGCATTGTGAGCGTTAGCGTTGTGTTATGTGGGAGGAGAAAGAGTTCAACAATGTTGAGTTCATTCCAGAACCTACTGACAATCGTATAGTTTCAGCAGCCGATTCAGCAACTGTTGGCCACCAAGAAGGATGGCGTAGCGAAGTTATCGGTTGGGCACCCATGCCTGTTCCGGTTATGCCAAGGCGTCGAAGAGCAACTCAACGTATTGCTAACGTAGGCATTCTTCTAATTCTAATCCTTGTTTTTTGGGCTATATGGCGTAGTCAGTTATTGTTCATTGAAATCCCCCCTCCAACTTCAGAATGGGCATTCGAGGATTCAGGGGCAAGAGATTTGCAATCTTCTGGATATACTGGCGATGGAATAAGGGTGTGTATGGTCGATACTGGAATTGATCTAACTCATCCAGATTTAGAGGGGACTGATTTAGTTTTCAAAGACTTCATCACTGGTTCTAGTGAACCAGCGGATAGAGGAAATTTAGCACACGGTACTATGATGGCTGGAATTTTGGTTGCAGATGGGCATATGAAAGGTATAGCGCCCGGAGTGACATTGGGAATGGCTGCTGCTCTAGGTGATGATGGCGAGGGCGGAAATAGTGGAGACCAAAATTTGGTTGCAAGCGCAATCGAATGGTGTTGGAAAAATTTTGATGCAGATATTATTTCATTATCGCTAGGTGGTGAAAGTGATCCGAATGCAACCAGAGAAGGACCTACTACAAACGCTGTACGCCAAGCAATTGCAAACGGAGCTTATGTCGTTGCTGCGGCAGGAAATGATGGTGGAAGTACAGACGATGGAAGAGTGGCTACGCCATCAAATGTCGAGGAAGCAATCTCTGTTGCTGCAATTGATGAGGATGGTGAAATATGGAGTGGTTCATCACTGGGCGAATCAGATGATAGTAGTGGAGAGGCAAGACAAAATCCGCATCTAAAGCCTGAGATCTCGGCACCAGGTGTATCAGTAATATCTACTGCATTCGATGGCGAGTATTATTCCTCGACAGGAACAAGTGATGCTACTGTATTTGTGTCGGGGATATTAGCATTGATTTTAGAGGCTGAACCGACTTTACAAGAACCAGATTCTCAATGTATGCTAGAAGTAAAGACAGCATTGATGAATTCTGCTAACCCATTAGTTGATGGAATTGAGCATGATTCTCGTTGGGGATATGGTGCAATTGATGGTAAAGCTTGGTTGCAAGAAATACGGTCTTCGGTGTCATGTTAGTGGTTAAACGCCTTACTGAGTTGCTTTTTAGAGTAAACTGCAAAAGTGATATTATAAATCTAATTTGATATTTTGTTATTTTTTATAACTAAAAAATGTGATATTATTTACTAAATGTGATACTATTCAATTGAAAATAAGCCCAATGTGTTAAGTTGGTCTTTGGATTGGGGCAATCATAGAGGGTGTTGATATGTCAGCAAACGTCCAAAAAAGTAAGAGTATAGGTCTAGTAAGTCTGTTCTTGGTTTCGTTATTCGTAACCATGGTTGCAACAGCTCCAACAGTAACGGCAGTAAATGAGACGACATCAGGAACAATAACAGGAACAGAAACATGGACTGGTGTAATGAACTTAGACGGAGATCTGCTCGTAGCAGGTGGTGCTAAGTTGATAATCAATGCAGGTACTACAATCAATGTTCCTGCTGACAAGAACATCCAAATTCAAGGTTCAATCTGTGCAGGGGATTCCTCCTGTGGTGCATCACAGGCAAGTACTGGTTCTCCAATTAGATTCATCTGGGGTTCAGCAGCAGCTCCAGCCCCTAACCAAACCGGACGCTGTTACGTAACAGGTGTTTGGAATCCTGACATGGCTTGTGGTTCTGGAATATACCTAGCATCCACAATTGATCAATCACTAACGCGAATGAACCATGTAACTCTTGACGGTGCTTATGGAATACCTGTCGATATTGATGGCCAGGGTTCAATCAAGTATGGTGCAATGATTTTCGATGGTGCGAGTTTGAGCGTAACAAATCCAACATTCAAGGATATCAATACAACAAACGTACTAGCGTTTGATGGTGCTTCACCAACCTTAGACGGTGGTACCTTCGTAGTTGGTACAGACGGCCAAGGTTACCAAGGTGCAGCAATTCAGGCATATGGTGCCGGTGCTGGATTAGTTGTTATGCAGATTCTAAATTCTGCATTCACAGGTGAAGAAACCGACTGTGGTCAACAAGGAGGAGGCCGCTCGGCAGTCTATCTTCAGAATTCTTTCGTGAGGATGGATACTATCTCTATCACAGATAACTCGTATGGCGCTTTCCTGCGTTCAAGTAGTGGTTATCTAACCAATTCGACTGTTACCACCAAGTGTAATGCAATCGATACAAATTCACATCTTGTAACAAATGGACAGCAATACACATTCGTTATTTCTGATAACACAATCACTCCAGCAGAAGGTGCAGGAATCACTGCATATGATGGTGCGATTGTCGTCGCTGAACGCAACACCATCTCTGGTTCATCTGAAGGTTCAGGATTCGGTATTAGGTCCTCTTTCGTGACCATCAATAACAACGTCATTGGGCCAATTGGCGGTTGGAATGGACTCTGGGTTTATGGAGAATCAGATGTTTCAGCAGAAAATAATACGATTCTAAACACTGCAAAAGAACCTGTTCTTATCGGAGAATATCACCACAAGGACCAGGGATGGAATGTACCTTC
>MDTA01094600.1_pt1 | contig 13621 bp, 17 predicted proteins | sample 811151 | NCBI WGS metagenome assembly MDTA01 (sample SAMN05326648, study PRJNA326480) | marine metagenome | isolation source: seawater | place: Indian Ocean: South | collected 2010 | reverse complement strand
CTTTACAAATCTGCTCTGCTAATTCTCTCGTTGGGGCGAGAATGAGGCTTTGAGGTTCTCTGGGCTTAGATGCTTTTGTCTTCACGACAAGTGGTATGCCAAAGGCTAGGGTTTTGCCAGATCCTGTCGGGGCTCTACCACAAATATCTTTTCCTTCTAACCCCTCTCTGATTGTTCTCTTTTGAATTTCGAATGGTTCAGTGATCCCTTTCCGGCTGAGTGCAGAGGTTACCCATTCAGGGACTCCAAGTTCTGAAAATTTTGTGGACATTACAGTTCCCTAATTTATTCTTTGAAGATTATTGCTGTTGACGTATTTTAAGATTTTTGTGTTTGCCAACTGTTAAATCGAACTTACAAAGCAGCAGTAAAAGCAATAACGATCTCTGATGATACCCACCTAGGAGACAATTCCCTCGTGCTACTGACTCTTTGCTCGCGTAATGCTAATTAGCGCCAACAATTGCGACATCAGCACATTTTTCTTATTCTTATCGGATGGCTGATGAAGTAACAATAACTGTTTGGAAACAACAAATTCGCGAGTTGCAAGATGCATACTCCATTGCAATGGACCATGGGAGATACGAATACTTTGACGATATTTTCCTTGAAGATATCCAAGCTGATTATGGTGTAGCCGGCACAGGCAAGGGCTTAGAGTCGCTTAAGGAAATTTGCTCTGCTGCGTTGACCCCTCTTGATAGCGTCCAACATATGAACGGGAATCACTGGTCTCGAATAGATAACGGTACTGCCGAAGCAGGGTGCTATTTTCGGGTTCATATGACTAGAGAGAATGCTGTTGGTGGAGCCCACTTTGAAATGGGTGGGAAATACACTGACCAACTCACTCTTACTGATCTTGGGTGGAGAATAGCGAAAAGAAGAATTGATTTGATCTGGAGTTCAGGTAACCCTGAGGTTCGTTATCCGACTTCTTAATAGCCTCACTTGGGGAAATCAAGCAAGAGCTTTCAGATAGTTTCCGATATGGGTTGATGGAACTTTGGCCTAGAATGGGAACTTAACTAGTAGTAAGGGCATTATACGAAATGGAAGATCTCACAAGTTTGTTCAGTGGAATTGTGATCGGAGTCATTTTGTTTCAAACAGGAATTATCGCACCGATTGTTTTCCGAACCTTGAATGAAAATGATGCTGGCATTTTTTTGCGTACTATTTTTCCTAAATTTTTTATTTTTCTGAGCGGACTTAACCTCATAAACTTTACTTTTGCTGTTATTGATCAACAGGTCGCAATTACTATCATCGCCGGAGTAAGTAGCGTTCTGATGATTATTGCCTATTTGTTTATCCCGGCAACGAATCGCAGCCGAGATGAAGGATTAGAGCAACGTTTCAAAAGACTGCACAATCTTAGCGTCCTCTTGACGGTAGCTGTGTTGGGGATGAATATCGCTGCTGCTTTTCTGTAAGGGAAATGTTCCCTATCGTTTTACCCATGTCTCGCAGCCGATACTGGTAAAGCCAACATCATCGGGTTCGATTTTCACTATCGCGTTCCCATCCGTTAACCCAGCTGTAATAGTTTCACTTATTGTTCCGCCTAAACCACGTAACCGCTCCCATGAGCAGAAAGGATTGTTATAAGGCACACTGTCGTCTCTGCGGGATACATAAGTTCCTGCCTCAATATCTACTCCTATTTCCCAAGTTCCGCTTCCAAAACTCATAGGGAATTGGTTAGTCTCGTTTTTTTGTTTGCCATCAGAAGAAGTACTACCAGTTTCTTCTGCCTCAAGTGCAGCTAATGCTGCATTAGCAGCATCCAACTCAGCTTGCAGCTCAGCAATTTCGTCGTTGGAGTCACTACAACCAGCGAGACTGATCAGCAGACCTAAAGTGATAAGAGCAGCAGATAAAAATTTCACGTACCTTAATTGTACCTCCCAGTTTATGAGTCAAGACCGTGGTCTAAACCCATAATCTCTTAGCAAGGAGTGAAGGCTATGATTACTCGAAACAGACTATGTACAATACCAATATGGTGCACTTGGATACTGATGTTGAGTTGAGTGGGTATTGGCCTTCCCCATGGCCTTGTGAGTCGGGGGGCCCGAGAAGACAAAAGGTCGCTGCCGTACCTGGTTTAAACCTTTCACAAGGAGAGTCGCTTAACTCAACAATTAGGGAAACAGGAGGCTGGGCAGTGATGACGGTCCAGCGAAACCCCGGAGAACTCTATCTGCTTTGTGGCGGCGGTTTACTTCCCGGCGAATTTCCTCCTCATTTCAGAGAGTCTTCCTCACACGGCTGGGTAGAGCAAATAGATCCAATTAGCCTTGAAACACTCAACCGGTCGAAAGACCTTCCTAGTGGAGGGTGGCTTTGGTGTGGAGCTCTTGTCGCTCATCAGAACGGTGATTTATACGCAGTTAACGGAAGGCATATCTTCCGCTTTGACGCACAATGCAATGTCATTGCTGAGAAAGAACTTCCTTTTGATGCCCCTTTCAACGGATTGGTGATTATGTCTGATGGAAATCTGGTCACACGCAACCTTGGATTCCGAGAAGACGACTCTGCTTGTTTCCTAGTTATTGATCCAGAAGATTTAAGTATTCTGAGTGATCCAGTTCAGCTGGATGCACGTTGTATGGGCCGCTTCTCATCTGACAGATCAGACGAAGGAGAATTCATATACACAACTACGGAAAAGGACATTATTCGTTTGAATTATATAAATTCAAATTTACTTCTTGACTCATGGAAAAGGTCATACGAAGTCACCGGTGAAGCACAATCCGATGCATGGGATACGACCATTGGTGATGACAGGATTTGGCTAATGGATATGGGACGTCCGCCAGGGTGGATGAGACCAGGAACAGCAGAACAACGAGCATTTGGTTTTAGCCTTACAGACGAGTCTATAAAGCTTGTTCTTGCAAACCATAACTCACCTTTTGCGTGGAACCCTGGACCTCCACTATTTGATCCGAGCCGAAAAATTCTTGTGCATTATGATTCCTTTAACGGAGGAGTTATCGCTCATTACTGCCCTTCTGTGGGTGAGACTGAGCAGATTTGGAGGATTGACGCTCACAATTATCTCCAAATGATGGTTTTCAAAGAAACTGGGGAACTTGTTATTGAAAATGCTGAACTTCCCCCCCATTTCGGTGGAGAGAGAGTCAAAGCAGAGGCCATAGTTGTAAATATTGAGACAGGAGAAGAGATTTCTCGTACTAGCACTGGAGCACCATCACTTGGAATGTTTAGTTCCCCTGGTTTCTCAAGAGATTTTTATGTAGCCTCACTTCTCGGAACGTTAGCTAGAGTATTCGTCCAAGAATAAGTTTTCTACAATTGAAGGTAAAGCGATAAAGATTTTTGGAGAATATTGTTCTTCCATAAGAGGAATGATTACTTCGGAGCCTCCGATCGGAACGTCTTTTGATATCAGGCACCGCTTTTGCTAACGCTTTTAATTCCCCATATTCTTAACGACCATGGTTACCGGAATGCATTTTTGCTTATGACTATTCTTGAGGAAACACAATATGACGTCGTAGTAGTTGGTTCGGGCATTGGAGGTCTTGCATCAGCGATACGCGCTCATAGCTTAGGTGCTTCAGTATGCATCGTTGAGAAATCATCTTATCTAGGCGGTGCTACGGCTTGGTCAGGAGGTCAGGTTTGGGTTGGAGCTAACCATGTCGCAGAGAGAGCAGGTTTCGAAGATTCAGTCGCTGAAACACTTCAGTACGTTCACGCTATCGCAGATAACTACCCAGAACTTTTTGATATAACGCGTGCGACTGAATGGATAGAAGGAGCAGCAGAGGCTGCGGAGTGGTTTGAAAAAGAAGACGTAATCCATTGGCGTTTGATACCCGACTATGAAGACTACTACTACCCCGACGCGCCTGGATCTAAAGCGACCGGGAGGTACCTTACTGGCGAACCGATAGATGGATTTATGTTGGGTGACAGCAGGAAGCTCCTTATAGATGCTCCGCACTGGCCGGTCGGAATAACGTATGAGGAAATGTTTGAATGGGGAGGAGTTTCAGCCCGCGACCGTTGGAATATTGATGTTATGAATGCACGAAAAGTTGCCGATACTTTAACGTTCGGGCAAGGGATAGCTGCATGGTTCGTCAAAGGCGTTTTCGATAGATCCATAGACGTGTACACAGAACAACCTGTGACAAGCATACTGACAGAGAACGAAAGCGTTATTGGTGTCCGCTCGGAAGCCGCATCGGGAAGTATAGATCTTTACGGTCAGGTAGTTTTAGCTACAGGCTCGCATGATTGGTCATCGGTTCTAGCAGAGAAATTTATCGGGATTCCTAAAGAACACGGAGGCAGCTTGGCACCAGTATCCATAGCGGGTGATGGGATAGATTTAGGCCTCCAAGTCGGGGCAGAAATAAGTGCCGTTCCCGGAACAGCTGCACCGATAACACCTGGTTACAAACTTCCGTCACCAACATTTGAGGGCGATTCGGGCTTTAGAGGCTGCTACGAACATTGCATGCCTCACACAATCCTTGTCAATAGCCAAGGGAAAAGATTTTGCGATGACTCTTTCCACCCAGACGTGATTGCAGGTGCGATGACAGAAAATAACGACGGTACAAGACCCAATCTTCCATTTTTTATGATTTGGGATGACTGGCATCATAATCGCTACGGCTTGGGCATAACCGGACCGGGGGAACCCTACGTAGAAGATCTCGTTACTTCCGCATCTACTATTCAAGAATTAGCCGAGTGCCTAAATATTGACCCCAAAGGTCTGGAAGAGACCATTATTGAATACAACTATCATGCCGAAAGCGGCAACGACCCTCATTTCGGGCGTGGAACGAACGCGTCAGTGCGAACATTCAGAGGCGATGGTGACCATAAACCAAATCCAAACGTAGGACCCCTCACAGATGCGCCCTTCCATGGGATGAAAATGAATCTACTAAATACTGGGATAGCTGCTGGTGGTTTAGTCGCTGGTGAATCAGGTAAGGTCATAGGCCAAGACGGGATTCCTATTAAAGGCCTATTTGCTGTTGGCGAGTGTGTCACACGAACTACAGGTGGGGGCGCTGGATATAACAGTGGCTATTCACTTTGTAGAGCTATGACGTACGGGTACCTAGCCGCAGGCGAAATCTTTTCATCGCAGAAGAACAAACAGGATCCAGAATTTTGAGGAAGATATCTCTTTGTCTTGAATTCTTCCCTTTGTTACCTTATGGTACTTTTCCGATATGGCTTCATTCAGTGACGTAGAAGAGTTTCTCAGTCTAGAAAATGGTCTTTCAACTATAAGCACAGTTCAGGTTGATGGAAAGATTCTTTCGAGCGTTGTCAACTGTGGCCTGATTCCTCACCCTATTGATTCTTCACCTTGTGTTGCGTTTGTTTCAGGGGGTAGTGCTGCAAGGTTGAAGCATATTGCACGCGGTTCAGAAATAACTGTTTCTGTTAGAAGAGGGTGGAAGTGGGTTGCTGTGAGTGGGAAAGGCAGTCTTTATGGACCTAGAACTTTATCTGAAGATTCTGATGACGAATCTCTGCGTCTTCTACTTCGCGACGTTTTTATTGCGGCGGGAGGAACCCATGAAAATTTTGATGAGTATGACCAAGTTATGGCAACTGAGAGGAGAGTTGTTGTTTGCATAAGTATTGACCGGATTATTGGCAACACCTAACTAACTTCATTGGCTTGGGACATAAGAGCAGGATTGGCAGGGACTTGGAATTTCCGATGACCGTTTAGTAGTCCCTTGGTGTTAGTGTTGGGAGGTGGATCAACCAATACCGATGCATCTAGCTCCAAAGCCTTTGTTACGAGGATGGTCCCACAAAATTGCTCTAGTCATTGCCGTAGCACTTTGCCCGGTTCTTATTTCTGTTTCTCCAAATGCGCGACTGCTTTCCTCACTTTATTCTTTAGCTGTCATAGGCCTCTTCGGGATCAGTTCCTGTTACCACGGATTTTTATGGAGTGCTTCAGTACATGACGTCATGCGAAGACTTGATCATTCGATGATTTTTATTACGATTGCCGCTACCTACACTCCGATTTCATGGCTTTTACTTCCTCGCTCTGCGGCAATAACGGTTCTAATTGCAGTGTGGACTGGAGCACTACTGGGCGTTCTAATAATGATTTTTTGGCCAACTGCACCTCAAACTGTCCTCGTCCCCGTATTTCTGACTGTTGGGTGGTGCGCTTTACTCGTGATTGACGATTTTTTTGCTTCTTTAAGCACTGCTGGATTTATTTTCCTACTTCTGGGAGGTGCTTTCCACACAATAGGAGCAATTGTGTACGGCTTAAAGAAACCTGACCCATGGCCGAATACGTTTGGCTTCCACGAGATCTTCCATTTCTGCGTCGTGTGCGGAATCGCATCCCACTACGGAGTCATAGCATTTATAGCACTCCCAGCAGCATAACTCTTTTACCAGATCGATAAACGCTTTAGCATTTACATGTGTGGCTACCAGAAGAGTTGCGAGAGTTCCCGTTCCAGCCTGTCTGTCATCGTCCTATGCTCAAAATTTCTTCTTGACGTATTCCTAAGCCTTTTGAATGAAAAATATTCAAGAAAAGTCTTCATTTCGTTCCTTTCGTTTGAAGGGTTTGGTTAGTTAACACAATTCAGAGTAATAGTTGTTTGTTTCCATACAATTACGAGAACGTTAAATGTTAGAAATCCTTATGTACTTTATTTTGGGCTTTAGTTACTTGTGTAGGTATAAGATCCTTGTAATCTAAAACCATGGATATACAAAACCAAGCAACTTCACCAAAGGGCATGGCACGGATAATAGGTGGCTTGGTTGAGCATTCGCAGACTTGGGGAAAGGTCTGGTTTGGTTTGATTTTCTGGGGATGCGTTCTCTTCGCTCTGTCGCAAAAGATTTGGCCTGAAGCAAATAGCGCTCTCCTACTTGCTATCTCTTTAATTCTTGGCCTCACGAGTGGCATTTACGCACATAATCGGGGGTATTGGCTATGACTCTAGATGAGGCGCTCATTGATCTTTCCCCTAAAGCAGAACGGACTGTAGCCCGCCAGTTTATGGGCCGTATCCAGTGGGAGATGATCTTGATTGGAGTCAGCCAATCAGGCATCTGGGTGACTACACTAATCCTCTCCATTCTTGGGATTGTCCCGCTTTGGTTTGGTTTCATCATCACAACACTATGCATGTGCATGGCGTATCTGCCCTCTCATGAAGGACAACATGGGAATTTATCTGGACGTCAAGAGCGCTGGAAGTGGATTGATCCGTTTGTGGGGCAAATATCGCTTCTTGGTCTTAAACAATCACATGAAGCACTCCGTGTGACCCACATGAAACATCATGCCCATACAAACGACCCTGAATTAGACACGAACTATGACGCCAGGGGCGATCATTGGTGGCAACCTGCCCTGGCAGTGCATCGTGCTGACATGGAAGTAATTGGTCGACACGCAGAACGAGACCCTGCTTTCTTCGAATCACTGGTCAAAGGAATCACAGTTACGAAGTTTCTATCGTTAATCCAACTCATAATGGTGATCCTATTTCCGCTTGAGACACTCCTTGTCTGGTGGTTACCATCCAAAATCGGTCTTTCATATATATACGTGTACTTTGCGTGGGAGCCACATCGGCCAGGAACACAAACTGGAAGGTATATCGACACAAGATTTTGGACGATTCCTGTACCGCGCTTTCTATGCCATTCCATGCAAACACATGTTATCCACCACATGTACCCGACTATCCCTCATTGGGATGAACCTAAAGCGATGGAAGCTCTCCGGCCTTTCATGGTCGAACGTGGTGTTCCTGGAGCGAAGCAGATCCCTACGCGTGTGCGCTTCAACCCTCTACTTGGGCTAACCTCCTCGAAATAAAGCCATGAAACACGCAATATGTGTGGGTCAGCATTATGGAAGATATCAACACCCTAGGATTTGACGCTTCATTTGAGAAACACATTGGGATGACAAAAGAAGAAACCTATAGAAGTTATACCTATAGAAGCTATAACAACTTTATGACGTTAGAGAGTTCCTCTGGAAGCCTACAACCACCAGAAGGGTTTTTCCCAGAAGGACCAATTACCGACTACGTTAATTTCCTATCAATTAAATCAGGCAGGTAACGACTAGGGTCTATCTTTGCAATGTTTGTGTTTACTGAGGTAGCGCCTCAAGATTATAGAGATTTACGCCTGTCTGGATGGAACTTGTCCGTTCTGCAAACTCTGGAGTGCCCATAAAGGCCCCCATAGCTTCCATATCTACCCCATAGGCAACTATTGCTACTTTATCATTGTCTAAGGGGCCGGCTTCCATGCTGGCAGCGAATTTGGCTCTTTCGGCTTCGTCTTCGTCGAACACTTTCCGCCATGCGTCATAATCTGTGACACCATCAACTACCACTAGTAAATCCATGATTCTCCTTACCTACAAAATGGCTTTATGCCAGCGAAGCTAAAATAGCTGGCACTGCTTCTTCGATCGATAACATAACTTTCGTTTCCATCGTTAGATATTCACTGTAAGTGAGGCTGGTTTCATAGCCTGGCATAGCACTGTCATTCTCAGCGATTACGATTCCACCTGATCTGTCTGCAAAAACATAATGGGATATTGTTCCTTCTGCAGCACCATGTTCAGCAAATAGTTCCATTAATTTTGCTGTTTCCTCTTTACTGCTATATTCCTTGAATTTGTATGTAGTTAACGTGAGCATGTTAATCCTTTCCTGTCACGTTCGTAACCTAAGCTATGCCGTCAACGACTTCCAGTTGCAGATTGTGAGTTAATACTGCGTTAACATTTCGTAAGAAACTAAAAACTCATTATTTAATCTTTGAGGAGTTGACTTTTTGATCGGCATACCAAAGTATTTAGTTATTAATCCACGATGAGAGGTTGAGATATATGGACGATTCGGTTGCGCAACATTATGGAAACGATGGGATAGTATCCCGTATTACATCAGCACTTGCAGAGGCAGGTTTCGATACTAACAATTTGGAACCCGATGTATTCGCAGGGGCTGATGAGTTTCATATAGGTGGCCGGAAAGGAAGTGAATTCGTCGCTGACGCATTGGAGATAGATCCGGGCCAACTTGTGCTCGATATTGGCTCTGGAATAGGCGGGCCAGCCCGTTATATCGCTAACACTCTTGGTGTGAAAGTAGAGGGAATAGATCTTACTCCTGAATTCGTTGAAGCCGCATCTGAGATAACCGAAATGGTAGGCATGACCGAGCAGGTATCTTTCCAAGTCGGTTCTGCTACGTCAATTCCTTTTGATGATGATACTTTTGATGCCTCAACCATGATTCATGTTGGAATGAATATTGCTGATAAAGAATTACTCTTTAATGAGATAGCGCGAGTCGCCAAATCCGATGCAAAAATCGTGATTTACGATGTTATGCGAACCGGGGAAGATGATTTAGTTTTTCCAATGCCATGGTCCTCAACGACGGAATTCAGCTTTGTAGAACCTGTTGATGTTTATGTTGCAGCTGCTGAAAAAGCGGGACTTAAACTAGTCACGGTTGATGACTATGCTGAGGTAGCTAGGTCCTTCTTCAATAATCCTCCATCAGAACCACCACCCGTGAATTTGGGTCACCTTATGGGAACGGGAATGCCTGAAATGTTCGCTAATGCACGAAACGCAATCAACAGCGGTGCTATTAGTCCCATACTCCTTCGTTTCACAAAGTAGAGTTCCAAATACCTCGTGCGATTTACTTTCTTATTTCTTTTGGATTAATGACACTCCGTCTCCTACGGATAGCATCGTACAGGTCACCCGAACGTCATTACGAATGTGACTATTGAAATCCTTAATTGCGCGTGTGTCCTCATCTATTGCACTGTCAAGAGTGACACGCCCTGACCAGAGAACATTATCAATGACAATCATTCCGTGGTCAGAAAGGCGACTTAGAACTGCTTCGTAGTAGTTCTTGTAATTGCCTTTGTCAGCGTCTATGAAAGCGAAATCAATCTCTGTATCTTCAGGAAGACTACTCAGAGTTTGCATGGCGGGTGCAAGCACAAGATCGATACGATCGTCAAGACCCGCTCTTTCCCAATATGTTCGAGCGATAGACGTCCATTCCTCAGAAACATCACAACATAAAAGCGAACTGCCATCCGGCAGTCCCCGAGCTATCGAAATAGCTGAAAATCCAGTAAATGTCCCAATTTCGACAGCAAATCTCGGCCTGATACTCCTCACAAGCATTGTGAGGAAATTTCCCTGATCTACTGAAATCTGCATGCGCGAAACCCAACCCAAATCAGCAGTTTCAGCAATCAATGCATTTTGGATCTGATCGGCCGGCGAACTATGCAACATGATGTAATCAAGTAGTTCGTCATCAAGAAAGAAAGATCGTTTTTCCTGGGAGTCGCTTCTTTTGAAAAGTTTTCTCATATCTACACAATAGTTTCTCGGGTGGCGATATGGAAAGGGTTTGCCTTTTAGGTGATGAGGGTTTCATCTCTTTTGCTTAGCTTGATTTGTTTCATAAGTAGTCTGTTAACGAACCAGCAACCAATAGCGGCTGGCAGATAGGCTGTTGAGACCTGCCAGATCAATACTGTGGCAACTAAAAAAGCCACACGAACTAGTAGAAGACATATCTTAAGCTGTTGCTGTGACATGTTTCAACGATAGATTCTCGCGTCCGTATCGAGACACGCATTCGCTGATTGTGACAACAATCACTTCTACAAGGACGTGACAGCCAGCCCCACCCTAATTAGGATTTCAGGATGATAAGTGGGTTTATTAGAAAGTTCCTTAACGTAGTTTCAATTTCAGTAGCATTAATGGCATGTAGCTTCCATTGGGCATCGGCGGCCCAAGCGCATGACCCGTTATTTCTCCTACCCGATCAGGAAACTCCAGCTGAAGGCCCCCTCTTACCCGATGGAACAATATCGTTTGCCCTCTATGGCGAATTCATAAGCGAAGGCGAGACAAGAGGATTCCAGGCACAATTTCGTGAGGGAGATCTTTTCCAACTTGAACTTCTTATTCCGGCACTCAACCCTGAACAATCTCTAAGTGACAACGAACTTCCGTACCTTCAGCTTGTTTCTCCAGATAATTTAACACAAATGCTGTACCCCAACATTCGAACTAGATTTGATGAACCGTTTACAAATACTAGCTACTACACATTGGTTAAAGAGCGGGGGTCAGCACAAGAAGGTATCTACGAAATAACTATAATTGCTCGTGCTCCTGCTAGATTCACTACCGCAATTGGTACTAGCGAACGATTTGGAACTCCTGTTGAGAGAGCCGGGTCCCGCCCATCGTCATTTTCCGAGACATCTGAACGACTTGGAGAATGGTATAACAAGCCAAACAGTCCAGAAAAAATAGAAACCGAGAGTGCGGTCTCCAGTTCTTCTGTCAACCAAGGTTTAGAAACTCAGGAATCTAGAGACGACCTTCAAGAAAATCCTTCATCCGATGAGACCTCTGATGAAGCACAATATCGTGAGAGAGAATCAGTAGATCAAGAGATGGCTGATCCCGAGTTAAGTAACTCATCAGCAAACCAGACTCTATGGTTAGTTATAGTAATTGCGGTTGTTGCTGTTCCAGTAATATTTGCTATCAACCGTATCCTCAAGTCGACACCGAAGTAAATCGTTAATGAAAGCTACTGAATATAAAGCTCGCTAACACAGGCTTATGTGAGACAGCGAGCCGGTAGGTACCGGAATTGTCACAATGATGTAGTTGAGTTTCTTCATGGGTATATGCAAGCGTTGTGGCGAAGAGCCTATTGAGAGCGAAATGTGGTGCTACTCGTGTAAACAAATTTACAAACAGGAATATCAAACCCTTGAGAACTATGAACTGAATAAAACACAAACCAGAATTTCATATCAAAAGTACCTTAAAGTGAGGTGGCGACCACCTGAAGAAGATCCACCGAAGCCAATGTCACCTCGAAGACCGAACCAAAGGCGATGCAACAACCCTGATGCTTGATTAACAGAGTGTTAACAATCCTCTTTAAATGTTTCATAATCTATCTTTGGGTTAAGTTGGGTGGGAATAGATGGAGGAAATAATGATTTTTTTGCTACAAGAAGAGATAGATGACTATGAAAAGTTTTGTGCGTGGTTCAACAATGAAGCAGTGCCAAAAATTGAAGCTTCTGGAGGTCGAGTTCTAGTTCAGGGAGTCGAAAAGGAAAACGAAAAAATGTTGCATCTCGTAATGGAGACGCCTAGCGAGGAAACCGTCGCTGGGTTCATGTCCGATGAACAATTCACGGCTGACAGAATAGCCGCAGGTGTTCATGTTGAAACAACAGAAGTTACTTTCTTAAAAGACTAATTACTTACTTCCACCCTCATCTGAGTGTGGCGTTTCTGAGTTTTAAGAGTGTTACGCATGTAACACACCTGGTTGGATGAAAGAGCATGTCTTAAAGATATTTTGAAGATATGTATAGTATGGTTCTTAAATCATTAGCGGTTATTCTGCTTACTTTCGCCTTTCAGTCTTGTAGTTCTGGAAAGAACGCAGAATATTTTGTTCTAGAGGAAAGTCAAAATTTTCTCACCGAGAATTTTCAGATTACGGACTCTGAAGAATTTCTTCGTGAGTGCCTTTTCCCAATAGCTTTCCGTGAGGGATGGTTGGAGAGTTGGGAGACTACCCGTCAAGCAATGGAATATGGGTCTGGTAACCCTCTTCCTGAAAAGGACTTGATAGATCGGCTTGATCTCATCAATAGCGAATGCGGTGGGAGTACACTAAGCGCCACTAACTATGGAAAATTGCGCGGGATCGTAGTTCTTAATCGTTCCCTGGACCAAAGCAAAAGTTGAAGAAGTTTTATGACAAGTGACACGGGTGTTCAACGTCACACACCCACATTGAATCCCTTTCTCGGGGATATAAATATAAGAGTAAGCCCCCTGGACTTACACCCTCCAAACCAAAACAGTGGCCCCCGGATTTCGCTCCTTGCTCCGGGGGTTTACTGCGTATAGTCTCCAAATCCATGTTGATCGTACACAAAGTATCTGATTTGCCGACTGATAAATATCCTATAGGCGGCAAATTACTGAGCGCTAAAACGAAAGTTGGCCAGCCCGAAGGCTGGCCAACCAAAAGGGGTTAAATACCCTTTAACCGTTTGTTGCCTCGACTTCAGTTCTGGCTTTTGCAATCCAGAGAATCATAAGGCCATAAAGGCACTTAGATGTGATATCAGCAAACGTATAGCCTACTTGACGTAGTGTTTCTAACGCTTCCGAGTTCGCATCGAAGATAGGGAATAGGTAAGCAATTGGATAAACCAACCATGTGCTCAACAAAACATATGTTGCATTTTTAATTTGTTTAGCAACTGCTCCCGTTTCACGCTGCCCAGCTTTCTGTAACTCATCATAAAGAGTCTTCAAGATGTACGTGAATGGTATCAATGCCAAAATCCAGAAGGTCCACTTAGCTCCATTACCGTCTGCAACCTCACCAGGATACCCCAGTCCGATCATCAGAATTGATGCAGGGACTAGCTTGAGCATAAGATTCGTTCGATCTTTTTGCGCAACTCCAAGAACAATTAGAAG